>MEHZ011550804.1_pt1 | contig 150698 bp, 141 predicted proteins | sample 897221 | NCBI WGS metagenome assembly MEHZ01 (sample SAMN05514161, study PRJNA337945) | marine metagenome | isolation source: marine surface water | place: Arctic Ocean | collected 2007-12-13 | reverse complement strand
GCTGCGGCGAGGGCTTTGGCGAGGGCGCTGATCGCGGAGGAGGCGGTGATGGCTGCTAGGGTGCGGCGGGCGTTGTCGCTGATACGGGGATCGGGATCGTTGAGGAGCGCGGCGAGGGGTCTCACGGCGGTCTTGGTGCCGATGAGTTCGAGCATGCGGATATTCCAGTCACGGGTGGCAAAGGGGCTGCCGGTGCCGATGTGTTGCAGGAGTTCTTTTTCGTAGGCGCGTTGGCGGGAAGACTTGGCGTCGACGAGCGTTTGGCGGAGGTCGAGGCGAGCGGTCTGGCGGACGGCGTAGTCGCTGGAGTCGAGGTTGCCGATGTGGGCGCTGATGTCGCTGGCGTGCGTGGTGATGGCGAGCGCGAGGGTGGCGGCGAGGAGGAGCGTTTTGATCATGATGAAAGGGGGGCGGCGCGTTGCGCCAACTGACGAAGGTTCAATGTCCCATGACAAATGAAGGAGCGGAGTGAGGCCGGTTTTTGATTATCACGATATGAACGGGGTGAATGGCCTGAAAATACGCGAAATTCACGAAAACGGAGAGGCAAATGCGGACGGCCCAGCGGTCCGTCCCTACCTTGGAGGATTTTTAGGCGGGGAGTTCGTAGCCGGCGCGGCGGGGGCGATCGGACCAGCGGGCGGCGCCGGAGTCGCTTTTGATTTGCTCGCGTTTGGGGTCCCATTGGATGGGTCGGTTTAAGCGCTCCGCGATGCCAGAGAGTTGGCAAATGGTCGCGGTGCGATGGCCGACGTGGGCGGGGCAGATGGTGGACTGGCGGGTGCGGATGCCATCGAGCCAGTTCTGGCCCTGGTCAGTGGATTTGTAGAGACGGGTGTCACTGGGACTGAGGGGGCGTTTGGCGAGTTCAGGCACGGAGGTCTCGAGTCTACCGCCGCGGCTGACGCTGACTTCTCCTTCGGAGCCGATGAAACGGATCATGTGGCCGTTGTTCTCGGGGTGATCGCGGACGACTTTGATGCCATCGGCATATTGATAGTATTGATACGGCTCGCCTTCATAGCCTTTGGGGACGCAAAGGGTGGGACCGGTGTGGTCGCGGCCGAGGGCCCATTGGGTGATGTCGTAGTGGTGGGCACCCCAGTCGCCGTTTTTGCGGGAGCCGTATTCCCAGTAGCTACGCCAGCCTCCGCTGTAGTCACCGAGGACGCGTTCCGGGGTGTAGGGTTCGAAGGGGGCAGGGCCGAGCCATTTATCGTAGTTGAAACCCGCTGGGATGGATTGAGGGGCACGGAGTTGGGCGGGCGGGAAGGTGCCGAGGCGAACGTGGACGCGTTTGACTTCGCCGATCCAGCCGTTGCGGACCATTTCGGCGGCTTTGAGGAAGGCGGAGTCGGAGCGTTGTTGGGAGCCGACTTGCACGATGGAGCCGTAGCGGCGTTCGGCGGCGACCATGGCCTGGCCTTCGGCGATGGTGAGCGTCATGGGCTTCTCGACGTAGACGTCTTTGCCGGCGCGCATGGCGGCGATGGCGATGGCGGCATGCCAGTGGTCGGGGGTGGCGACGACGACGCCGTCGACGGCGGGATCGTTAATGATGTCTTCGTAGTCGGGAGTGGCGGTGACGTCGGTGAAACCGCCGCGAGTCATATTGGCTTTGGCCTCGGCGAGTTTATCGGCTTTGACGTCACAGACATAAAGCGGTTGCACTCCGGGGATCTTGGACATGGTGACGAGGCCGCCCATGCGTTTGCCATGGCCAATGAAGGCGAGGTTGATGCGACTGTTGGCGCCGGGGGCGCCTTTCAGGCCAAGGGTTTGGGCTCGGAGAATGGAGGGGGCGGCGAGGAGGGTGGCGCCGAGAGTCGCGGTGTGCTTGAGAAAGGTGCGGCGCGAGGCGAGAGGCTTGGGGGGTAGCTTTTGCATGGGAGGGGAAATGGGGAATGATGGCTTGGGAGACTAAAGCGAGAATCAAGGGGGCGAACGCAAAGTGTTAAGAACGGGGATGGGTTAACAGACTAAAGTGCTGTGTCCCGTCAGCGTGTTGTATTAACCACGTCACTGAACGGAGTGAATGGCCTGACAACACACACAAGATACACGAAAACTTAGGGGCATCCTCCGTCGCTGAAGCTATGGCGAGACATGGAACGAGAAAGAATAACGAGAACGAGGCGTTCCTGTTGGGGAGGGCGAGGTTTTGGTGATTTGGGAGGGTTAAGGGAAAGGGGTCACGTCGTGATAAGTTTACTGCGCTCCGCTACGTAGAACTTGTCTACGACATGACCCCGTTGGTCAGTTTCTTGTTACTTGATACCTGATACTTGTTACTTCTGCGGAGCAGTTTGGAACTTCTGCGGAGCAGCTACTTCCCTTCGGCGGTCCAGGCTTTCATCTGGGCGACGTTGCGTTCGAATCCCTCTAATTGCTCGGGAGCTTTGGATTTAACCGATTTCCTATAGGCCAGCATATCGCTGTCATACATCGCTTCGGATTCGAGGCCATGATCACCGGTGGCGACTTCCCATTCGGTGAGTTTCCAGCGCATGACTTTGAGTAGAGAGGCGGATTTCGGATCGTCTGCGAGGTTGTTGAGCTCGTGCGGGTCTTTGACCAGATCGTAAAGCTCTTCCGGAGCGCGGGTGGGAGCGAATAAAAGGTCCTGCTCGGGCGTGAGCGTGCCGGCGGCGTGGGCTTCGCGGAGGGCGACGATAATGGCTTTGGCGTCCTTGTAACGGTTGGGCATCAGGTGCGGGCGTTCGGGTAGGTAGTTGCGGATGTATTTGAACCGTTCCGTGCGCACCGAGCGAAGGTAGTCGACGGTTTCATCACAACGATCACGGGCTGAGTAGGCGGCGTCACGGGGAGCGTAATCTACGGCGAGGATGTCCCGTGCCTGCATGGTTTCGGGAATAGCGATGTCGGCGGCGGCGAGGGACAACGCGGCGATGTCGATGTGCTCGACGAGGTCTTCGCGAACGGCGCCGGCGGCGACTCCGGGACCTTGAATTACCAGAGGAACATGGATGCCTTCTTCGTAGAGGAATTGTTTGCCGCGAGCGTGGCTGATGCCGTGGTCGGTCATGAAGATCACGATCGTATTCTCCAGTTCGCCTTCGGCCTCCAGACGCGCGAGGACTTCACCGATCATGGCATCGGTCAGGCGCACGGAGTCGAGGTAGGCCGCCCAGTCCTGACGGAGCACGGCGTTTTCGTTCGGGTAGTAGGGGGGCAAGGTGACATCATCGACGGAGGTGTGGCTGCCGAGTTCATTGTCGGCGCGTTGCGCGATCTTGAGATATTTCTCCATATCCGAACCGCGGAGTTTGCCGCCTTGAGTTTGGATTTGGGCAAAGAACGGTTGGCCATCGGCGCGGCCGGACCAGTCGATCCCGTCATAGACGGATTCGTCCCACTCAAAGTTATAGTCGGTCTTGCCTTTGCGATTCGGAACGACAGGCCAGCCGGAAATGGAGGTGTAGTAACCGGCGTCTTGGAAGAGTTTGGGCACCAGTTCCACGCCCGCAGGGAGGTTGATTTTGAGTTCACCTCGGCCACTGCGATGATGGTGTGCGCCGATGCTGGTCTGATACATGCCGGTGATGAAGGCCGAGCGGTTGGTCGAGCAGACAGGGGCGGTGACAAATGCCCGGGTGAATTTCATCCCGCGTTCCGCCATGGCATCGAGGTGGGGCGTCTCGATGGTGGTCTCACCGTAGGTGCTGAAATGGGCGGACATGTCATCGGGGATGATCCACACGATATTGGGGCGCGCGGATAGGAAGGCCGTTGAGTAAACAAGCATGGCGAAACGAAGGAACAGGCGGGACATTTGTAGAGGTTGGATGGAGCGGAGCCGAGAGGCACGAGTTTTTTGGGCCCCACGAAATCACCCGAAAAGACCCTAAAACTCAGCGGCGGAATCGAGAACGAGAACGAGAACGATAACGAGAATGAGAAAGAGGAGTTGGGATACTGGGTAATTGGCACTTCACGGGAATCGCGTGTAAGTCTTGATAGTGTGGTTCGGTTGCCTGTTACTTCGCGGCGAATCCATAGCTTATGAAGATTTTATCCCTGATTCTATCGCTGGCCGGCCTAATCGCGGTCGCGAACGCCGAGAAACCTAATGTGATTGTGATCGTGGCCGACGACATTGGTTACGGTGATGTGGGGTTTCATGATGTGGTGGCCGATGGCGTGGTGACACCGAACCTCGATCGTCTCGCGCAAAGTGGAGCGGTGTTTGAAGAGGCCTATGCGGCGTCGCCGATTTGCAGTAACTCGCGGTTGTCACTGGTGACCGGCCGCTATGCTCAGCGTTGGGGTGCCTATTACTATGGCGACGGTGGACTGCCGTCAGACGAACACACGATTGCGGAGATGATGAAGGAAGCGGGCTACCGCACGATGAAGGTCGGCAAGACCCACCTCAATGGCGGCCCCAAGGAAGATCCGATGAAGCATGGGTTCGACCACTACTTGGGCTTCACGCATCACTCCTGGGACTTTCAGCTTATTAGTCAAAAGGACGTCGATGCATATGAGCGCAAGCAAGCGGGGAGTATCGCGAAAGCGAAGATGATTGGGATCGGTCCGTTGACGCGAGATCATGGTAAAAAAGAGTCATTCGAAAACACCACCACGACCGAAGTTTTCGGGAAGGAGTCGGTGAACTTCGTCGCGACCGAAAGCGAAAAACCATTTTATCTTCAGCTGGAATTCAACGCGGTTCATACCCCGCTCTATCGATTGCCGAAGCACTTGGCCGAACGGCATGGTGTGCCCGAGCGACCGTTTGATCGTGACGCTGAGGTCTGGGAGTATCCGCTCTGGGATCCGATCGCGGAACCCGATTATCGGAAATGGTATAGCGATACCTGCCATCTGGTGAAAACCGATCCCTACGGACGCAAGATCTACCTCGCTCACCTCGAATTGATGGACGAGATGATCGGCGAAATTATGGACGCGGTCGAAGCCAAGGGAGTCGCGGAGAATACCCTCATCATTTTTACGTCGGATAACGGAGGATCGGATCAGTCGTATGCAAACAACCGGAATATCAACGCGTTCAAATACTGCTTAATGGATGGCGGCATCAAAGTGCCGTTTGTGGTCTCGTGGCCCGGTCGTATCGTGGCAGGGACTCGAGTAGATGAACTCGTTACGCACCGGGATCTGTATGCGAGCTTGAGCAAGGTCACCGGCATCGCGCCGAAGAAGCCCTTGGACGGTAAAAATCTCGGACCGTTGTTGTCGGGTGAGGTCGATCGGTTACACGCCAACGAGATGATTTTCTGGGATGCCGGTCGCGAACAGAATTGGGTCGCGCGAGAGGGGGATTGGAAACTGGTCTTTCGGGCTGAGTCCAAGACCTACCAAGCTTACGAACTGGGCGAGGATGGTCTGGTCAAAGACGTGCTCCGTGAGGTGCCGATACCCAGTGGTCTACAACTCTATAACGTCGGGGAAGATCCGGGCGAGACGATGGACATGGCGGAGCGTTATCCGGAGCGTGTCGCGACGATGGAAGCGCGTTACAACGTGTGGCGCGCCGAGATGTCGGATCGTATCCGCGGTAAAGATCAGAAGTAGGGGGTTCAGTGCCCACGAAAGAACACGAAAAGACACGAAATTAGACACTTTGAGGCGGCGTTGTTTTTAACAGAAGGTCGCAAAGGGAGCAAAGCCGTCAGCCTGCTGTTTAATAACCACGAAAAACACAAAATACACGAAAAGGCTCTTATGCTCTGGTCGGGCTAGTTTTCTTCGAGCGCCGCGGTGGCGTTTGTCCAGAGTGGCGTTTTAATCAGTTGCTTGATGGCGATCGTGTGAGGGTCTTTGGGTTTGCCGGTCTCGTTGCGAATCTTGAGGTTTTTGATCACCTGTTCGAGAGGGCCGGGGTCGCCGTTGTCGGCGAGTTTGATGGTGGCTTTGATGGAGTAGGCGAAGGCGAATAATTCGTGCTTCACTCGATTCCTTTCACTCCGCTTTGTTTCCCGGTTGAAGAGGATATGGCCAAACTCGTGGAGAAGGACGATGACCAGTCGATCCTCGGGATACTTGGGAAGATTTTTGGTTAGGAAGAACGTGCTGATGACGATCTGATCGGTGCCGGAGGCCTTGCCTGGTCCCATTTTACGTTCACCCGTGAGCCGCACGTTGACGCCATTTCCTCGAATCGAAGTTAGCGTGTTCCAGACTGTAGGGAAATTGGCCTCACAGTGCTCGAGGGCGGAGGAGAAGTCGTCTTTGGAGAGGTCCTTGGCCCGTTGTAATTTCCCATCCTTCGCTGAGCAGATGGAGGCGAACAGAAGCGAGACGAAGAGGAGGCCGAAGAGTTTCGTTTTTGATTCCTGGGCTTCGAAACGAAGCCTGGAGAAGGCATCCGTCGACGTTCCCCGGGGCGGAACTATGGCGAGACAATGGGGATTAGTTTTTCCAGGCGAGTTCGCGGACCCGCATGAGCTCGGGGTATTGTTCGTCGGTGTCGCCGTTCTCCATTTTCAAGCTGAGGAGCTGGACTTTGAGTCGTTCGCGCACGCCGTGGAAGGTGGGATCGTCGTAGACGTTGTGTTGTTCGGCGATGTCGCTGCGCAGGTCGTAGAGTTCCCAGCCTGGAGTGGTGACATCCTTTTTGGCACCTTTGGCGTCGAGCCCGAGGCCGTAGTAGAAGATGAGCTTAAAGTTCTCGGTCCGGATGCCGTAGTGAGCGGGATTATCGTGATGAGCCATATGCATCCAGTAGCGGTAGTAGCTGGCTTGGCGCCAGTCCTCAGGGGTTTGTCCGGATTCGAGAATGGGAGCGACGCTGCGGCCTTGCATGGAGTCGGGAACTTTGACGCCAGCAAGGTCGAGTAGGGTGGGAGCGAAGTCGGTGTTGTTGACCATCGCGCTACTGGTGGAGCCGGGTTGGGTCTTGCCAGGATATTTTACGATGAAGGGGACTTGGAGCGAAGGCTCATACATCCAGCGTTTGTCGATGTAGTCGTGTTCACCGAGCATGAATCCTTGGTCGGAGGTGTAGAGGATGATGGTATTGTCGAGATCACCAGATTTACGCAGGGCCGCGATGAGGCGGGCGATGTTGTCGTCCACGCCCCGGACGGTGCGGAGGTATTTCTTGAGGTAACGTTGGTAGGCAACAGTCAGGTAGTCGTCGTCGGATAGGGATTTATCGACGAACATGTGGTCACCCATGTTGCGGCGGGTGTTGCGTTTGCCGATGGAGGTGCCGGTGCCGTCGGTGGCGATGGAACCGTGGTTAGGGGAATCGCGCAGTGACGGGGGTTCGGGGATGGTGACATCGTCGTAGAGAAAGTCGTAGCGTTCGGCATTTTCGAAATTGTCATGCGGAGCTTTGAAATGGTGCATGAGGAAGAACGGCTCATCGGGATTGCGGTTCTTCAACCAATCGAGCGAGAGATTGGTGATGACGTCGGAAGAGTGCTCGGTGTCATACGTCGCTTTGGGGTGCAGGAGATTGTTGGGCCACTCACCGGGGGAATTCATATCGCGGAAAGTCGGACGATGGTAGCTGCCTTGGCCGGGCAAGACGCAGTAGTAGTCGAATTCGGCAGGTTCGTTTTTAAGATGCCACTTGCCGATCATGGCCGTTTGGTAGCCGGCCTGTTTCATGAGGCGCGGTAAGGCGTGATCGGCGATGGGAAGATCATCGCTGAGAGTTTTGACCCCGTTGGTGTGCGAATACTGGCCGGTCATCAGCGTGGCGCGGCTGGGCGTGCAGATGGAGTTGGTGCAGACCGCGTTGGTAAACATCATGCCCTCGGCAGCGAGGCGATCCAAGGTCGGCGTGGGATTCAGTGGTGCGAGGTGGCTGCCGTAGGCTCCAATGGCCGTGGCAGCGTGGTCGTCGGACATGATCCACAGAATGTTGGGCTGCGAGGACTTGGCGGACGCGGAGAGCGCGCCAATCAAAGCGACGAGCAAAAGACAGAGAAAAGAGCGAATGGAGTTTGGTTGGGACACGATGAAGTTGGGGAAGCGGGTAGGGCTATGAATCCGAAGCACGAGTTAGAGGGTTATTGGAGGGGTAAAACTAGATCTTGAGACGGGGGCAGACAACCGGAGTCGCAGCTTAAACAGTTAAAGGCAAAAATTGGGTAGAGTCACAGGGTTAATTGTTGAAGCCTGCAAAGGCTTGAGCACTTCGATGGGCTACTGTTGAGATGGCCGTCATGAAGACCCCACCCGAGCGATTCTCCTCCGTAACTCCGTCCGACTCTTCAGCTTTAGGGGACCTGTCTCGTCGACGTTTCTTACAATCGGCGATGGTGGCGGCCCCGCTCTGGGCGAGCGTAGGGCGAGCGGCGAGTGCTGAAGCGGGTGAACTGTCGCTGGGTGCATTGAGCGACTCGGGTGGACGGATCATTGCCGTGGATCCTCGGTTCAAGCAGCTCATTGATGCCGGGGAGACGATTACGCGTCACCAAACGGGTTCGAAATGGTCGGAAGGCCCGGCGTGGAATGCGGCGGGCCGATATATGGTTTGGAGCGATGTGCCGAACAGCCGGCAATGGCGTTGGCTCGAGGAGGATGGTCACGTGAGTGAGTTCCGACACCCCACTGGCAGCACGAATGGGTCCACCTTCGATCACCAGGGGCGAATGATTTCCTGTGAACAGGTCGGACATCGGGTTGTGCGGCACGAAGGTGATGGATCGATTACGATGTTGGTAGATCAGGTCGATGGTGTTTCGCTCAACTCGCCCAACGACGTGGTGGTGCATCCGGATGGCAGTATCTGGTTCACGGATCCGGGCTACGGAGTGCCCAAGCCATTGCCGCAAAAGGAAGCGATTTATCGCATTGATGGTCAGACGGGCGCAATCAAGCGGGTCGATGACTCGTTGGTGAAGCCCAACGGCCTCTGTTTTTCACCTGACTTTAAAAAGCTCTACGTCGCAGATACCGGCCCGGCGAAACAAGAGGACAAAGCGCTGCACGTATTTGATGTCTCCGCCGATGGAGGATTACGGAATGGACGTCATTTCGCGGCGATCAAATACAACGGGCTCATCGCAGGTCCGGACGGACAACAGGTGGATGCCCACGGAAACATTTGGTCCAGTTCGGGCCACAGTGTGGAGGGAATCAACGGGGTGCATGTGTTCTCGCCGGAAGGTGATCTACTCGGTGTGATTCTACTGCCAGAAACGTGTGCCAACGTCTGTTTTGGTGGCTCCGATCGCAGCCGTCTGTTCATGACGGCGACAACATCGATGTATTCCGTGTCGACGAAAACGCAGGGCGCTCACGGTTCCTGATATCGGTTTTATTTATACTCTGGAATGAGGAGCGGATGTTATCCGCTGGTCACGAGGAGTTGACTGCTCTCGAACGTATTACCCTCTTGCCAGGTGCCAGCGATGTGGGTGCCAACGGGGCTTTTCCCGCCTCCGGTGATGCCGCGTTGCAGCAAGTGGTTCAACGTATCGACCACGGTTTCTCCGACCATGCCAATGTTGGAATCGATGCCGCTCACCTCGGCGTGTTTTTCAGCAGCGGTGTCCAGACTTAGGTAGCTCAATTCGTGGGGCACGTTCAGTTCGGCTTCATCGACGAGTAAATGGTGCACCGGCGCGCAGCCGATCACCGCTTCCGGCCGATGTTGTTCGATCCAGGCACTGATTTGGGCGGCTTCATTGCCGCGGCCGAGCGTCAGATTTGGAACCTGATCAAAAGGGTGAGAGGACTGAGATTGGCTGAAAGCGTGAGCGGCGATGCTCTGGCCCTCGGCGGCGCTGTATTGGCCTTCCCGGGTGATCATTCCTACCCGGGAAAATCCACGATCCGACAGTTCGTGCCAACAGCGGGTGACATTGGCGAAGTGGTTGATGCCGACGTGGGGCATCACGACGTCAAGAGGAGGAGGCTCGAGTGAAACTACGGTGAAGCGATCCCAGGAGATCTTACTCGGCTCAGCCGTGAACTCAGCAGGGGCTAGGATCACGCTTCGAATGCCTCGAGCATTCAGCACATCGGCGAGGCGCGAAGAAAACCCACCATGTTCGCGGGCCCAGAAATGTTGCAGATCGAAACCGAGGTTCGATGCCCGCGCGGAGGCATTTTCGAAGAGCGCCTTCGCTCCAGAGGATTTTAGCCAGCCGTCCGATGTCGACCAATTGCTGATCAGGGCGATGACCGAAACATTACGATTGGGTTGTAACCTGCAGCGGTGAGCGGCCAGAGCGCAAAGGGCAGGATCTGGCCGATAGCCCAACTCATCGGCGATCTTCTTTACCCGGTTGATCGTGGCGGCAGGGAGAGAGTCATGATTTCGCAGGGCCATCGAAACAGCCGCCACACTGAGTTTGGCGGAACGAGCGATGTCCTTAAGAGTGATTCTCTTGGGGTATTCGAGTATCATGGGGTATCCCGGGATGGGGTGGACTGAGTGCGAGGAGTAGAGATGTCATGTTGGCCGAGTCGTGAGACTCAACCGGTTGGGGGAAGGGAAGTGCCTAATTTAGCACTTATTCCTCGGATCTTGAATGACGGTATGTGGCACTCACATGACGATTATTATCTTAAATGATTATTCTACTAGATTCATTAGAATTTCTATTTGTCGTAATTGTTATATTCTACGTCAAATAAAGGCAAAAATAACAGGGAAACTATAAACTTGCCTCATCTAGGTATGACAGGAATTGACTTTATATGTCCGAAAATATCGCTCCTCAGGTTTCGGGTGGGACGTTGCCCGAATTCATGTCCAGGCAAGTGTTGCAGGCCCGGCGCTTCTACTTGGAAGCAGGCGTGCGGGACCAAGCTCCATTGTCGGTGGTCTGTGTAGGATGGGAAAAGTGCGCGCGAGATTACCTTATTCATCGTGAGACGTTTCCGTTTTTATCTCTTGAGTTCGTCGCAGGAGGTAAAGGGCAACTTGCGTTGAATGGGACGAATCACGAACTTAAGGCGGGCAGTCTTTTCTCCTATGGTCCTGGAGTTAAGCATCGGATGCGGACTGATCCGACGGAGGTTTTGGATAAGTATTTTGTCGATTTCGTCGGTTCCGAGGCGCTCAACCTGATGGAGAAACTGGATTTGGCGCCGGGACGAATACACCAATTTCAGCGTCGATTGGAACTCAAGGATGCCTTTGAGCAACTGATCCGGTTGGCGGGCCACGTCGGTGTCTACGCGACTCGCTCCTGTGCCTTGCAGCTCGAGCTCCTACTTCTCGCTACCCGCTACGGAGGCAGCGAAACCACCGCCGGGCCAAATCGGGCATCTTCCACGTTTGAGCGCTGCCGACGCCACATGGAGGATCACTTTCTGGAATACTCGACGGTCGAGGATTTCGCGGAAGCCTGTCATATCAATCTCTCCTATCTGTGCCGGCTCTACCGAAAGTTTTCGGGAGTGAGCCCCTACCAGTATTTGATGCAGATCAAAATGAAGTGGGCCGCTAATCGACTTCACGCCGGCGAAGTATTGGTGCGCGAAGTCGCCGATGAACTTGGGATCGATCCGTTCCAATTCTCGCGCTCGTTCAAACGTGTCCACGGCGTCTCACCGGCCGCCTTTATCAAGATCCGCGGCAGCTGATCTTCCGCGGTCAGAATTCGATCATGCACTTGAGCAAGGTCGCGTCTTTGGCGATTCCGTCGAACTCGGCTGGAAGATTTGCCAGAGCCACGCGATGCGTGATCCAGGGCGTCGTATCAATCGTTCCCATTTCCATTAAATTGATGATCGAAGTAAAGGTGCCGGGCAAAGCGTTGCGGCTCGCGCAAACGGTGAGTTCGCGACGATGGAAGTTGGGATCGTTGAATGCCAATTCACCCTGAAACAGACCGACAAAAACAATGCGGCCTCCGTTGGCCGGCAGATCGAACGCGCCCGCCATTGAGCGTGGGTTGCCGGTCGCGTCGATTACAATGGTGGGGAGGTCACCTTCTCCGATTTCGGTCAGCTTGTCGGCGGTATCGGGACCTGCTACCAAGGTGTGAGTCACTCCCATGTGCTCGCGACAGAAGGCCAAGCGCGATTCGCTGATGTCCATCACGGCGACGGTCGCTCCACTGATCTGAGCGAACTGAATTACGCTCAGCCCGATGGGACCCGCGCCGATTACCAGAATGAAATCATCAGCGGTGGGTTCGGCACGCTCAACCGCGTGGGCTCCGATGCCGAGCGTCTCGACCAACGCGAGTTGATCGTAGCCGAGGGTGTCTGATCGATGAAGTTTATGGGCGGGCACGGCGAGCAGATCGCCCATGCCGCCGTCGGTGTGCACCCCAAGCACCTTTAAGCTGGTGCAGCAGTTGGGTTTTCCTCGGCGGCAGGCGATGCACTTGCCGCAGTTCAGGTAAGGCTCTACCGAGCACTTGTCGCCGACGCTGAGGCCCAGCGGATCGCTGCCCGGATCGATGACTTCAACTCCGAGCTCATGACCAAGCACCCGCGGGTATTCGAAAAAGGGTTGTTTGCCGGCATGAGCGTGCAGGTCCGTGCCACACACGCCAATCCGATGCACCTTCACCAAGGCTTCACCGGGCGCAAGCGTTGGGGCTTCTGCGGTGGCGCTGAAACTGAATTGGCCGGGTTCATCGAGAGTGACTTGATTCATGAAGATGGAATGAGTTCGTCGAGATTAGCAGGCAAGCCACGGGTGAAATTATGGTTATGAATTGGCGCTAGAATTTCGAGAACCTTGGTGAGTATTTCCTGATCGATGGGCTCTTCGGCGTAGCGAATGTTGGCCATGATGTTTACTGGTTTGGATGTGCCGACTAGTGTTGTCGCGATATCCGGATGTTGCACGCAATATTGCACCGCTAACTTAACCACATCGACACCTTCCGCCGTGCAGAAATCCACCACCTTCTTGGCGACCTCACCCATCAGGGGCGTCGCCAAATGCCAATCCGGAACGCCGCGGGGAGTGAGTAGCCCCATGCCGGTCGGAGAGGCGTTGATGATGCCCACGTTCTTCGATTGTAGGTAGGGAATCTTATCCGCCAAGGCGGAGTCATTGAGCTCGTAGCGACAGAAGGAAAGCACGGTGTCGACGACACCCGGATCCACCCGATCGAGGATGTTGCTGAACACTTTGAGGGGCAGCCCAGTGATGCCGATGTAGCCGATGCGACCGGCCTCACGTAGCTTAACCAGCGCAGGCAGGGTTTCATTCACAATCTGATCAGCCTCCGCGAACTCGATATCGTGGCACTGCAGCACGTCGATGTAGTCGACCCCGAGACGAGCACAGCTTTCGTCGAGACTGCGGGTCACGCGCTCCGCCGAAAAATCGAACTCCTCCTGCCCATATTGGCCACACTTGGTGGCGAGGTAGTAGCGATCTCGCGTGATGCCGGCCAATGCTTTGCCCAAAACTGTTTCTGCCTTGGTGTCGCCGTAGTAAGGCGAGACGTCGATGAAGTTGATACCGTGATCGACTGCCGTATTCACGGTACGGATGCCGGCATCTACATCGACTTCGTCTCCGAACACGCCACCCAAGGGTGAGGCGCCATAACTGAGGACGGAGACTTCGAGGTCGGTTTGGCCGAGGCGGCGGTATTTCATGATAACAAAATGAGATTTCGGAGGATCAAGAAATCCAAAACTACCCCGGTATCGGCAAAGGAGTGAGCAGTTAATCAGTTAAGTGGAATTCGGGCTAAGAACGCAGCCCTCAACCGGTTCAAGGACGAGTGAAAAGGCTCGCCCGCCCGGGCCTATTTCCCCGCGGTCCAACCGCCATCGATCATCATGGTCGAGCCGGTCACCATGGCGGCTGCGTCGCTGGCCAAATACACGGCGGCGGCGGCGATTTCAGCCGGCTGGGCGAGACGGCCGTTGAGTTGGGTCGAGGCCATTTCCTGGTAGGCCTTTTGAGGATCGGGATATTTCGCGATGAGGTTTTGCACGAACTCGGTTTCGACCCGGCCGGGGCAGATGGCGTTAAAGCGGACCCCTTGGTGGGAGTGATCGAGTGCGAGGGCTTTGGTCAGGCCGACGACGGCGAATTTGGTCGCCGTATAGGCGAGGCGATCACGCACCGCGACAATGCCGCCGACGGAGGCGATATTGATCACGCTACCCGAGCCGCGTTCGAGCATGTCGGGCACGAACGCGTGACACAGATTGAAAGGACCGCGCACATTTACGGCGTGGAGCCGATCTAGGTCGTCGGCGGTCGAGGTGAGGATATTCCCGACGTGGCCGATGCCGGCATTGTTGACGAGGATGTCGGGCGACTCGATCGATGCCGCAAAGGCCGTGACCGCAGATGGGTCGCTCACATCGAGTGGCGCGAAGGTGGCCTCTCCGCCGTCTGCGACGATATCTGCGACGGTCGATTGTCCGGCGGGCTCATTGAGATCGAGCACATGGACCGTGGCACCCTGTTGAGCGAACGCTTTGGCGATGGCTTTACCGATGCCGGATCCGGCTCCAGTGATGACGGCAGTTTTTTGATCGAGACGAAACATGTCAGTCATGGGAGGGGGGCACGAAACAGCGATTTAAGATGATAGCATTATTCTTGAGCTGAAGATCCATGGGGGAAACGTGAGGAATCCTAGCGGTAGCAGATTACCGCTGAATGCCAAACGCTTCGTTTACTCAATTATTGGACGACCCGCGTCCGCGACCGGATCACGCCTGCGGTGCGATGGCGGCGAGGAATTCGGCGTAGCTGGCAGTGGCGTCTAACTGTTCGGAACTGCGGGAGCATGCTGCCGCAGTGGCGACTCCAGTAGTCTCGGCGAGGAAGATGATGTAGGCTGCCACGCGCTTAGAGTAGGCGAGGCGAGCGTCGGCGCTGATGCTGTAGAACCGAGCGCGTTGGCGGTAACCGGCGGGTGAATGGTCGCCGAGTGCCACCTTCTCCGCGCGGCCTTCAGCGGCGAGCACGTAGAGGAAGTTGTATTCGAAGAACAGCACGTGATCTGGATGCGGATTGAGCGTGGCGAGCGCCGTGTGGCAGGCCTCAGAGGAAGCGAAGAGGGCTTCGACCGCGGGCGCGATCTGGAAGCTCGCGGAGATAAATTCACGGGCCGCGGCCTTTTCGGTTTCGTCCGCACTGAATGCACCGGCGACCGCGAGATCGACCGTGAAGGCATACCAGTCCCGCCAGAGTCTTTGGTCGGCTTCGTCCGTGGACGCATACAACGCGTGGCCCATTTCATAGGTGTAGCGGCCACTGGTTTTGATTTCGAGGCGGCTGCCTGTCATCTCGCCCATGATGCGGTAGTTGCTCGCGGATTTTCCCGACCCGGAATGGAAACCGATGCTTACCTCAAATTTTTCACAAACTTCCCATTGGGCTGCGATCAGTTCGCGCAAACGGACCTCATCGGGATACGGGATGTTCTTTTGAAACCCAAACGCTGGAGCGATGAAGTTGACTGGCATGTCCATCGCTTCACAAAGCGCGAGCATCACCGCAGTGGTTTCGGGAGTGGTGAGTCCGGGGAGCTCGTCGATTGATAGTTCGCGCAGGTAGGTGCGTCCTGCGGTCGTCGTGAAAGCATCGGCCCGAGCCTGGGCGTAGAGATCATCGCGACGCTTCATCTTCAACATCGCCGGCCACACCGTCGTGAGAAGCGTTTCGAAGTCAGCGGCGGAGACCGACATGCCCACTGCGGCCATGCGTTCTTGAATTTTTGTCTGCAACGCAGGATCGATTTCGGCGATATTGGCTGGCTCGTTCTTCGCGAGTTCGGGCGACAGATCGAATGTGATGTAGCTGGCCAAGAGGGAACCGGTGACGAGGGCGGTCTCACGGATGTCGAACTTGCCGCCGATGGGTTGGTGGTCGGCGTTAAAACTCCAGGCGATGCGCCGTTGGTGGAAGCCGTGCTTCAGCTTCGCGAGCACTGAACCGTGGCTCATGCCCTCGACGGATTGGCCTTGATGCCCTTCTGGGACGGACGTGCCGATGAAGGGGAAGGGCACGGTGTCGAGACGATCAGCGAGCATCTCGTCGACGTCATAGACGAGTTCGCGCGGGATGCTATTTTGATTGGCGGTCAATCCAACGCCGAGTTGCGCCATGGCCCAATCAACCGCGGGCCAATGTAAAGTCGTGAAACGAGCCCCGATACCCAGCGTGCTACGCCCGAGGTTTGCCCCAGCTGTGGGGAAGACGGTGGCTCCGGCATCGGCCTCGAGGATGAGGTTTTTCAGAGTGAGCAGGTTCTTCCAAGAAGCGGGAAATGCAACTGATCCGTCGCCCAACGTTACGCCTTCCGCCAAACAGTCAGCGGTGTTGTCGGCATTCGGCGCCGCGTGTAACATCCAAGCGCAATCGCCGGTCTCGAGATTCTCCTGCAGCGTCCATTCTCCGTGCTTGGTGCGGAATGCACTGGCGCTCCAATCATGCAATGTGGTTCCGGCCGAAAGCTTCGAGCTTAGGTCCTCCCAATCGAGACAGAAGTCAGGCGATACGCAGGGATTGATTACGATGCGCAGATTGTTTTCGAGTAAGAACGTATTGATGGGAGAAGGCATGGTATGAGGGGGAATCTGATCCCGATCCTAACAGTCCTACCGAATACTCCTCAGCACTTAAACCGTATACCCACTGACATTTCACGCAAGATTGCTTAAACAGTTCACGATTGGATTAAGAAAAAAAATAGGGACAGGTTAAAATAAATTGACGGGAGATGAAGGGATTGATGTGGTAGTGGGAGAATGAGGCAGGCACGGATTAAGGTAGATGCAGGGAAGGGAGAGGCGGTTTACCACTGCATGTCTCGCACGGTTAATGGCGAGCGGTTACTGGATGATGTGGCCAAGGAGGTTCTTCGTAAGCAATTGTGGCAGATCGCCGACTACTGTGGCTTGGAAATCATCACCTACGCGGTCATGTCCAATCACTTCCATGTGCTGGTGCGTGTCCCTCAGAAACCAGCGATCACCGATACTGAATTAGTGCGGCGCTACCGGGTTCTTTATCCCAAACCCACCAAATACCAAACCGCTCGTTTCGAGGTCATTCAATCTCAGCTCAAATCCAACGGTGAGGCCGCGAAGGAATGGCGCAATCAGCAGCTCGCGATGATGGGTGATCTCTCGCCATTCATGAAGCTCGTGAAACAACGGTTCTCCGTCTGGTATAACCGCAGCCACCAGCGTTACGGCACGCTCTGGTCGGAGCGCTTTAAAAGTGTGTTGGTGGAAGCCACGTCCGGCGTCATGCGCACCATGGCCGCATACATCGACCTGAACCCGGTTCGGGCTGGTTTGGTCAATGATCCTAAAGACTATCGATTTTGCGGTTATGCCGAAGCTGTGGCGGGTCACAAGCCTGCGCAGCAGGGGATTGTTCGATTGATCGAGGGTGGCCGGAAACAGGGGTGGAATTGGACTCAAGAGGCCTACCGAGAAACGCTTTTTGGCAAGGGATCGACCCCAAAAGAGCGCGGCGCGAAGATCGATGATGCTGCTATGCAGAAGGTGATTAAGGCGAAAGGCCGTTTACCTCTTCACCAGGTGCTGCGTTGCCGCGTGCGGTATTTCAGTGATGGTGCCGTGTTGGGAGGACACGCGTTTGTCCAAGAGCACTTGGGCACTTATCAGAAATTGACGGGAAAGCGGAGCCGAACCGCGCCGCGTCCCGTTCCGCAAGTCACCGATTGGGGGGATCTTTCGACGCTGCGGGGGCTGCGACGAAAAGCGTTTGGTTAGTCGAATGAACCCACTGGTCCCTGGATCTGGATTTGCGACCAAGACGGCTTCGTGAACGTATTAGAGTAGTCGGGAGGCAGGCGGGGTTGACCACTGCACGGGTTGACGGTGCGATGGCTGGGCCCGCCGATCATTAGGATGGTTGAGGCTTATTCCTTTTCCCTAACCCATGAAACGTTACCCCGTCCTCCTATCCTTATTGTGTACGCTGATCGTGCCAACGTTTGCCTTAGTCGATACCGAGGCACCTCGACCCAATATCCTTTTCATTTTTACCGATGATCTGGGTTACGGTGATATCGGCGTGTTCTATCAAAACGAACGGGCGGCGATGGGTGATCGATCGATTCCCCACTTTGGCACACCGTCGATTGATACGATGGCGCGCGATGGGGTGATGCTCACCCAGCATTATTGCGCCGCGCCGGTTTGCGCACCTTCGCGGGCTTCGTTGCTTACAGGAGTTACCCAGGGGCATGCCGATGTGCGGGATAACCAATTTGATAAGGCACTCATCGACACGCACACGCTGGGTTCGGTATTGCAGGCGGCAGGATACAAAACCGCTGCGTTCGGCAAGTGGGGACTGCAGGGCGGCACCGGCGATAAGAACCCAGCTCGTGATCGCCCCATGGCGGACCGAATCGCCGAACAACAGACTTGGGATGGATTTCCTACCAATCGCGGCTTTGATTATTTTTATGGCTACGCCCGCCATCGGGACGGCCATTTTCATTACCCGAAAGAAGACGGCCGGGAAATTTGGGAAAACGATGAAGAAGTCTCGGCCGGTCTCGACATGGCTTATACCACCGATCTCTTCGCCGCGCGGGCTAAGCAGTGGATTATCGAGCACCAGCAATCGAATCCCGATCAGCCGTTCATGGCCTACCTCGCGCACGACACCCCACACGCGGTTTTGCATAATCCGTCCACGGCCTTTCCGGACGGTGGTGGATTGAATGGCGGTCTCCAGTGGTTGGGCAAACCCGGTCGCATGATCAATACGGCGGAAGGCACTTACGACGGTTGGATGCATCCGGAATTTAAACATCGCACTTGGGACCATGACAGCGACCCCACGACGGTGGAACAGCCTTGGCCCGATGTGCAGAAACGCTACGCCAACCTGGTGCGTCGAATTGATGACACGGTAGGCGATCTACTGCAGACGCTTGAAGACCTCGGCATCGCGGACAACACTCTGGTGATCTTCACCTCCGACAACGGTCCTTCCAAGGAGTCGTATATAGAAGAGAATTATGACCCCGATTTCTTTCACGGATTCGGACCCTTTGACGGCATCAAGCGTGACACTTTGGAGGGAGGAGTGCGGGAGCCGACCCTCGCACGTTGGCCCAAGCACATCCCGGCAGGACGAATCGATGCTACTCCATCCGGACACTGGGATTGGATGGCGACGTTTGCCGATTTAGCGGGTGTGGCTATTCCTGCGGCGTCGGACGGAGTTTCCCTGATCGGTTCGATGAGTGGAGCGGCGGCTCGTCCGGCGAGCACGATTTACACGGAGTATTGGAACGGCAGCAAGTCCCCCGGGTATGACGCGTTTTTGCCTTCTCATCGTGGCCGCAAACGCGGACAGATGCAGGCGGTCCATTTGGACGGTTACAAAGGACTGCGTTACAATGTGGAGTCGGCCGACGACGATTTCGAAATCTTCAATCTCAACAACGATCCGCAGGAATCGAACGATCTGGCCAAGCGTCCGGAGTTCGCGGATCTGCAGGAACGGATGAAGGCTCGGGTGTTGCAGATTCGCCGCCCCAACGAATCAGCGCCGCGTCCCTACGATGAAGCTTACGTGCCGGCCGCGGCGGGCGTGATGCCAGAAAACTCCGGTTGGAAACGCTCTATCTATCCGGGGTCCTGGCCATGGTTGCCTCAATTTCAATCGATGGCTGCCGGTGCCATTGATTTGGTGAGCGAAGTGAAATTACCCTCGAGCGATCGACTCGGTTCCTACGGCGTCACATTTGAGGGTTTTGTGAATATCCCAACCGATGGCGACTACACCTTCGAGTTAGAGGACGGTGCCGGAAATAGTATGGTATTTGTCCACGACAGCCGAGTGATCGGCGAAACGGGTTCGACATCGGATTCGGTTCGGTTGGCCGCTGGCTGGCAGCCAGTCCGCGTCTATCACCGAGAGAGTGGCAAAGTCCTCGATGGGATCGGGTTTTCGATTACCGATTCGGGCGGAAACAATGTGCTGAAGACGCGTGGCGCCGTGGCGCACTGAGTCGTTAGGGAATCACTTCAACCGGTCGGTGATAATACCGCGCATGGTCTCGGAGTTCGCCTCGAGATTGCGCACCAGGGCGAACTGGCAACGAGCGCGCTCGAGGTTGTGGTTGGACCGGTGCGTTTTGAAATATACGTCACCTTGCAAATGATCGGTGAGGAAACGCAGACCGATTTCAAAGGTAATGAGGCGGCCAGAAAATTCCAATTCCTCGATCTCAGCGGGGTCGAGGAATTTTCTGGCGGCAGCGAGATAACCTTCGGCGAGGGCATCGAATATTTCCATGCGAGCCTCCACTTTGCTGAGATCGGTTTCATCTTCAGCCGCCGCGTTTGTTGCGGTGCGAACCATGTCACCAAAATCGTAAAGCACGAGGCCAGGCATCACGGTGTCTAGATCGATGACCGCTTCGCCTTCTCCGGTAGCATCGTTGATCATGACGTTGTTGATTTTGGTGTCATTGTGCGTGATGCGCTCGGGGATTTCGCCGCGGGCGGTGCGATCGATCAGGCGGTCAACCATGGCTTCGCGACTGAGTGCGAATTCGACGTCATCACCGATCTCGGATACCCGTTGATGCGTGTCGGCCGCGATGGCATCCTGCAGGGTGTTGAAGCGGCTGCGGGTGTGATGGAAATTGAGAATTGTTTCATTCAGTCGCGGACCGGGAAGGTCGACGAGTCTCTCTTGGAATTCGCCAAAACTGAACGCGGCGGCACGGGCCTGACCTGCGTGTTCGACGATGTCGTGGGTGGACGCTTTTTCGATAAAAACGTAACAGCGCCAGTAGGCATTATCAGCATCGCGAGCGAAGGGTAACCCATCGACGCAAGGGATGAGGGTAAGCCCACCGGGAATGTGAGCAGTCACCCGAGCGATGTTGTCCATCAACGCTGGGATGTCCTTGAAGACGTGTTCGTTGATACGCTGATAGATGTAGCGCACGGATTCGCCATCCACGGCCATCGTCAGGGCGAAGGTGTCGTTGATGTGACCGCTCCCGTATGGCGCGGCGGAAACGAATTCTCCCGTCAGATTGAAGGCGGTGACCAGGGGGGGCCAGTTGGGTTGGAGTTTAGCGGTCATCTTTACTCAGAGATTTGATCATTTCGCGAATGTCGCGGCCGGCTTTGATGCCGACGTAAAATACCAGCCCGCCATACCATGCGATTGAACCTAGTATTAGAACTGCCCAGAAGATTATAAAAACGGTATCCATGGCACTAGGTTTGCGCGGAGGGTTTGGGCACGGAGAGGGAACCCACGATCATGCCAGCGGCGGCCAGTCCAAATGCGGCAGCACCGGCGACTTCGGGAGCGATCGAGTATTTGCTGCCGAGAAGCAGAAACATGATCGGACCGATGGCTCCCAGTATCAAAGCCGCGTAAGCTCCGCGGGAATTGGCCCGAGGCCAATAAAGCCCAGCAACCAACAGGGTAAACACACTCGCGAGGTAGATATTGCCGGTCACCGCGAGGTAGTCCCACGCGTTACCCGGAAGTTCATACCAGAGTCCGTAGAATAGGAGAAAAACTCCGATGCCCAGCACAAGGCAGCGCGTGAGAAGCAGGCGGCTCTTGGGCGCGAGTGGTTTGCGGAGGCACGGCGAAATCAGATCATTGTAGATGACCGTAGCCCACGTGAGGAGATATCCACTGTCGGTCGACATTTCGGCAGCGAGCATGGCAGCGATCACCAAACCAATCAAACCCACCGGTAGCACAATACCGAGGTAGTTGGGCATGGCCGTGAGAGAGGTGACTCCTTCGGGGAGCCCACCGAGACGCGAGAAGTATACAAAAGCTGCGGCCCCCCAAAGACCGGGTAAAAGGAACCGCCCGACGAAATAGAAAGCGGTGCGCCGATACATCTTTTTGGCCGTGGCGGAGTCCTTCGCGGAAAGCACCCGACTGATCACGGTTTGCCACGTGGTGGCGGCGGCGATTTGAAAAATCATCATCCAGAGAATGTAGCCCCAACCGAGACTGGATTCGTGGAAGGGATTGAAAGGGTGGGACTCCAGCGGAAGGTTGCTTTTACCTTCCCAGGCAAGTTGCAGGCCGCTGATGAGGTCGAGACCGCCGACGTTGAAAATCACGATCACCGACGTGACGACCAACCCGACACCCATGACCAGAAATTGCAGGTAGTCGGTGACCAGCACCGATAACATACCACCCAACGTGGTGTAGATGAGCACGACGCCGAGCAGGCCCGTCATGACCCACTCGAGCCACGATGGTGGCATTCCCGTCGCCCACACCAAGAACTCACCACCGAGGCGGAGGAAAATCCCCATATTAAGCAGCCCGCCCAACACCACAAAAAGTCCGGCTAGCCAACGCACTCGACGATGGAAACGTTTTTCAAAAAGTTCCGGAATCGTGATCACGCCGGCTTCACGGAGCGGACCGATGATGAATCCCGTTTTGCCGATGATCCAGAACGCGAGCGCCATGAGCACTCCGATCATCGCGCCGGCCAACCCCTTCTCGAATCCGAGTTGGGCGGTATACATGATGGTGACCAATCCCATCTCGGTCGCGGCAAGGGAAGCGATGCCGAGATTCACATTCATTTCCCGGCCCGCGACGGCGAAATCCTCCACACCTCGGACGTATCTTCGCATGGACAGACCGGCGGCGAGACAGCCGACCAGATAGGCGATGATGATGATCCAATCGAGGAGGGACAGTGACATTACGTTGAGGAAGCAGGGAGCGCGCGAATTTCGATGTATTCGTTAGCTCTGCTCAATGGGAAGAATTCTGCAGAGCGACGCAAGAGTGCCTGTTGTCGATCCGTTCAACTCCATAGCCCCGGGTCGCGTTAAGGCTGCTGCGCCCAGTCGGGCAATACGTCGAATTCGATGCCGAGGACCATGGGGCCTAGCAGCAGCACAATCAGGGTGATCAAGGGCACGAGAATCAGGTTCAGCCACAGACCGGTTTTCACCATGTCGTTCAATTCGATGCGGCCGCTCCCATAGACAATGGCGTTGGGTGGGGTGCCGACTGGCATCATGTAGGAGCTGTTGGCCGCAAGCGCCGTGGGCACGAGAAGGAGGAGGGGATTGAGTCCGAGCTTGATTGCGATGGCGGCGACCACGGGCAAGAATGTCGCAGCGGTTGCAGTATTACTGGTCAGTTCGGTGAGTAGCAGGATACCTAAGGCTAACGATGCGATTAGCAAAAAGAGAGGTAGCGATCCCAGGGCCTCGGCTTGATTACCCAACCAAGCCGAGAGGCCGGTGCTTTGAATGCGAGCGGCGAGGCTGAGTCCTCCACCGAATAGTAATAATACTCCCCAGGGAATTTTAGAGCAGGTGGGCCAGTCCATAACGCGGTCCGCTGTGCCGTTACCGGCCGGGAGCAGAAACAGGAGACTTGCACCCACAATCGCGATACCGGTATCCGACAAACCCGGAATGAATCCAGTCAACCAGGGGCGGGTGATCCAAGCGAGTGCGGTAACCCCAAAGACTAGGGCTACCGTGAGTTCGCCGCGACTGAGACGGCCAAGGGCAGATTTTTCCGATTCGATCATGCCCGCCACCCCTTCGAGGGCCGTGCTATCAACTCGAAATGCTCCCCGAGTGAGGACGAAGTAGACCAAGGGGAGCGCCAGAACGACAATCGGGACGCCGATGAGCATCCACTGGCCGAAACCGATCGTTATGCCGTAGCTTTGCTCCACGAACGCGGCGAGAAACGCATTGGGCGGGGTGCCGATCAGGGTGCCCATGCCGCCGGTGGTAGCACCGTAAGCGACCGCCAAAAGCAGCGCGGTGGCAAACGCTCGCATGGCAGGACGTTCCTTTTGGTCGTCCGGGATGAGTGCGACGATTGAGACCGCAATCGGTAGCACCATTAAGGCGGTGGCGGTATTACTGACCCACATGCTCAAGCTGGCGGTGGCGATCAGGAAGGCGGCGATCAAACGGGAAGGCGAGAATCCCAGGGCTCCGATCATCGCAAAAGCGAGTCGTCGGTGCAGGCCGGTCCGTTCCATGCCCAAGGCCAAAATGAACCCACCCAGGAAGAGGAAGACGATGGGATGGGCGTAGGAGGCGGTAGCTTCACCGATGGATGCGACTCCGCCGAGGGGGAACAGCACCATGGGTAGCATGGCGGTGACGGGGATTGGCACCGGTTCGGTGACCCACCATGTCGCCATCATGAGCGCGATTCCCGCTACGGCCCAGGCCTCGGGAGTTAATCCGACTGGCGCGGCGAATACCCACGGGATCAAGGCAAAGGCGGGCCCCAGAATCACCCCGATGCGTTGTCGGCCCGTGAAAGTGGAAGTGGCAGGGGTAGAAAGGGGAGTGTGCATGGCTCTACGTCTCTGAACCAAAAATGAGAGGGCTTTTCATCAAATGGTGGTGCCCTGGGCCGGACTCGAACCGGCACGCTCTTTCGAGCAGGAGATTTTAAGTCTCCGGTGTCTACCATTCCACCACCAGGGCAATCTGGCAGCGACGCTCTCGAAGCCGAGCGCAGTCGTCAATGATTCGGTGTAATTGAAAACCGGCCTTGCAGGTGAGTGAACTCGTCCGCAGGAACTGCTGCGTGAAAATCGGCCTTATGGGTGGTAGCTTCGATCCCGTGCACTTCGGTCACTTGGTCGCGGCCCAAGATGCTTTGGAACAACACGGTCTCGACCGGTTGATCTTGATTCCGGCTGCACAGGCCCCGTTGAAAGACTATAAGGTGAGTGCATCGGGGGAGGATCGGGCGGCGATGTTGCGGGAGGCGTCAGATTGGGATGAGCGCTTGGAAGTCTCGGATTATGAGGTGACTCAAGGCGGCACCAGCTACACGGTGGACACGGTGCGGCACTTTCGGGGGAAATTTCCCGACGACGAGTTGTTTTGGATAATCGGAGGTGATCAGCTGCCCAAATTAGGTCGCTGGCATCGAATCGAAGAGTTAGCTAAGTTGATTCAATTCATCTACTTAGAACGTCCTGGGCATCCGGCCAAGGATCACCCAGAGATTCCTGGCCTAGGGCTGCATCGTTGCGACGGCCATTTGATCGAGATCAGTTCGACCGAATTGCGGGAGCGGATTCGGCAGGGTTTGTCGCTGGATTACTTTATTCCGCACAAGGCCATTGTATATCTGCGGGAACACCACCTGTATTCCTGATTCCTTCTATTCGATATGACCGACTCTTCCGATAATCCTGTTCCTGAAATCAGCACCGCCCCGGCTAATGTTCCGCCATTGATTGCTGCGCTCGTCCAGGGACTGGATGACAGAAAAACGGAGGACATTCGAGTCTTGGCGATGGGCGAACAGTCCTCGATTACCGATTTCATGATTTTGGGCACTGGATTGGCCGGGCCTCACTTGCGTGCCTTACGGGTCACATTGGAGAAGATTCTCGATGCCCATAATGCTCCGATTGCCGGCGTCGATTTTGGCGAAGATAGCGGCTGGATCGTTTTCGATGCCTATCAGGTGATGATCCATATGTTCCTGCCGGAGCAACGCGGTATCTACCAATTGGAGAAACTGTGGGGCGATGCCGTGGAACTCGACGTGTCCAAGATGATCGTGAAGCGGGAGAACTTGGGAGCACCGATCAATCAGTAATATTGCCGGAGTTGGCGGGCTAGAATGCGTAACCGAGTGAGCTGGTGACCCGTTGATCGGTTCGAGCCGACTTAGCGCTCACGGCATTGTCGTATTCGAATTCGAAACGAAGGTTCAGCGATACCTTTTGAGTGAGTTTGCCCTGTAACACGCTATTAAAGCGCACTTTGTAGTTGGTCGCATCTTTTAAAGTAGCAGCCGGTTGGTCTTTGATCGTGAGGAATCGAGTGCCGCCGTCGGGCGAGTATTGGAACTGGGTATTTTGGCGAACGGTTAGACGCTTGTTGATGCGATAGGTGTAGTCCTGGAAGACCTCGCCGAGGGCGTAAAATCCCGATTCGGCCCTGGTGGCTTCACGATATTGCCCCGTTAGCCCCGCGCCGAGATTCACCACATGGCCTTCTTTTTCGAATAGACGATATCCCGCGCCAAAATTTTGCTCCCAGTTGCGTCGAATATCTTTGAGATCGTCTTGAAAGTAAGAGGTCACGGACTGGGCGAACGTGCGTTTACCGAGTTCACGACGCCATTGCAGGCTGCCATCATAGCGGTCATTGTTGATCCGGCCGTCTTGCTCACCGTAGAGAAGACGCCCTTTGGTAAGTATCTCATTATCTCCGATGTTTCGCTCGGCTGAGCCGCGTAAGTCGAACGTGAATAGATCGCGACGGCCTCGTTGCTGGCGTAATCCGAATTCCACTTTTCCGCTCCACGACTCTTTAGTCTTAGCATCAACGGAGTTGGCGATTTTTTCGACCGCTGAGGGATCGGGTTTCTTGACCTGCTTTGGACTCGAATTGGTTTTATTGGGAGGGGGCGAGTCTTCGTTGATGGGCGCAATGCCGACCAAGGTTTCAACGGGAGGGGCAATATGCAGTGGTGGACTAACGACTTTTGCGGTAGTTTTGGCCACGGTGATTTCACCGAGAGTAGCGTTGAGAAAGACGAAATGAGTATCCGTTTCCTGCAGCAGAGTCCCCGTCAGTCGGTCGCCGTTGGAAAATCGGAGTTCGTCTTCCGGAGGGGAGGACGGTTCTGCGCTCGAAGTCATGCCTCCGCAGCAAAGCAGACATACTAGGGTTAGGAGATTACGGATCTGAAGTCGAATTATGATTATCATCGCTAAATTAGAATGAATTGAGACGCGGAATCAAGGGGCACCCGTCAGTAGTTCAATTTTCCACCTAACACCCGGCATATTGGAGCAATTCAGGGTGTAAAAAAGAAGTAATAAAAATCAGACAACCGGATCTCCCGGGAATATACGCACTTTGATACCGATATCTACGCACCCAATTGAACTTGAATTTAATGAGTGAAGTGGTTTTCTCAACTTCACCCCTTTTGGCGGCGAATATTATAATAATTAAAAAATAAATCATATGAACGGTATTAATAACTCCCGCAAGGGCTTCACCCTCGTCGAAATCATGATCGTTGTGGTCATCATTGGTCTTCTCGCTGCTATGGCTATCCCAGCCTTCCAGAAGGTTCGTGCTAGCTCCCAAGACAAAGCGGTGCTCAACAACCTCCGCCAACTTGGTTCAGCTGCTGACCAATACTTCCTCGAGAACGGTGTGAGCCGCGTTGCTTCCGCCTCCTTGGTGGGAACTAACAGCTCCAACTACGTCAAGGCGATCCAAACGGTTGCTACTGAGACTTACGTTGTGACTCTCGATCAAGGTGCCGCGGTTACCGCGTTCTCGGTCAATGGTACTCGCACGATCACTTACAATAACTGATTGTTTCGATCTTGCTGATCTTTCGAGCCGCCCAATTTATTGGGCGGCTTTTTTATGCTTACTTCACTATTTAAGAATCGAACCGTTTGGCTGCTGGTGCTGATCGGTGCGCTCGTTGGATTAGTAACCAGATTGGTTCTGACTCCGAATCAATCGTTCAGCTTCGTAGCTGCCGGGGGATACTGGCTGATGTTGGCGTTGGTGATTCTGTTGGGTCGATCGATCGTTCGAGCTGGCGGATTGCAATGGGTGCGCGAGCACGTTTCGCGATTTGATGTTTATGTTTTAATCCTCGTGATGGCTTGCACCAGTGCCTGGTGGGCCCATGAGAAGCCGGGATTTAAAATCCTCGCCGATGAAGTATTGTTGCTAGGCACCTCAATGGGGATGCACTTGGAGCGCTCGTCGACGTATCCCTTACGTGCGTCTACCGTGCAGGGGCCGATGCAGATTTTGGATAGAGTGCTGGATAAGCGCCCGCTGCTATTTCCATTCTTAGTTACGACGGTGCACGATCTCACGGGGTATCGGCCAGAGAACGCGTTCTATTTCAACCGGGGACTGGGCATACTCTTTTTATTATTGGTTTACCTGTTGGGGTGGCAGGCCGGGGGCAACCGGTGGGCCGGGGTTTTCGGAGTATTGCTATTTGCAGGCTTGCCGTTGGCTGCGCAGCAGTCGGCGGGTAGTGGCTTCGAGTTGCTCAACTTGACCGCAGTGGTCGGCTTGGGGTTGGCGATGGTTGCCTATTTACGGTCACCCGATTTCGCCCGGTTGGAGGTCTTGGTCTACACCGGGCTGGCCCTGACCGCTTGCCGTTACGAGTCAGTTATATTTCTCATTCCCATGGCATTGACGGCCTTGTTGGGATGGTGGCGCAGTCAGCGGATTGAGATCTCTTGGCCGGTGATTATTTCCCCCCTGTTCTTAAGTGTGTGGCTGACCCAAAACCGTATTTTTTCGGGTGATTCCACCGCTTGGCAAATGGCCAGCAAAGAAGGCATCACCGCACCCTTCAGTCTTGATTACCTTTCGCCAAACTTGGTGCACGCATTGGCATTCTTTTTTGACTTCAATGGCTATCAGCCGAGTTCGGCTACGTTCGCGGTGCTCGGATTGTTGGCCCTGCCACTCTTTGGACTGTGGGCCGTGCGATGCCTGCGGGAGCACTCGCAGACCAAAGCGGACGATTGGGCGTGGATTTTACTGGGCGCAGGATTGTCGGTGAACTGGGCGATTCTCATGTTGTATTTCTGGGGGCAATTTGATGATCGGATTATCAGTCGGCTCAGTCTTCCGGTGCATTTGTTGCTGTTACTGGCCGTCGTGGTGGTTGCCCGGACTTTATTGAAGTCAACGCGAGGATGGCAGATTTTATGCGGAATAGCGGCCGTTTCATTTCTGGGCCAGGGTCTGCCGGTCATGGCCAAGCAAGCCTACGAAATTGATTACTCACCGGGAGTAGAGATGGAGATGCGTCGCGATTTCTTGGCCGCCCAACCGGAACGAGATTTTCTCTTTTTAGACAACGATGCCGTCTTCTGGATCACGCATTGGATTCCCGCTTCCAGTGTGGAGAAGAGTCGAAAAAATCATGAAGCGCTCGGTTATCATCTACGGAACCACAGTTTCACTAACATGTTCGTTTTCCAAAGTGTGTTGGTGGATGATCAGACCGGCGAACGCACGATCGATCCCGACGATGATTTAGGAGAGGGCTTCGAGCTGAAAACCGTTTGGGAAAAGAAAGTGGAGACACTCTTGTTCGCGCGGATTAGCCGGGTGGTGGCGATTACTCATGACGATGAAGTCATTCCGGCGATTGATCGGGTGGCCGAAACGACGGGGCACTTTTCCGATGTCGAAGAGGTCGATAAAGCGCGTGTCCTCTACCTTGAAAATTGGATCAAGCAGTTGCCGTGAGTGGCGGAAATTCCATGCTTCAGAGATTAGCCGCCGTCGATGTATTGGTCTGGCGGGCGGTGGCATTTGTGGTCAGCGCGATCGCGGCAATCGTTTTTGGATTCATCTACTTTTCTTCGGAACAGGCAGGAGAGTTGGTCAGGCAATACGGGTATTATGCCATCGCGGCCACGTTGCTTTGGTTCGTGCTTCTATTGGTTCGGGAATGGCCGGACATTAAACGAGCGTGGCGCGATATGCCGCGGGATGAGTTGAGGCGGCTGCTATTATTGGTCGGCGGATTGAGTATCGTGGCGTGGTGTGTTTTCCCGTTCAGCTACAAGGTGCTGTTCGACGAGCTGGTGCTGCAGGCCACATCTTGGAATCTTCACCGGTTGCGTGAGGTCGGTACTATGGTGCGGGGCTACGAGGTGGAAGGCGTATTTTTACCCCTGTTTGTCTATCTGGACAAGCGACCCTATTTCTTCGCGCTGTTGGTCTCGATCATACACGACTTCACTGGTTTTCGGGAGAATAACGCATTTCTGTTCAACGCCGTGCTTTATCCCGTAGTGCTTGGTTTGTTTTACTTCCTGGTGCGTCGCGTCGTATCGGGGCGGATTGCCTGGACCGGCTTGGCCTGTTTCGGGGCTTCACCGCTGTTGGCTCAGAACGCGAATGGGGCGGGCATGGATTTGCTCAATTTGGCCATGGTTGTCCTGACCATGTTGTTGGCCGCTCGGTTCCTAGCTCGACCGGATGAACGTCGTTTGTCGGTGCTGTTTTTGGCCTGTGTGTTACTGGCGCAAACCCGCTATGAGTCTCTGCTGTTTGTTCTCACCACGGGGCTCGTGGTGCTCGAAGGCTGGAGACGCGCCGGACGGATAATCCTGCCCGTCGCGGCAATTTTTGCCCCATTACTGTTGGTTCCGAGTGGGCTGCATAATTCGTATTTATCCGGGACCCCGGAATTGTGGGAGTTGAAGGAGAACATGGATTCACGGTTCGCGGTCGAGCATCTGTGGCCGAACTTGGGGCATGCCGTTAATTATTTCTTCTATTTTGGGCGCACGATTCTGAGTGCGTGGTGGTTGTCAGTTTGTGGATTTGCTTCCTTGGGGTGGATCGTTTTCTCCATCTGGCGTCGCCGGCCGGTCTGGCGGCAATTGGATCCGACCATTGTAGCCGTGGGGTTCTTTGGCTTGGCGATTGGAGCGAATCTTATCCTGCTTTTGTCCTATTTTTGGGGCCAGTTGGATGACCCGATTGTATCGCGGTTGATCATGCCATTTACCGTGTTATTGGCTTTTGGCGTCGTATTGGTTTTGCGCTCTCTCGATCAGGTAAACGCGGGTATCAAAAACTGGGTGGCGATGGGTGCTCTGGTGGCCTACTTGGGCTGGGGGCTCCCCGCTGTCGCCCATAACCGTGAGATCAACCAGCAGGCGACCGAGCTAGCGTGGGAACAGCAGCAAGTGGCCCTAATGGATCCCGTGTCGCGATTGATCCTAACGGACAAAACGACGTTGGGTTGGTTGATGAAAGGGCAGCCCTCGCTCGGCCTAAACGATGCGGGTTTTCGCGCAGAGGCTATCCAGTTTCATTTGGATCATGGCACATTCAAAGAGGTGCTCGTTACCCAGCGTTATCGGCCGGTGAATGCCGAGGGTCGTGTTTTTGAGGTCGATCCTCGCGATGTGATTCCCGCGCGCTTCGTCCTCGAACCCGTGGTGGAACGGATGATCGGAGGCCGTTTGGTGCGAATCAGTCGGGTGGTTGAAATTCTTCCCCGACCGGATGAGACGGAAGAAGAATCCGTCTCGGTAGAAGAACCTGCTTTGTTGCCCGACTCGGCGATCTAGTGTTTTTCGATTAGGTCATAGACCGCGTGAAGGTCGCCGTAGAGGGCGGTGTTCACTTCTTCGTCGGTCAGACGATAGATGAGAATCGAGTAGCCGATATTCTCTTCCGGTTCGATGTTCTCCAATAGCAGGCATAAACGGCCAAATTGCAGCGCCTCATAAGTCCACAAACGTTCGGTGACGGCAGCTTCCGACATCACACTCCCATCAAAATCGAGAATAGATGAGCCTGCCGGGGCCGTTGCGAAGGTTTGAGTCCAGGCGAGTAGGCGAGCGTAGGTTGCTTCATAGCTGGGACTCCAGGGGCCCCGAACCGGCGAGTAAACCCGTCGCAGCATAGTGGCACTGATACCGAAGGTGCCTCCCGTGATTACGGCCGGAACGATCCGCGCGTGGCGATCATAGTAGGAGTCTCCCATCCGGATGGCATCCACACCATGATGGCGTGGGTCCCCGTAGCCAAAGTAGCTCAAATAGAAGGGTTGTTCGTCAGGATGTTCGGTTAGCCATGAGGCGAGCCCGGGCAGGTCCTGTCCCCAATCCAAGGAGCTATCCACGAACAGTCGGTGAGCGTTACGTGGTCCTCCGATCAGCTCGTTGAAGTAAGCGAGGTAATAAGGGCGAATCGTCCAAGAAACCATTACTTGGAGCAGGACTCCCACGACCGCGATTCTCCACTGCCAGGGTCGATTGATCAGAGGCCCGATTGCTCCAGCGACGATAAAGACCAACGGATAAAGCGGTAGGGTGTGTCGGTGGCCGATACTCAGATTTGAGGTTAAAATCGTCGTTCCGTAAATCACCGCTAAAATCAAGAGAGGTGCTAACCGGTATGCGATTCGACGGGCGCGGCGATGGCGGAACAAGGCAATGATTCCGGCGCTGAAGAACCCGAGGGTCACCAACGTGGTTTTGGTCAGAAATGCCGTGGGAAAGAATGTCCACCAACCCGTGTTACGATATTCGCCGGCAAAAAAAGCCAGACGCGACCGGGAGTAACGATCGACGATCAAGAGTCCGTGAATGTAGGCCTCCGGTAGTATTTTCCACTCCAAGGCAACGCGGCCGAATGATTGGATTATGCCGGGTTGGAAATTGACGGGATCCTGCTGGGCGGGCTGGCCGTCGGCCAGTCGCCGTTCGGGCTCCGTTGATTCCAGAAATAACTTATCCCAGCCGATCAGGAATTCCCGTTGAGTGGGGTCAGGCGCGGGAGTAAATCGAAATTCGTACCCCCCCCAAATTGTGGTCCATGCAACCAAACCGGAAAAGAGACTGGCGACCCCGATAGCTGCGAATTTCCTACCTCCAGACCACCGCCACCTTTGGTCCCGCCAAGCTCCGATTAAAGGGGTGGCTTGAGCCAAACGGAGTATGCCCAATAGCAGGGCGATCGGAGCGAACAGGAGGGCGGAATACTTTGCCACGGCGAGCAGACCCGCGGCCAATCCGGCGAGCAGTAACCGATCCCACGAGATGCGATGATAGAGTCTCCACCAAGTCAGGAGGGTAAGACAAAATGCGAGGGTTGCGGCAGTGTCGGAGGTGGCGAGCCCGCCGTGGGCCAGAATGGACGGACTGAACGTAACGAGGCCGAGTGAGATCAATGCACCGCCGCGACCGAATAGACTTCGGCTCCACTGGAAAATGACCCAGCAAAGCAAACCGGAGAGCAATGCGATCATTCCTCGTGCGGCAGCGAGCAGCTCAGCCGGGACGTTGCCCTGCATGTAGAAGAATGCTTCGCCCATCGCCCATACATCACCCTCGGGCCAAGCAAAATAGTCAGGAGATATCTCTTGGGTATCCATCCACAGCAGCGGGAGCGCACACCACCGTTGAGGGAAGTTTCCGTTTTCCGGCTGGAACCGCATATCGTGGGCTGTCCAGTAAACGAATCCTGCGGTAATGTGAGCTATCTCGTCATAGGTCGTGCTGAAATTCTTACTGACCGATGCAGCCGAGAAGACGTGCCCGATACATAGGATAAGGGCCAATCCGGTCGCGCGCTGATTGGTCAGCCAGCGGTTTCGTTCACGGGATACGAACATCTTAAGACGATTTTTCCAAAACCACGATCATGCGAGACGCGAAAAGTCTTGGTGCCAAGCTGAGGATGGAGTCGATGGCGCGCCAAAGGTATCTCAAAGGACCTCGATTCAGAGTTGGACCGCGAAAGCCGCCAGTCATGATCCAGGGAACGGCCGGCAGGTAGTGCACTTTGGGCGCAGACCAACCGTTCAGTTTCGGGCGTTCTGGATTACGGGGGTGGAAAATGCGCCAGGCGTTGCCCTGGGCGGCGTAGTAGTCGACGTTGGTCGGGTCGAAATCGGTGGAGGGTTGCCACGCGATGGGCGCGCCTAGCGCGAGCGGCTCATGGTGAAACAAACCCAGGAAAATGCGGCCGAGTAATCCAGCCGCGGGTTCCATGATAACGGCACAGCCCCCAGGCTGAAGCACCCGGTGCAGTTCAGTCAAACCGAGGCCCGGATAACGCAGGTGGTGAAAGACATCGAATAGAACGACTCCCGCCAGCGAGTCGTTACCATCCGAAAGGGTATATATATTTTCCTGACGATCGAGCCAGGGGTTGGGGAAGAGGTCGCTGGTGACGGCGTGGGGGAGGGCCGATTTCAGGTTGCCGATCCCCGACCCGCACTCGAGCACCGTTCCGGCTGAAGCAGGAGGGAGATACTGGGCGATTTGTTGATAGAACTCGGCGTATATGGCGCGGAGCTCGGGTTTCCTGTCCCAGTGACGTTGGTTCTCGTGAATTTCTTGGTTGTGCTGCTCAACGTCTAAAATCGGCGGTGGGGTGCGATCACCGGGAGGAGGAGTTGAGTTGAGAGGGCGTGACACGATGGGGAGATTGAAGCGTGAACTTCGGAGGTAAATGCCGATTTACGCTTTCCTTAGGGCCTGAGCGTGATTCGCTCCTGACTTATCAGCGAAGAATGAATTCAGACGAATACGATAATCTTGTGCGCGTGGAGCGACATCACTGGTTTTACACCGGTAAGCGGACTATCGCCCGTTGGGCCATCGATACGTTTGGATCCAAGGCGGATCGTCCGACTTTGTTTGATTGTGGAGCCGGAACGGGGGCATTCGCCGCGGAAATGGTTTCCACCCACCACGTATCGGTGATGGACGACCACGCGGAGTCGCTGGAATTACTCCGGCAAAAATTTACCCCGGATCAAGTCATTGAAGGCTCCGCTTCAGCCATGCCCTTGCCCGATAATACAGCGGATATCGTGACTTTGCTCGATGTCTTGGAGCATGTGGAGGACGATACCAGTGCGGTTGCTGAGATTCATCGGGTTTTGAAACCAGGCGGTATTCTCGTGCTCACGGTGCCTGCGATGATGCAACTCTGGAGCAGTTGGGATGAGGTTCTGCATCATTTTCGCCGCTATCATCGGGAGCCCTTGCGGGCGATGTTCTCGTCCGCAGATTGGCAGATTGAGCATATCAAATATGTGAATACGGCCGTATTCCCCTTGGTGTGGTGGGCTCGTCGTTCGCGGCGCCCAACCGATTCGGCGCGCAGCGAAGAGTATATTCCTCCGGGGTGGATCAACGCGTGCCTGCGCTGGGTGTTTGTGAAGTCGGCCGTTACGCGATGGTGGCCTGCGCCGTTTGGCGTGGGGCTCCTGCTCGTCGTGCGAAGGAAATAGTTGGCTGGACCAGTGGTTGAAGGTAGTTCGATCCCGAACCTCACGAGGTCGGTGATCACGCGACTCGGTTCATACGTCTATTTGAATCCGATCCAGTGGGCCACACCGCCCGGCAACTAACTAGTAGAGCGGACCGTATTAGGATAATACCTGATCGTAGAGCGTGCCGTGACGGGCGAATTACTCTTGGTTGCGCCGTTTGACGACGTAGAGCGGACGTTGTTTGACCTCATCGTAGATGCGGCCGAGGTATTCGCCCAAAACGCCGATGCCAATCAGTTGGATGCCACCCAAAAACAGAACAAGGGTGACCAAAGTGGTGAAACCCGTTTGCGCAACTTCGATGCCGACCAATCGGCGAACGGTGAAAAAAGTGCCTAAACTAAATCCGATTAATGCGACGAATAACCCAACATAGGAAACGGCGCGGAGTGGAAGTCGTGAGAAACTGAATACGCCATCGAGAGCGTAGCTCACCAGTCGCCGCATCGACTGTTTCGGTTGGCCGGCGGCGCGACTATCGCGGTCGTAACTGACTTCGGCTACTTGATATCCCACCCAAGCGCGAAGCCCCGGGAAGAATCGGTTTCGCTCCGGTAAACCACGAAAAGCTGCGGCAGCCTCGCGCCCCATCAGGCCGAAGGTCCCGGCGTTGTTATGGGTCAGCTGTTGATCGGTCAGGCGTCCGAAAATCCCGTGAAACGTATCCATGCCGAGGCGCCTTAGGCCGGTCTCTTGACGCGTGCGCCGCACGGCGAGCACCACCTCAGCTCCGGCTCGCCAAGCTTCGATCAACTCGGGGACCAGTTCGGGCGGGTCCTGTAAGTCGGCATCCATCGTGATGACGGCGTCGGCATCGGCAGCGGCATCGATGCCGGCAGCCAAAGCAGATTGGAATCCGAAATTGCGCGTTAAAGTGATGATTTCGAATCGCGGATCGTTGATCTGTTGGTCTTCGAGGAGTGAGCTACTCGTATCCTTGCTGCCGTCATCCACCAAAATGGCGCGCCATTGATAGGCAGGATTTTGATCAAACAAGCCAACGAGTCGGCGGAACGTCTTGGGTAAGACGGCCTCTTCGTTGAAGACGGGCATCACGATGGCGATCGAGAGGGGAGGGGCTTCCATGGCGTTGAATAGTGGGCAAGTTGAAGGCTCGCAGCACGGTTATGAAGATGAAAACGCCGGGGGCGAGCCCAAGCTGACGGATTAGCGGCGAGTTGCTTGACGCGAAGACGGATGGCCTCGCATGGTCGATTCATGGCTGAACCGCCCAAAGGCCCATCGTCCCGTAAGGGATTGATCATCAGACTAGCGATCCTCATCGGGGTCGCGGTGATTGGTGGCATCTTGGTGCTGCGTGGACTGGATATTCGCGGGCTGATTGATTCGGGGCTGGAGTTAGTGCGTGATGCGGGCCCGGTGACATTTTTTAGCACGATGGCGGTAGTACCCGCGGTGGGGTTTCCGTTGTCTCCATTCACTTTGACGGCGGGCTCGGTGTTTGCGCCGGAGCTGGGATGGCCGGTAGTGATTCTGGCGACGTGGTTGGCCCTGGCCGTCAATCTCACGATCACCTACGTCCTCGCTCGGTGGATTGCCCGACCCGGTTTGGAAAAACTCACGGTGCGTTTGGGCTATAAATGGCCGGAAGTGCGGGCAGACAATTATTGGGATATCACCCTGTTGGCGCGGCTGACACCGGGCCCGCCATTTGTATTGCAGGGAGTGATGTTGGGATTGGCCCAAGTGCCCTTTCGCATTTATTTCATCGGTTCGCTCATCGTAGGAGGAGCTTACGCCACAGTCTTTGTGGTATTCGGCGATGCCTTACTCTCGGGTAAAGGTAAGATGATCGTCTTCGGGGTGGGTGCGATGGCCGCATTGGCCTTGGGCGCGTATTTATTACGGCAACATTTGGCGCGTAAGAAAAAGGCGTCCGAGCCCTCCACGGACTGAGTTATGGCTGGCTGGCTCGATGATATGGAACCCACTGGTGGCATCGCGCGGGACGAGGGCGTGGAGAGTGTTTCCAAGTTTACTCGTCGGATTAAGGTGCTCCTTGAATCCGATGCGATTCCCGGTTGGATTCAGGGCGAAGTGTCGAATCTGCGTCGGCAATCCAGTGGCCACACCTACTTTGTGCTTAAGGATGCAGGCGCTCAATTGTCGTGTGTCATGTTCCGCGGGGATGGAGCGCGGCAGACGGTTGAACTGCGTGACGGGCAACAAGTCCTGTTGGCTGGCCGGGTGAGTGTTTACGAAGCCCGGGGGCAATATCAGCTCATCGTGCGCACGATCAAGGAGGATGGAGTAGGCCGCCTGCAAAGGGAATTTGAGGCGCTCAAGAAACGCCTAGCGGACGAGGGACTGTTTGAGCGTGATCAGAAGAAGTCACTGCCAGCACTCGCGCTAAAGGTTGGCTTCGTGACCTCTCCAACCGGCGCGGCGGTGCAGGATTTTGTCCGCATCATGATTCGGCGTGGTTGGCAGGGGCGATTGACCGTTCTACCTGCCAAAGTTCAAGGAGTTGGCGCGGCGGCGGAGATCGCGGCGATGATCGCGTGGGCCGTTGATCGGGGGGATTTCGATGTGCTCGTGATTGGGCGGGGTGGCGGTAGCCTGGAAGATTTGTGGGCGTTTAATGAAGAAACCGTCGTGCGGGCGATTGCCGCTTCTCCGATCCCCGTCGTATCGGCGGTTGGTCATGAGATTGACTTTACCCTGAGTGACTTCACGGCAGATGTGCGGGCGGAAACGCCGAGTGCCGCGGCCGAGCTCATTTCGAGTGCGTATGCTGAAATGAACGACCGTCTGGCGGTGGCTCGCGTTGGTTTACATGAAGCGATTCAAAATTCGTGGCAAGATGCACGAGTTGCCTATCGTGGTTTGAGTGATCGGTTACGTTTGCTGACCCCGCATGGACAGATCGAGCAAGGCTGGTTGCGACGTGACGATATGGCTAATCGTCTCCGATCGGGACTCGCGGCTTGTCTGGAGGGAAGCCGCCACCGCTTGTCTAAGATGCATTCCGCGTTTGTGGCGCAGACTCCGGAGCGACGCATCGAATTTGAATCACATCGATTGCTCAGTTTGTGGAAACGACTGCAATCAGTGAGCCCTCAAGCGACTCTGCGCCGTGGTTTTGTGGTAATCCGGGATGAAGCGGGAAAGCCTGTTTTAAGGAAATCAGCAGTTTCTGGTGATCGACCTTATGAGGCAGAATTTTCGGATGGTCGGGTTAAAATGCGCTCATTTAAGGCAGACTCTAGTTAATATGACTAAAATATACCGGGAATACGATTTTTAGCGTTTAAAGAAAAGAATGGGTATAATTACGTAAGACTGGGTTTGCTGACTGGGGCCGTGCCCCTATAGATTTGCGTCACTTTTCATGTTACCTCTCGACTCAGCTGGCAGTGAAAAGCCTCCCCGCGTGATCCTCATCGAGGATGAAACAGTATTTCGGCATTTGGTGAAACGCTCATTGGAAAAGCGTAAGGGGGAAGATGGTGGAAGACTACGCCGATGGTGCTGTCGGTCTGGAGGCGTGTCTCCAAAATCCTCCAGAGTTACTCTTGGTGGATCTACAGCTTCCCGGTAAACACGGCTTGGATATCGTAAGAGAGCTGTTGCAGGTGCACAAAGACGTGAAGGTTCTGGTCCTAACCGGTCACGCGGATCCCTCTTTGCCGGGGAAATTGATGCGGCTCGGAGTAGCAGGATTTGTCGATAAGACCGAACCGCTCGCTTATGTCATTCAAGCCATCGACACGGTCATGGCGGGTGGAATGTTTTTTGCCAGTCACGTGCAAGCGGAAAGCAGTTCAGTGGGCGGCAGTCTGCCTTCAGCGAGTGATGTGCTTCCGTCGGAGCTGTCTGCGCGCGAATTGGAAGTAGCCCGATTGGTCGCCGCCGGAAGATCCTCCAAGGAGGTGGCTTCAGATCTCGATCTGAGCACCCGAACGGTCGAAAAGCACCGCGCTAACATTATGGAAAAGTTGGGTGTTCGCGAAGTCGCCAGTCTCGTGCGCTGGGTGATGCAAAACGGATTGGGCTAAGCCCGCGTTTCCTAAATGCTGATTTGCCCTTTGAGGTAAGTGACCGCATTTCCCGCGATTGCTACACGATCGTCTCGAAGTCCACACCAAAGCTCGCCGCCTCGTGCCGAAATCTGCTTGGCGTGCAGTTGATCTTTTCCGAGACGTTGCGCCCAAAATGGCGTCAAAGTGCAATGGGCCGAACCGGTGACGGGGTCTTCGTCGATGCCGTAACCCGGAGCGAAATTGCGTGATACAAAATCCAGATCATCTCCCGGTGCCGTGACGATGACTGACGAGGTGTCGAACTTCACCATTCGCTCGAAATCAGGCTTCAGCGCCGCGACGGCAGTTTGGTTGGCTAGCACGACAAAGTGATCGCGAGATTTTCCCACCCACTCAGCGCATTCCACACCAAGCGCGCCCAGTAGTTCGCCGGAGGAGTCCTCGAATTCCGATTTAATCGGTGGTCGGCTAGGGGAATTCAGTTCGTAGCGGCCGTGACTATCACGTTGCACGCGCAATCGACCACTTTGGGAATTGAATACGATTTCAACGAGACTGGACTCTCGATCAAAAATCACGGCAGCTGCGGCGAGCGTGGCATGACCGCATAGGTCAACTTCCCGCGCAGGCGTGAACCAGCGGAGGTGATAGCTACCCTAGGATTCAGAAACGTAGAAGGCCGTTTCGGACAATCCGTGTTGCCAAGCCATGCGTTGTAGCAGCTCGTCGGGGAGCCACGATTCCAAAGGACAGATTGCGGCGGGATTCCCTCCGAATGGTTTATCGGTAAATGCGTCGACCCAGTAGAACGGAATAGTGCCCATGCCGCGATTAACGGTCGATCAGGCGGACTCTGCAATACGAGCAAGCGCTGTTTGGTTGAGCCGGCACGTGGTCCATTCGCTCATCATCTCCGCCCCTAGGCTTTGATAGAAATCAATCGCGGGTTGGTTCCAGTCCAGCACGCACCATTCCATGCGACCGCAAACTTTGGCATGCGCTGTCTTGGCCAGATGGAGCAGCAACGCCTTTCCATGACCGCCGCCGCGATGATCGGGCCGAACGAATAGGTTTTCAAGGTAGAGACCGCGTCGCGCGAGGAACGTGGAGAAGTTGTAGAAATACAGTGCGAAACCAACCGGGGTTTCGCCATCAAAGGCCAACACACAATGCGCGGAGGCCGCTCCCTCCACCGGGAAAAGTTGGGCTTAGAGGATCTCGACCGTAGCGACCACATCGTCGACCATCTTTTCGTAGACCGCCAGCTCGGTGATGAACTCGAGCACCAGCGAGGTATCGGCGGAAGTGGCGTCGCGGAGAGTCGTCATAGAAAGGGAAGGTGCGGCCGGTGATTATTTGATCCGCACTTCGCGGCCCGATGCTGACGAAGCGTAGATCGCATCGAGGATCTTTTGCACGGCCAGAGATTCAGCGGGTTTCACGTAGGGTTCCACCTTGCCGAGTAATACGTCGATGAAATGCACCATGCGGTTCTCGTTCACCAGTGGGGTGGAGGGTGTTACTTCTTCGGTCACATAGCCAATGCGGCTCGGACGAATGAGGCGTAAGGGGTTGAGCATGATGCCCGCATCGGTGCCGAAAACTTGGGAAGTGAAGAAGTCGTTTTCAGGGAGGTGGGCGGCCCATGAGGCTTCGAGTAAAACGGTGCGCCCACTCTTGAGTTTGATGAGTGCAACGGCCAGATCATCGACGTCGAATTTTGCCTTTTTATCGACCTCGCCTTTGCCCCAGTCCCCATTGCCTCGACCAAGGGGGCCGAGTTGAGAGTAGGTTTGACCGCTCACGGCAGCAGCTTCGAATTCCCCCATCAGAAACAACGCGCGGTCGAGGGCATGGACCCCAATATCGTAGGTGCAACCGCCGCCGGCGAATTGCTTTTGGGTGAACCACGATCCGATCCGCGGGATCCCACTGCGACGCGACCAGGAGGTCTTGGCATGGTAGACGTCGCCGAGCTTACCTTGGTTGATGAGATGTCGAGCGGTTTGGACTTCGGGAGAGAAGCGCATGTTTTGGCCGACCATAAGCCGGCGACGGTGCTTCTTGGATGCGGCGATCAGTTTTGCCGCGTCTTTGGCGTTGGTGGCCATCGGCTTATCCACCATGACGTGTTTTCCCGCCCGTAAGGCTTCGATTCCGACCGAGGCGTGGAGGAAGTTGGGCAATGCGATTGAGATCACGTCGATATCCGAACGTTTGAGCAGGTCCTGATAGTCGGTGACCAAATCGGGGATTCCGAACGTGTCGGCAGCCTCCTGGCCGCGTTGGGCCGAAACCTCCGCTAGGGCGACTACGTTGGCTGCAGGGTGTTGTTGGAAGCTACGGATGTGGTCGATGCCGATAGCACCGGCACCAATGACTGCGATATTGAAGTTTTTTTTGGATTTGGCCATGGGGGGATGGGAAGGTGGAGGACTTAGATCTGGGGGCGTTTAGTGGATCAGGCTTTGCCCCAGTTCCGCATTTGTTCGAGCGAGAGGCGGACAGATTCGATGGGGTCGTGATTATATTTTTCGACTTCGATCACATACCATTCAACCGCGCCGATGCTTTCGGCGGCGGTGAAAATAGGGGCGAAATTGACCGGCCCTGAGCCGATCTCGGCTTCGTCTTTTATGTGTAGAAGTTGAATGCGACGTCCGTATTCGCGGATAATTTGGGCAGGATCTTGTCCCCCGTGTTGAACCCAATACACATCGGCCTCGAAGCTGACGTTGGCCGGGGCGGTGTGATCGAGCAGCCAGTCGATGCCGGGACGGCCGTCTTGTAACGCGATTTCGTGGTCGTGATTGTGGTAGTGGAACCGAAACCCCATGCCGCGGAGTCGGGCACCGATATCGTCGAGTTCGGCTCCGATGGTGCGACAAACTTCGGCGGAACGGAAGTGGTCGACTGGCCAGAACGGGCAAATGATATCGCGCGTATCGCAGAGGAGGGCCTCATCGATAACCGCATTAAATTCTCCCCTGAGGCGATCAATGCCGATGTGCATGCCGGAGACAATGAGTCCGGCCTTCTTCATAGACTCGGCGGCGGCGGCGGCCTCGAGATTCCCGTAACCTGCGGTCTCCACGCCGGTGTAACCCATCTTAGCAACTTCTTTGACCGTAGCATCGAAATCTTCGGCGGTTTGATCCTGGAGTGACCAGAGTTGCAGCGAAACACGAGGTGAGGGCATGGGGCTCGATAGCAAACTCAGCCAATAGGCGTCAATCGCGTGACGGCCTCAGGGTCGAACGGTGAAGCTTAACGTGGACTGTTAGACTCAGACCAAACGCAGTCCTAGTCGGCCAAGATCACTCGTTTTGATCTGTTTGCCGATTTGGAGGAAGGGCTAATCAGCGCCCTGAAATAGGGTGCGATTGTCGGAAACAAGACGAAAACAATCAAGATGAGGGGCTGGAGGCACGGAATCTAAGGTGTGCTTGGTTGGATGTAGCGTGCTTTGAGGAGGCGGAAATCTCCGTAGTTGCTTATCAGCCCAATCCTCGACACTTCTGAAGGATTATAGATATGTTTAAGAAGATAATTTCAGCGTTCCGACGCTCCTCTGCGTCGTCCAGCGACGCCTCGAGTCAGTCCAAAGACTCGACCCCAAAATCAAGTTCCTCCCCGAAGTCCCAAGCTCCGAAAAGTGGCGGAAGGTCACGTAATCCGGACGCAGGAGGGGGCGGTAATCGTAGCCGCCGCAAGCGCTCTGACCGTCCGGATCGTCCTGACCGTCCTGAAAAAACCGGTGAAAACACCCGGGGCGAACGTTCTAGTGGACGCGGCGGAGAACGTTCTGGTGGTCGCGGCGGCGAAAGACGTGGAGGCGAAAGAAGAGGTGGACGCAGAGATGGCGCCCCAGCAGGACGTGGCGGTCGGAATGACCGCAGCGAACGTCGCGGACCTCCGCCACGTGATGATTTCGAGCACCCGCAGACTGAATCTTTCAAACCGAAGACGCCGATCGACATCCCTCCTCAGGATACTGAGTTCTCCAAATTAGGGTTGAATGACGCGTTAGCGTTTTCAGTCGCGGAAAAGGGTTATGAATCCCCGACTCCGATCCAGGCTCAATCGATTCCCTTGATTCTCGCGGGACGTGATGTGATCGGTTCGGCTCAGACCGGCACCGGTAAGACGGCAGCATTCGCGCTGCCGATTTTGCAGAAACTGAACTCGCACGGCAAGATGCGGTGTCTCGTGCTCGAACCCACCCGCGAACTCGCTTTGCAGGTTGAAGAAGCGTTCCAAGAGTATTCCAAGTTTACTGACCTAACGACCACGATCATTTATGGCGGGGTAGGCTATGGTAAACAACGTGAAGATTTGCGTCGCGGAGTTGATATCTGTGCTGCCACTCCTGGCCGATTGCTCGATTTGATGGAAGACGGCACCACCAACCTCGATGATATTGAGATATTGGTGTTGGATGAGGTTGATCGCATGCTCGACATGGGTTTCTTGCCGGATGTCCGTCGGATCGTGCAAAGGTGTAAGCAGAACCGTCAGACCCTCTTTTTCACTGCGACTATCCCCCCTGAAATTGCCTCATTGGCGGACTGGGCGCTGAATAATCCTGAGCAGGTCAAAATTGGCATGCAGCGGAGGGTGGCGGAAACCATCTCCCATGCATTCTATCCGGTGGTGGCTTCGCAGAAGTTTAACCTCATGCAGGAGTTAATGCGTCGGACTGATTTTAAAAGTGTGCTCGTGTTTACCCGGACCCGGATGGGCGCGGATAAAATCGCCCGCCGTTTGCAAGCCGACAATCACACCGTGGCGGTGATGCATTCTGATCGCAGCCAGCGCGAACGCGTCGAAGCCCTGCAAGGCTTCAAGTCCGGTAAATTCGAAGTCCTCGTGGCCACCGATATCGCCGCTCGCGGTCTCGATATCGCGGGTGTTTCTCACGTCATTAACTACGATGTGCCCGAGAATGCGGAAGATTATGTGCATAGGATCGGTCGGACTGGCCGGGCGCAATCGACCGGTGATGCTTTCACTTTGGTGACCGAAGAGGACGTGCGAAATGCCCGTTCGATCGAGCGGTTCATCGAGTCCGACATTGAACGCACTCAAATCGACGATTTTGATTACATCTATTCGGCGCTGTTTGACGCCAAGGTATTGGCGGAGGCCGCTCCAGTTAAGCCGAAATCGCGGTTGATGCGCGGAATGCGTCGCTGATTCCCAGAGGACGCGTTGCGACTTCTGGATTCTTAGGTTTGCAGGTTGTCACTTGAAGATCAACCCGCTGGCCTAAGAACGACTATGCAATTAGAACTCCCAGACCGCGAATACGGCGGTTATATCTTTGATCTGGATGGCACGCTCATTCATTCCATGCCGGTGCACTATCGGGCCTGGGACGCTGCAATGCAGCGAGCGGGGATCGGACAATCCTTGGACGAGGATCTGTTTTATTCGCTGGGTGGGGTGCCGACTCCATTAGTCGCATTAAAGCTCGGTGAGCACTATGGCATCACCGTGGATGGCGAGGAAGTTTCGCACTACAAGGAGGAGTTGTATTTGGATCTAATAAATTCGGTCGAATTGATCACCCCGGTGGTTGAATTTGCACGAGAGATTGCGAAATCGAAACCGGTCGCGATTGCGACCGGTGGTGCTGCTGAGGTGGCGCTTCCTGCGCTGGAAGCGGTTGGCCTCCGAGAGGTATTTTCCATCGTGGTGACGCCGGCCGATGTCGGTGAGGGCAGAGGGAAGCCAGCGCCGGACATGTTTCTCGAAGCGGCCAAGCATATCAATGTGCCGCCCCATGAGTGTGTCGTTTTCGAAGACGCAGTTCCTGGGTTTGAAGCCGCGATCGCAGCGGGCATGGCTTTGGTGAAAGTGCCGAGTCGCTCGTTCTGATTCCGGGGACTAGTTTGAAGAGTCCAGACGGCGAAGGTGGACTTCGTCACCCATTGCGAGATCTGCGGTCTCGGCCGCATTGCCCCAGTTTCGTGATAGCCAAAAGAATCCATCAGCGTTGGGAAAAATGACCCATTCGCCTCGCTTTACGCTAGAGAAGTCTTGGCCATAGCGGAAGCGGTAAGACTTTCCGTCGATGCGAATTTCAGCCCAGAGCCCAGGATCGAGCCCGATGCGCTCGAGGTCGGCGAGTTGGATGTCCAACCAAACATTGCCGTAGATTGCGGAAACGTGACTCACCTTAGTGACCAGACCACGATTATCATGATCGAATACGACCCGGCTGGGCTGGGGTTGAGCCGGTTGGGTAGCATCGAATGGTTGTTCGCGCGGGAGGGCTTGGCGGCCCCGATCGAGCCAACGATTTAAGGCCCGAAGCGCGATAAGGCGTTCGGCCTGATTTACATTTATGTGCCCATCTCGATCGATACGGAAGAGGGCGGGGCGCATCTGCGGGGTGTCGGGAGAGAGGGGCGCGTTGGAGATATAGGCTTTGGGCCCAAGTATCTCCGAACGGTTTGCCATGAATAGCAGCGGTCTAAGTGGAGTGCGTTTCACCCCGGGTGCTGCATCGTTTTCACGAAGTTCCAGAGCGGCGCCGATGGCGACAGCGCCGTGGTAGCGAGAATCTTCCCGCTCCATTAAGTGGGTGGCAATCGTGCCTCCCATGGAATCGCCTTCGATGATACTGCGTTGGGGGCGCCCAAATTCGTCGGATACGAACGCGTGTAGATTATCGAGGTCAGTGATGGCGTCGGCGATGATCATGCCGTTGCGACGGTAGCTCGTTTTTGCAATGATCCAGCCTTCGTCGATCAGGGATGCGTAAGCTGCTTGGTCGGGGAACAGGTCGGCGACAAGCGGGGCGGCATCAGAGCGGAAACCGTGAGCAATCAGTAACAGAGAGTGGTTCCATTCTCGATCCGAATCACGGGCTATCGTGTAGTGAGCACCGTCGATCGTTCCGCGGGTTAATTCGACGGTGGCGAAGATGTGGATTGGCAGAAATGCAATAGCCCCGAGCAATGCGAACCGGAGGCTGAGGCGAAGCGATAACATGGGGAAAATGAAAATTGGTTTTGGCGTGGTTGTCGAATCGTGTTGGGTAGACCTCATGAATCTGACCGACCTCGTAAATCCCCATATATTGAGTCAGCCGGTTTACGAGCCAGGGAGACCGATTGAGGACGTGGCTCGCGAGCTGGGTTTGAATCCGGGCACCATCATCAAATTGGCTTCGAATGAGAATTCGCTGGGGACATCGCCGTTGGCATTGAATGCGATGCGGCAGGCGTTGGAAGGCGCAGCACTATACCCGGATGGCGGATGCATCCAATTGAGGGCACGACTGGCGACGCGGCATGATTTGGCGAGTGATCAAATCGTGGTGGGGAATGGCTCCAATGAGCTGTTGGAGTTGCTCGGGCATGTATTTTTGCGGCCAGGAGATGAGGTGCTCATGGGGACGCCGGCATTTATCGTCTATAAGCTGGTCACCTTACTCTTTGGTGCGACGCCGGTGGAAGTTCCGCTGTGCGATCATGTGCACGATCTTTCGGCAATGGCCGCAGCAGTTACGGATCGAACGAAGATGATTTTTCTGCCAAGCCCCAATAATCCGACAGGGACAACCAATGAGGCTTCGGAGATGATCAATTGGGTGAGATCACTTCCGGAGAATATTGTAGTCATTATCGATGAAGCCTACGCTGAATATTTGGATAAAGAGCCTGATTGGAGTGACTTGCTTGCCGCAGGTCGTCCTCTGGTGATTCTGCGGACCTTCTCCAAGATTTTCGGTTTAGCCGCCCTGCGGGTGGGATATGGGCGGATGAATTCTGAGCTGGCGGGATTGTTGCAACGCTCGAGGCAGCCCTTCAATGTGAACGCCGTGGCCCAGGCGGGGGCGTTGGCGGCCTTGGATGACCACGATTGGATCCAGCGTTGCCGGCAAACCAATCGGGAAGGACTGGAGCAACTGGAGCTTGGTTTGGCGGACTTGGGATTACCTTTTGTCCCTAGCGTGGGGAATTTCGTGCTGGTTAAAGTAGGAGACGGAAAAGTGTTATTCTCTGCACTTCAACGAGTTGGGGTGATCGTGCGTCCGGTTGGGGTTTACGGACTGCCGGAGTGGGTGCGGATCACGGTGGGAAGTGCCGCCCAGAACGAGCGTTTATTATCAGCGCTTGCTGAGTTTAGGGGGGCGATGTGAGCCGGAGGGGGCACTTCGGGCGAGTCGGTCAGCCGGTTAATTTGGCCAATAATTGTTGCATCAATTGATTCCGATCTTCGACGAACATAAATCGATTTTGCCCGATTCTGTCGTAGGCTTGTCGGAGTAGGGTCGTCGGAGGGCGCCTCATATCCATAATTTGCCGCAGATTCGAGGGGAGTTCTGGTGCGTTTGCGGATTTTAAGTCGAATTCTATCAGTCGAGTCAGGGCTGCTTGATTTAATGAATCCCGTTGGACTGCATGATTGAGGACCATTCGGGCTTCACGACTTGCTCCGACATCCTCCAAGCGCTTGGAGACCGCGACGAGGTTTTCTGCTCGGAGTGCGTCCAGGTTTAAGTAGTTTCCTAAAAATAAGTTAGCTTCTTCTCGTTCCCCCAAAGCGTGGTAGCAGATTGCTTGCAAACCGTTGAATACGGGAGCGAGTTTATCCTCCCACTCGGGATTATCGGCAAGTGTCTGCTGGGTTTGATCGAGGGCGCTACGGTAGTCGCCGGCGGTAATAATCGCTTCAACGACCATCAGCGCGGGGCCTTCGAGCGCCATACTCTGCTGGGTGGCTTGGGTCACAACGTGTTGGGCGACATCCACCCGGGCGGTGTTGGCCGCAAAATCACCTAGCTGCAGCAACACCGAGTAGTTTCCGTGGAATTCTCGTAGTAGTGATTGAGCATCATTCTCGACGGCGATCTCCTCGCCTGCCTTGTCGAATGCGTAGAGCATGTCGATGCGGGGTTGAGCCTGGTCTGGATATTTGATCCGCCGAAGGAAGCTCGTTTGTCTTGCGGATTCGACCTGTCCGTCGGCTATGAGCCATTGGATCTGGTGTCTATAGATCTCTAGGTTTTTGGGGAATTCGATATTCAGTTACTTGATAAGCGCGAGCGCGAGTTCCGGAAAACCGCGATCCCACTCGATTTTAGCCTGTAGTAGACGGCTTTCGGGCAACTTACTGATGTGCTCGTCGCTCAGAGTGTCCTCGGTCTGGTCAAAGTTGCCGCGGAAAAAGAGCGCATTTGCTTTCGCTATTCGAAGGAGTTGTTCGGATTTAGAACTAAGTTCCCCATTGGATAATAGAGAATCGCAAAGCTTCACGATCTCCGAGTCTCTCTGCTGGGAGAACAAAACCTGAATAGCACGGCTCAGATAGGGGGTTTCGTTGAAATGATATTTTGTGCATTCAACCAGAGTATTTAGGGCTAGGTCACCTAGTCCCATGGCCTGATACAGATCTGCCAGTAGTAATCTCCCATCTAAATGGTGAGGAGATCTCGCTAGTCCCGCTCGCACCTGGTGGAACGATTTCGAGAAATCGCCCGACTCGATCGAATCTTGGGCCTGTGTTATGTAGGAATCCCCTCTGGCTTCCCGGTATTCATCCCAGTTCGGGGGGTATATCCGATCAAACCAAGATATACCGGCGAGGTTGTGCCGGTGCGTGTCGTTCAGAAATAGGGCTGTCCCGGCTCCGAGATAGGCGGAGACCAGCAACAATAGTGTCCAAATCGTCATTTGGAGAGGAAATGCCTGCATCTTCCAGCCGGACCTCGCCCGGTAAACGTAAATGGGTAGCCAACGTTTCCAACTCACGAGAACTTTCATCGCGGTGGAATCGGGGATCCGGTTTTCGAGAGGGCGGGGCACGTGGGAAATACTCGGGGTCGTGGACGATCGGGTTAAAAGCTCTTTCGATATCGAATCGGTAATCGGGGTTCCTTTGATTGGCATTATTCCGCAAATCAAGAAGTTGGACGCGGTTGAAAAGGCTAAAGTTGTTTTAACCAATGCTGATCGACAGGTTTCGGAGGCCTTTTTGACTCTTCATTCGGCAATGCGACTCAAGCCTGAGGCGAAGGATGCGAAATGCATTCTGACAACCAGCACGATTCCTGGTGAGAGTAAGTCATTTGTGACAACGAATGTCGCGATGACCTACGCGGCCCATGGGGAGAAAGTAGTGATTGTTGATTGTGACTTAAGGAAGCCGAACATTCACAAGACTGTACAACTAGAGAACATCAAAGGCGTTATTGATATCGTAGGAGGTTCCGGAACGTTGGACGAAGTAATCCTTAAAAATGTAGCCCCTAATCTGGATGTCATTCCAACCGGTGGACGGGCTAAGAATCCTACTCACATCCTAAATAGTAAGAGCTTCGAGCAAATGGTTACAGACCTCAGGGGACGTTATGATCGGGTGTTCTTTGATACGCCGCCACTAGCCAGCGGTTAGCGATGCGATGGTGATCCTTCCGTTGATGGATGGTGCTCTTTTCTCGATATTTTTTAATAAGGTTCGTCGTAAGGCAGCGCAATTTGCTGCGAAAAAGTTATCAGAGAGCGGTGTGCCGGTATTCGGAGCAGTTTTGAATGGTCTCAACTTGGCGGTTTCCGGTTACTACTACGCTCAATACTACGACAAATCTTATAAGGATTACTACGTTGTGATGTCGAAGAACGACGATACCCCCGAACGCTAGTTAGCCTCGGAGTTATTTGATTCAGCGAGCGGCTGCTCTTTGCAGCCGGTCATTTATGGTATCTGCCCAAGCATCGGTTTCCGGAACCAACTGAATGTTGATTCTCGGGTATCCCCCGGAGTCAACCGCACGTAGGATGGAGAATAGCCGGTTTGCTGCTGTTCGGCCCTGGTTATCTGGTGCCAAGACACATTGATTTGTCGGCAACGCTTGTAACGAATCCCTGAGGTGGAAATGGATCCAGGCCTCTTGTTCGCTCAACTCGGCCGGAAAGCTTCGATATAGAGTCACGGACGTTTTTGGACTATAATGTCGTTTTAACATTCCCGGGGCAATGGCCGCCTCGCCTTCAGGTATCACTGATTTAGTCAGTCTCAAACTGTCTCCAAGTATCTTTCTGAGCTCCGTGCTCGTCACGCCACCCGGTCGCAACAAAACAGGCGATTCTCCGTTCCTAATGTCCAGGATAGTTGACTCGACGCCAATTGCGGACTGGCCGCCTTCAAGGATTGCAGGAATTTTCCCATCCAGACCGCTTTTTACGTGAGCGCTTGAAGTCGGGCTCATGTATCCGAATGGGTTGGCACTGGGTGCAGCCAGAGGGACCTTCACCGTTTGCAGCAGACTGCGAAACACGGGATGACTGGGCATCCGAATCGCGACGGAATCAAGCCCTGCCGTGATGACGTCTGATACCGAAGCTTTTTTAGGCAGTACCAGTGTCAGTGGGCCGGGCCAAAACCGATCGGCCAGCTGGTGGGCTGTTTCATTCCATTGGGCAAGTCCGTGGGCCTGTTCCAGGCTATGAACATGCACGATAAGGGGATCTTCGCTGGGGCGGTTCTTGGCCGTGAAAATCTTTTTGCAGGCACTTTGGTTGGTCGCATCAGCAGCAAGCCCATATACTGTTTCCGTAGGCACAGCGACTAAGTCTCCCCGCTTTAGGACGGCAGCCAATCTTTTCAAATTGACTGGAGTGGGGCGATAGATCCGCGTTTTCATTAGTTCCTGTGCATGAAAAAGCCGGGGCATATTTCACGCACCGGCTCGGATGTAGGAAAACTTCGTTTCGCTTACTGTGCAAAAAGCAGGTTTCGCGCGCGCTTAACCGTTTTAGTAATGCGTCGCTGCTCCTTGGCCGACAAATGCGTGTATTTACGAGGAAGAATCTTCCCAGTGTCGGTGATATATGGCTTCAACGCGTCCGGCGTCGAGAATGGGATCTCGGCGGGAGAAATGCTGCGTTGTTCGGTTTCTTCAGTAGTGCTCATATCGGAAAAAGACGGAGATAAAACCGTGTTCGGTTACCATCTGTCAATGGGGATTTTCCACCGTGTTCGGTCGTTTGATAACAATTCGTTCCCCGTTGCAGTCATTTCCGCTCTGGATCTCGTCGCTTCATTGAACTCACCGACGAATAAATGGAATCAGCTAAGTTAGTTTTGTTGTTCGGTTCGGGTTATTTTTACCGATACCGGGGCGGTTTTGAGCTGGTGGTCCACTATAATGCCGAACCATCCCTCTGGGCCGGCCGACCAAGCGTGGAAAGGCCGAGTGGGTTGGTTTCCGTCCAAGGTCCCCTGCCAGGCCATTTGAACTCTACCGGCTTTATACCAAAGGATTCTCACCAAAGGCATTTTTCCCGTAGTATTGCCGTCGACCCGTAATTCTCCATCCAGCGCGCTCAGCGGGTGATCTGCTCTTAACCAAACCTGATCTCCGGGGGACAACACAAGTCCGTCTGCACTCGCCTTTCCTCCTCTAAGGTAGATTTGGTCTGGGGACCAGTCGGTAGCTAGGAGAGCGGTTTCTATGCCATCGGTCTCCGGGTTAACGGCGGAAGCGTTGTGTGTCAGCGGTGGCGGAAGGTGAGGGGAAGCTTGCGAATCGAGCAGGGTTGGCGGAAACCAGCCAGCGAGCCCTTTGCCGTAGTCTGAAGCATCAAGTTCCACCCGGAATCGAAGCTCGCGTTGGCGACAATCGAAGACGGTCTGCAGTGTTATTGTTTCCTCTCCAGGAAGTAGTTCGAGGTTTTCGGACCAAATATGATGCCAGGTGCCGTCGACCTCATATTCGATAGTGAATTTGGCTCGAACCTTGGCGTTGGGCGAGGCCGAGCCTCGCATTAGGATTGGTTCGGCTCGGGCCCGGCTCCCTTTCCAGTTGAGTTTGATACTTATGGGTTCGCTGGTGGTCCCGAACAAAGGCCGACCTGTTTCATCTGTATACAGCAAGGTATACTCATCGAATTCTAACAATCGCGGTTCGAAGTTGGTTTTGAATGTGTTGATCAGTTTTAACTGAAGACGGTCCTCCGCCATGATTTGAGGAATCTCGTAGAGTTTTAGCACGGAGCCGCAAAACCGGGAAATCGCGAACTCGTCGATCGGCACGTGTGCCTGACCGGGCCAGTGATCCCATGGAACCGATGAAACGAGTTGATTGAATCTTGATGGTAGATTGACCAACCGTTGCAGCAGTTGTGATTCGGAGGGACCATATGAAGTCCCATCATGCATCCAAAGTGGGAGCCCCGGGTGTTTTTCTGTCGGCCACACGCGTTCAAGCCATTCGACGCCTGTCCCATAGAACACGCGATGTTGACCCTGTGCGTTTGGTGGACTGATCAAATCGACTAAAACGGAATATGAATCCACCGACTCGGGAGGTATGCGCACGCCTGCAAGGTAGCTGAATGCAGAATCCTCCTCTGACAATATCCGATATTCACTCCGCGCTGAAGCTGAGTGTCCAAAAAGAACCCGTTCACCCAGCCACGCCGATCGCCAAGCCGGCAGGGCAAATATAATGGTTATTAGAACTAGCGTGACGGTGTTGCCTCGAGGGGGAAGTTGTAGTCCAAAACCAAGGAAAAGAGCCGTGCCGAGACACACCGCAGCTGATGCGGAGATGTAGGCGATCTCTTGATTAGTGGCCAGCAACAGCAACACGCACAGGGCGCATCCGGTTGCGGCGACTAAAATCATGGCGCGATCGAGCGACGTTCTATTCTTCCACCCCAGACATCCGATTCCGCCAAATAGAATAAGCGTAATCAGTCCAAATTGAGGAATTACCAACGGACCATAGTAGTCGTGTAGCGGACGCAGGTAAAAATCCCAGGTGAGTAACTCAGTTACATATTCTGCTCTGCTACCTCCCGCCAGTTGCAGCACGTTGTATGACCACTGCTGGAAACTTGCCCCGGTGATGAAGAGTTCCGTGCCGATCGGCAGCATCACCCCGGTGAGAATGATCAACGTGATACTCTGAGCCAGAGAACGGCGGTCGATGTGCTGGAGTAGAGCGGCGCGAACAACGAATCCTAATGCCCCGCAAATTGCGATCAGATGGAAACTGACCTTGTTCATCCCTCCCAGCCAAAGTCCCCCGACCATCACTAAATGCAATATCCAGCTCCGCTTGGAGAGCCCCGGGGCCATCGCTGCTGACCAAGTCACCAGTGCGATGCAAAAAACCCCCAAGGTATTGTGCCAGATGATCGTGTGCTGGCTAGCGGAGCAAACGATGATCACCCACGCGATCGCTCCTGCTCCCAAAATGCCCACGCGTGGCTTCAGCAAGTGCTGCAGCCCAAACCAGCCGCCGACGATCAACAGGAGTCCCCCATAGGTCATCCCGATGAATGTGCCGCCTCCCAGAACTTCCATCCAACGATTTAAATAGAGGAATCCAGCTTGGATTGGAGTTACAAAATCTACGTAAGGAGCTTCGCCGTCGCCGATACGCCCAGCGCCGGCCATGACCAAGCCATAGTCCATGAAATCGCGAATAAATCCGTGGTTTCGCCACCAAGGTAGTGAGGCAGTTAGCAGAGCGACAAATCCCCACCACCATCCAAGTTTGCGGTTGGTCGGTGATTTCGAATGGTCCTTTTCCATGAGATTTACTGCAGCGCACGCTGGAAAAATCTTGGAATACGCGCAAAGTATTTTCTCCTCCGTTCCACTAATTGAAATTCCTCGCGGGGAATAATTGTCCGGCAATTTCTGTCCTACTCCTTATGAAGCGCATTCCTCAGATTCTTTTAACTCTCATATTGAGCACGGCCGGTTTTGCGGCGACCGAGAAAGCAACGGTTGGGGCCGGTTGTTTCTGGTGTGTTGAGGCGGTTTACGAACAGTTGCCGGGCGTCTTGGACGTGGTATCGGGTTATGCTGGTGGTCCCGAGAAAAACCCTACTTACGAGCAGGTCAGCGCCGGTCGCACGGGGCATGCCGAAGTGGTTCAAATCACATTCGATCCCGAAAAGACATCCTACCGCGACTTGATCGACTATTTCTGGAAAACCCATGATGTCACGGATCCACGAGGGGTTTGGCCGGACTTTGGTCCTCATTATCGCAGTATCATTTTGGTGCACAACGATGAGCAACTCGAAGAGGCACACGCTAGTAGAGGTGTCGCCCGCGAGAACCACGAAAAGCCGGTGATCACCGAAATCGTTAAGCTCAAGAAGTTTTACCCCGCCGAGGATTATCATCAGGATTATGTTCGGCTCAATCCGCGTAATTCTTACGTGCGGAATATTGCTTACAAGAAACTGGATAAGCTGGGACTGAAGCGTCCGTAAATTCCGGGGCCCGCGAAAACCGTGGTAACTTAAATCACGTGGGATTAATTTAGGCAGATGGAACGACTGAATCGAACCATCCGTCGACGCACCTGGCTCAAGGCCGCTGGTGTGGCCGCGAGTTCGGTGCTCCTTCCCGCTGCTGTTGTTCGATCGGCAACGCGTCCTCGCCGTCAACTGGGCGTCGCACTCGTTGGCCTAGGGAGCTATGCTAATTCCAAACTCCGTCCCGCGCTTCGTGAAACAGAGTTTTGCCGGCTTGCGGGAGTAGTCACTGGTTCAGCTCAGAAGGGAGCGGCATGGGCGCATCATTACGATTTCTCGGGTGACTCGGTTTACCACTACGAGGAGATGGATCGCCTCGCGGACGATCCTAACATCGATATCGTGTATGTCGTTACCCCGAATGCACTTCACGCGGAGCACTGCATTAAAGCGGCCCGCGCGGGTAAACATGTCATCTGCGAGAAGCCTTTCACTGTCTCAGTTGCTGAAGCCGATGCGGTGATCGGGGCTTGTCGAACCGCGGAGGTGAAACTCTCTCTGGGTTATAGGCTCCATTTTGATCCGTATCATGAGGTATTGAGGGACTTGGCGCGGGAGAAGGAGGCCCCCTTCGATCACATCCGTGGATCTCTGAGTTTTGAACTACGGGGCAATGCCTGGCGTGCGACCAAAGTTCTGGCGGGTGGCGGTCCTTTGATGGATCTTGGAATTTATGTGATTCAGGGCGCTTGCATGGCGGCTGGAGGGCTGGCCCCGACTTCGGTCTCTGCCCGTCAATTGCCGAAACTACGGCCAGACCGCTTCGTTGATGTCGAAGAGACTCTTGAGTGGACGATGGACTTTCCGGGTGGCGAGCGATGCGTAGGGCGCACAAGCTACAACGAGTCGGCGAATCGATTTCGGGCCGAAGGTGGTAAGCGGTGGTTCGAACTCGAGCCGGCGTTCACTTCCAGTGATTTAGCGGGTGCAACCCATGGAGGCCCATTGCAATTTGCCCCCGTCACTCAGCAGGCCCGACAGATGGATGCCTTTGCGCGGTGCATCCTCGAGGATCGCGAATCAGCTGTCGGCGGCGCGATGGGTCGCCGGGATATGGTTATCATCGAGTCCATCTACCGAGCGATGAACACAGGTGAAACGGTTGACGTTACCGGTGCCTGATCGGAATTACCGGCCGCAGCATTTTTTATATTTTTTGCCTGAACCGCATGGACAAGGATCGTTTCGACCGATCTTGGGGGCGGCTTTCGCTGGAGCCGGACCTTCGCGCAGGGTCTTGGAAAAAATCCAATTGCCGTCGATCAGTTCGAATTCGGACTTTTCGTGCATGACTCCCGAGCGGCCGTCTTCGGTGAAGTGGGCGGAGAAATCGACGTGGGAGATGCCAGGTCGAATGTCGGCCTCGTGGGCGTTGATCGTCAGTTTCGTCCAGGCGATGTCGTTGCCGTATTCCTCCACTTCATAAGGAGTGTCCTTGGTTTCCGCATAGGTGCGGTGGAGATAAGGGAAATCGTGAGTCGCGTGAGCCGTGTAACGAGAACGCATGAGGCGTTCAGCGTTCGGCGCGGGAGATTCGCCACTGATGATTGGCGAGCAACATTCCCCAAAGGGATTGCCGCTGCCGCAGGGGCAGGGGTCGCTAGCTTGAGGTGAAACCGGTTCGGGTGAATCTGACATGATCAAGCTCTAGTAGGATCTGAATCCGCTTGGCGAGACCTAGAGTGCGCTCTTCAGCCAAGTTTCCCCGCATAGGCGTCTCGCAGAACCTGGATAGTGTGCCGGACTGGAATAGCAGACTGCGTCGGTGACGCGAGGTGAGTCTTCATCTGGGTCAGGCAACCAATGTTACCCGAAGCCACTAAATCAGGTTCGAGGGAGCGGACGTGGTCAGCCTTCTTTTGTCCGAGAGAAGCAGCGATCACCGGTTGATCGATATTGTAGGTCCCCGCCGATCCGCAGCAGGTGCCACCGTCGGGAATTTCAACGACCTCCACCTTTGGAATCAGTTTGAGTAGGTCGCGCGGTTCGATTCGCACGCCCTGGGCGTTGGCGAGGTGACAGGCATCGTGATACGCAATTCGTAAGGATGCTTTGGGGGCGGGAATCGGAGCGAGTTCGTCCAATCGACTCAGATAGACCGAGATATCGCAGGTGCGCTCGGCCATCGCTTGCGCGGCGGCTTCCGCCGATGTGCCTTTTAGGATCAACGGGTATTCGTGAATTCCGGAACCGCATCCAGCGGCATTGGTGATCACCGCATCCACGTCAGCTGGAAATGCGCCCAAATTATTGATCGCAAATTTTTGGGCCTCTTTTAATTCGCCGACATGCCAGCTCAGCGCACCGCAACACCCTTGGGTTTCAGGAATTATTACTTCGATTCCGTTACGATTGAGCACCTCAATGGTAGCGTCATTTATATCGGGATCGAGCGCCTGTTGCGCACATCCCAATAACAACGCGACTCGTCCCCGAACCTTTACTTTCTCGCCCGGTTTCACGATCGGCGGATAAACGACCATCGGGGGTAAAGGTTCATCGGGCAGCAACTCGAGCATCGGTTGGAAGGCCTTGGGCAACAATCCCTTGAGTGGCTTCGCTAGGCGGCCCAGTCTAGCTCCCGTTTGAAAGCGTCCCGGATAGGGAATCGTCTTGGAAACGACCTGACGTTTGAGTTTTTCGGCAAAACTACGTTTCCGCTCAGGATTGGTTTTAGCCCGATAGGAGCTAATCAAATCACGATAGGGCACTCCTGATGGACAGGCCGGCTCACAAGCCAGACATCCCAAGCACGCATCCACGTGAGGGGCCGCGTCGGCCACGGTGAGCGTTCCCTCGAGCACTTCCTTCATGATTACGATTCGCCCTCGGGGAGAATCGGATTCACTGCCGAGTTCGTTGTAGGTTGGGCATGCCGGGAGGCAGAACCCACAGTGCACGCACTTTGAGACCGCTTCCGCCATGGGGGCGGTCAGTGGTCCGTGAGAGTTTGGAGCGATGGTGTGTTGCACGGGGAGATGCGGTGAGGGAATCTAGGGGGAGAGCGAACAGGTCTAACCTGCGTCGGAGAAACGATGTTCGGGGTCGAACACGGCTTGCAATGCCGCATCGATTTTTTGGTCAGATTTGAGGCCAAGCCAGAGAGCGGTGGAGGGCCCTCTATGCACAAGCCCCGTGAGTTGAAGAGAACCTAGAATCTCATCGAGCTGGGAGACTTCCCCGGTATTCACCCAGACGGTGTTTCCCGCCGCACTCACTTGAGTGCGCGCGTCGGAATCGGCAGCTAGAGCATTTAGGAGTGGCACAACTTGGCGTGGTGAGGTTGCGATTCGAATGAGCGCTTTAGAGTCATTCGCCCAGATGAATTCTTTGCGCTGTCGCCACCATGTGTCGTCAGGGCCGTTTTCCCCGCCCACCGCGTTGTTCAACGCAGGTAAGCTTTCTGCTGGTCCTCCCATGCGCAGGACCAGTCGACATTCGGCAGGCAGATATTCAATCGCGTCGGGTTCGAATCTCGAGCGACTCAGCTCCAACGCTTTTGCCAGCGCAGATTCATGATCGGAAAAGACCCACTCGCGTGAGGACCAAGCGATGGGTTTGGGGAAAACCTTGCAGCAAATCTCCGTCATCACGCCCCAGCGACCGAGGCTCCCCACCATCAGCTTGGGTAAATCAAATCCTGCCGCGTTTTTGACAACTTTGCCTCCACCTCGAATCACCTGGCCGCGGCCATCGACTAGACGCACGCCAATGATGAAGTCGCGGAGACCGCCAAATCGCAAGCGGCCTGGTCCAGCCGCATTGGCCGCCACGGTGCCGCCCAAGGTGGCTCCAGCCTCGGGCCAAAGCGGATCGAAGGGAAGGTATTGCCCTTTGCCGCCGAGCGTTTCGTGAATCTCCTGTAAGGGTGTTCCCGCCCGAGCGGTGAAGGTGTATTCGGATGATTGATATTCCGTGATACCGGTTAGTCGGCGCAGATCCAAGCGATGCGTATTCTCGTGAATTGGACCGAGTTGGGGTTTGGTGCCTCCGCCAACGGGAAGTAGTCGAGCATGGGCTCGGACTACCTCAATTACTTCGGACTCGGTGGTTGGGTTATTCACGGGAAATGATGCCAGCTTTCTCCAGTGGGTGAGCACCCGAGTGCTGCAAAGCGGGCGCCTCAGGCCCGGGAAACATCTTCCCCGGATTCGAGATTTCGTTCGGATCGAACGCGTGCCGGACATCTTTGAAACATGTGATGGTGGGTGCGTCGAACATGTCGGGCAGGTAGGCGCTTTTCTCCACTCCAATACCGTGCTCGCCCGTGAGGGAACCGCCCATCTCGATGCACATGCGCAGGATTCTGGCCGCTAATGCTTCGGCGCGTTCCAGGGCGCCGTTCTCATGCCCGTTGTAGAGAATCAAGGGATGCAGATTTCCGTCTCCCGCGTGAAACACATTGGCGACACGAATGCCTGTTTCCTGCGACATTTCCTGGATGCGTCGCAGGGCCTCACCGAGTCGTGAGCGAGGAACGACGCCGTCCTGCACAATGAAATCAGGGCTCAGTCGACCCACCGCGGAGAACGCTGATTTACGACCGCGCCAGATTGAGAGCCGTTCGGCCGCGGAGGCGGCGACTCGAGTTTCAAAGGCATGGGTGGCGCTAAGTAGCTCATCCAATTGAACGCGTTCTACCGTGAGCTTTTCGCGGGGACCTTCGAGCTCGACGATCAAAACTGCGGCCGCGCCGGGCGGGTAGTTGCATTGGACGGCGGCCTCGGCGGCTTCGATGGCCAATGCGTCCATAATTTCCAAGGCACCTGGAAGTAGACCCGAATCAATGATAGCCGACACGGCCTCGCCGGCGGCTTCGAGGGAACGATATCCCACCAACACAGTATGGAATTCCTCGGCGGGAGGCAGAAGATTTAACGTGATTTCAAGGGCGATGCCAAACAGGCCTTCCGAGCCGCAGAATAAACCGGTCAGGTCAGGGCCCAAGTGGTCGCGACTCCGGCTGCCGAACGTCACCACTTCGCCGGTGGCGAGCACGGCTTTGATCGCGAGCACGTGATTGGAGGTCATGCCGTATTTCAGGCAATGTGCTCCACCGGAATTGAACGCGACGTTCCCTCCTATTGTGCAGATGATCTGACTTGAAGGATCAGGAGCATAGTGCAGCCCGTGAGGCGTCGCGGCTTGAGTGACGTGTGCGTTGATGACTCCGGGTTCGACGACGGCAATACGTTCCTCCGGGTCCAAGTCGATGATGCGATTGAGACGATTCAGGCCGATCACAATCCCATCTTCGACGGGCAGGGAACCGCCGGAAAGGCTGGTGCCACTACCCCGGGCAACGAAGGGAATCCGTTCGCGGGCACACCAACGAACCACGGCGACCACTTCATCGGACGTCTCCGGCAGCACCACCGCTCGCGGGGTGGCTTTGAAGGCGGTGAGGCCGTCCGATTCGAACGACTTTAACTGCGCCGGATCAACGAACAGACGATCCGGTGGGATGATATCCCGGAGTCCTTCGAGGGAAGTCATGAAGCGTGAAGAGAGCTGGAGATCAGCCCATGCAGTCTTTTAGTGCGGCCAAGATTGTCTGGATATTGCGACGAGTCGCGGAATGTCCCATCAGACCGATACGCCAGGCCTTGCCGGCGAATACACCGAGACCGGCACCAATCTCGATAGAATAGTTTTCGAGTAATTTGCGACGCACGGCCGCCTCGTCGATACCCTCGGGAACAGTGACGCAATTCAGCGTATACAGGGAGTTTTGAGGAATGTAGCTCAGGCCCAAACCTTCGAGCCCGGCGCGGAGCTCCAGATGCATGACCCGATGGCGTTCGATGCGATTTTCGAGTCCTTCTTCAAGCACAATGCGCAACGCTTCGCGCAAGGCATAGATCATGTTGATCGGAGCGGTGTGGTGGTAGGCGCGCCCGCCTGATCCGGTGTAATAGTTGCGGAGCATCGACACGTCGAGATACCAGCTCTGCACCTTGGTTTTACGCGTATCCATGACCTCGAGGGCCGCATCGGAAAAAGAGACTGGTGACAGGCCAGGTGGGCAGGATAGGCACTTCTGCGTGCCGGAGAAGATGGCGTCGATCTGCCATTCATCTACCTTGAGTTCATGGCCACCGAGGGAGGTGACGGCATCGACTACGAACAACATACCGGCGGCGTGAACGATCTTCGAGATGCCGGCGAGAGGTTGGTGTGCTCCGGTCGATGTCTCGGCGTGCACGATGGTGAGAAGTTTGGCGTTAGGATGCTCGGCGACCTTCGCGGCGACGGCTTCGTCAGTGAAGGTTTCGCCCCAAGGGATCTGCAGTGGATGCACGGTAGCACCACAGCGTTCGATGATGTCCTGCATCCGTATACCGAAGACACCATTGATGCAGACGATCGCTTCGTCACCGGGTTCGATCAGGTTGGAAGCAATGGCTTCCATGCCGGCCATGCCCGTGCCCGATACCGGGAAGGTGAGTAGGTTTTTGGTTTGGAATACCTCGCGCAGCATGGCGCAGGTTTCGTCCATATAACCGATGTATTGGGGATCCAAATGCCCCAAGGTGGGCGAGCCCATAGCTCGGAGAATACGGGTAGGCACGGTGCTGGGACCGGGGCCCATGAGAATGCGTTCAGCGGGATCGAGTTCGGCGGGAATAGTCATGTGGATTTACGATTTCAGAATTACGATTTCAGATTGAGAGGTGTTCGGCGATTTTAGGCGAAGATGAGTCCAATGATTCCGGCGACGGTGGCGTAATACAGAAATACGAGAACCGTCTTGCGGATGACGTCACCTTCGCGGCCTACCATACCGACCACCGCGGAAGCGGCCACGACGTTGTGCACGCAGATGACATTGCCGGCGGCACCGCCTACTGCTTGGAGTGCGACGATGATTCGAGGCAGTGCGTCGATGCGTTGGGCGACTTCGAATTGGAAGAGCGAGAACATCATATTGCTGATGGTATTGCTACCGGCGACGAACGCGCCGATGCCTCCGATGAATGGAGCGAAGAAAGGCCAGGCGCTGCCCGCGAGATTGGCTACTCCGCCCGCCAGCTCAACGGGCATGGACTCGAGTCCGGCTGCGCCACCATTTGAATTGATGAAAACCTGAACCATGGGCACGGCGAATACGAGGGCGGTGGAGGCCGAGACGATCATCTTACCGGATTGCGAGAGAGCTCGACCGAACCCGCCGGTAGGCATGCGGTGTAGCCAAACGGTTATCACGCTCACCAACAGGAAAATTGAACCCGGCAAGTAAAGTGGCTGCAGACTAAACCCGACGTTGGTGCCAAACAATCCCGAGCTGCCGAATGCGACTCCCGTCAGGAGTGGTTTGATACCCAAGAAAGGAAGGCGAGTGATGACCAGTAGCGCGGCGATCAGCAAGTAAGGTAACCAAGCTTTAAACAAGGAGAGCTGAGTCGTTGGTTCGGCAATTTTCAGATCAGAGTCGCTTTGCCAATCGGCCAACCAGCCTTCGCGAGGAGGAAAATCCCAGGCCGCATTTTTGGGTAGTAGAAATCCCCGTTTGGCCGCTGGAATCACAATGGCGAGTCCGACGAGAGAACCGAGCAGCGAGGGGAACTCGGGTCCGAGGGTGCGGGCAATTATGACGTAAGGAATGGTCATCGCGAACGCGGAGAAGATGGCGAATTTCCAGATACTCAGTCCTTCGCGAAAGGATCGATTAGCACCGAAGAACCGCGTCATGAAACAGACGACCAGCAAAGGAATCAACGTTCCGGGCACGGCGTGAATCATAGCCACTTGGGCGCCAATTGAATCTACGAGTCCGGCTTGAGTGATGCCTTGAATTGCGTTGAAGGCCTCGACTTGCGGGGCACCCCCTAAGCCGGTGTTGACGCCTACCAATATCGGCGTGCCGACTGCGCCGAAAGAAACCGGGGTGCTTTGGATCATCATGCCCGCGACGACTGCGGCCATGGGGGGGAACCCCAGTCCGACCAGGAGAGGCACGCAGACCGCGGCTGGGGTGCCAAAACCGGCTGACCCTTCGATAAACGCCCCGAACAACCAGGCGATAATGATCACCTGGACACGTCGATCAGGGGTGATCGCGGTGAAGCCGTTGCGGATGGTGGCCAGTCCGCCGCTTTCACGGAGTGTATTGAGTAGTAGCACCGCGCCGAAGATGATGAAGAGCAACTGAAGACAAATCATCAGGCCGCGCACCGAGGAGGCGGCGACTTGAGCGCCGGGAATTTGCCAATAAAACAACGCCAATAGGGTGGCGGATACGAATGACAGAGGCATCGCCCTGCTGGCCGGCCAACGGAGACCAACGAGGAAGACACCGACGACCGCGATGGGGAGAAGCGCGAGGAGGGAAGACATAGGGGTAGTTTTTGAAAGTTGAGAAACTGAAATACTGACCAGCTGAAATAGGGGAGAGCTTGGCCGTATCAGCTGAAACTATTCGTTGTAGATTTCGGGGTTCACGAGATTGGGAGGGCGTTCACCGCAGCAAGCTGCGAAACAGTTTTCGGCTGCCATATTTCCCATCTTGGTGCGCGTCCCGATGGTCGCGCTGCCGAGGTGAGGTTGAATGACCACGTTGGGTAGATCGTAAAGCTCCGGTTCGAGGATGGGTTCTTTTTCAAACACATCCAATCCGGCGCCGCCGATCGACCCTGACTTGAGTGCTTCGACCAGCGCCTTTTCGTCCACTACGGGACCACGGGCTGTATTGATGAGGTAGGCGGTGGATTTCATCGCGGCGAGTTCCGTGGGACCGATGAGATGAGTGGTATCCGGGGTGAGTGCGACGTGGAGAGAAACGAAATCGGATTGGGCCAGAACCTCTTCGCGGGAGCCGTAGGTAATTCCTAATTCGGCTTCTTCGGTTTCGGAGAGACGGGTGCGATTCCAGTAGACCACCTTCATTTCGAAGCCCTTAGCGCGTTGGACCATCGCTTTGCCGATGCGGCCGAAACCGATCAGGCCGAGGGTGGCTCCGGTGATGTCTTGACCAAGGAGTTGCAGAGGGCCCCAGCCTTGCCAATTCCGAGAGCGCACGAGCTGGTCGCCTTCTACGAGGCGTCGTCCGATGGCGAACATGAGAGCCCAGGCCATGTCGGCCGTGGAATCGGTTAACACGCCGGGCGTGTTGGTCACCGGAATGTTTCGGGCGCTGGCCGCGGCGACGTCGATGTTGTTGTAGCCCACCGCGTAGTTAGCGACGATCTTGAGGTTGGGATTAGTATCGAGTAGTTCACCGTCGATGCCGTCCATCAATGTGCAAAGCAGGCCGTCTTGACCGGCCATCCCAGCAATGAGTTCTGTCCGACTCAGCACGCGATTGTCGGGGTTGTAGGTGAGCTCGGCTTCCCGTTTGAGCAGCTCAATCGAAGCTGGAGGAATAGGGCGGGTGAGGAAGATTTTGGGCTTGTCAGACATGGAGGAGAGTCGATTCAGACGGTCACTTGCGACCAAGCCTCAACGAGTTTGCGTTGGCCGTTGGCGATCATGCTGCGGGGGTTCTCGGAGCCGACGGGTTTCAGTTCGAATGAAACTGCGCCGCGACTGGAACCGTCGCTTTTGAGATAACCTACTTTAAAAAGCTCATTCAAAAATGAGACGATTTCGGGCACGTCGTTGGCCCCACCCGGGTAGCCGAATCGCGGATGCATGTCACCGTAAGCGGGGTTGGCCTGATCGTCCATGTAGGCGTTACCGATATGAATATGAACGAGGTGATCCTTCACCGGTTGCAGCGCTTCAGCTGGTGATTCGTGCAGTAAGGGGATATGAGAGAGGTCGACCATCAGTCCGAAGGACGGGTGCGTGGCCTTAACGCGTTCGGCAATCTCGCGGGCCGAGTCGGCGGGGCCTACGAGGCATTTTTTGTCGATCGACCGATCAAAGACTTCGAGGGCGACATTGATGCCACGGTCGCTGGCATAGGCACACACTTCATTCATCGATGTGGTCAACGCATCCATGGCGGCAGCAGCATCTGCTTCGCCCGGATATTTACCGCTCAAAAGACCGAAGTCCGTGATGCCCATCTCTGCAGCCTCATCGAGGCCGGCCTTCATTTCGTCGACCGCGCGTTGGCGGGTTGCGGCCTCGAGGCTGTTGATGTCGAGCCCTTGGGTCAGGAGGCGTGGTTGGGCACCGTATTTGACGGTGACTCCACTCGACTCCAGCAGGGCCTTGGCTTCGGCGCGGATGGCGGGGTCTTTAATCCAGGAAATTTCGATAACTTCGAAGAAAGGATCCGTCACCAGTTCGGTGAGGGATTCGATGATGGGGCCTTCGCCTTTGATGACCGGATGCGCCATGAAGTGCACGATGCCGGGACGAACGTAGTGATGAAGCGGTTCTTTCATGGGGAAATTTTGAGCGACAGTCGTCTTTTGTGAACAGCGGTGGGGGTGGCGGCAAGGCAGTGTTCGGTTGGAACTCCCAAAACAGTTAAGTATTTTACGATTTTCTTGGGTATTCACACACGGACTGCTTTGTCATTCGGGTATGAATCTCCGATTTCGGCTTTCCCTCTTCGTTTTGATGGCACTTTTGCTGGCGGCGGTCAGTTCAGAATCCGTCGCGGCGGAGGAGCCTTTGCCGATCAAGGTTGTAGTCGTGACTATGTTTGAAATTGGCGACGACACCGGCGACATCCCCGGTGAGTTCCAACGTTGGGTGGAACGCGGTGAGTTTGATCAGAAAATCGATTTCCCGTTGGGGTTGCACAATATCTACTATCGCGAGGACGGCGCCATGGTCATCTGCACCGCCGGCGGTGTGACCAATGCCACCGCTACGATCATGGCGCTCGGGCAGGATACGCGCTTTGATTTGTCTAAAGCCTATTGGGTGATCACCGGAATCGCCGGAGCGGATCCGGAGGATTGCTCCCTTGGTTCAGCGGCGTGGGCGAAATGGGTGGTCGATGGAGATTTAGCTTATGAGATCGATGGACGAGAGATTCCTGATGATTGGGAGTATGGATTTATTGCCCTCGGCGCCCACGAACCGAACTCGCTGGAAAATGGCTGGACGGTGGAGACCATCGCTTACGAGTTGAATTCAAGCTTCGTGGATTGGGCCTTCGAACTTACGAAGGACATGAATTTACCTGACCACCCGGAGATCGCGGAGTTTCGGGCTCAGTTCGCGGAGGAGCTACCTAATGCGGCGAAACCACCGTTTGTTCTGATCGGCGACTCACTCGGCTCCAGCACCTACTGGCACGGAACACTCCTCAATGATTGGGCGAACGACTGGATGAAACTGCACACCGGAGGAGCGGCGAATTTTGTTATGAGCAATATGGAGGATAACGGCACGTTGACTGCGTTGCATCGTCTGGGACGCACCCAATTGGTCGATCCGCAACGCGTCCTGGTGCTGCGCACTGCCAGTAACTTTTCGATGCCACCTCCTGGTAAGAATGCCGGATGGAGCACGACCGCGCCTTATCCGGCCAACGGCCGACCTGCGGGAGAATCGGCCTACCTCGTGGCGAACACGGTGGTCGAAGCCCTTGTGGCTGACTGGGCAGACTTTAAGATGAGTCCACCGAGCCCATAAAAAAGCGCGGCCGTCTGGGCGCGCTTTTGAGAGAATGAGAACGAGAACGATTACGAGAGAGTGAACGACTCTTAGTCGTGTCGTGGTATTCCGCTTAGACTTGCTCGAGGAGCTTGTAGAGACGTTGGACCATCGTGGACGGATCTTCGAGGAGACCGGCGGCCAGGAGGGCGTTGTCGTGGAGTTGCTCGGCCATGAGGACGGCTTTGCCTTCGTTGGAGTCCTTGACCTCGGAGAGCTTCTTGATGACCGCGTGGCGGGGATTGAGTTCGAGGTGCACCTGAACCGGAGGGGCTTCGGCGTCATCACCTTCGGGCTTCATCGACTTCATCATCTGGCGCATTTGGGGCGACATGAATTGGTCGGCGTTGAGCACTGCGGCGGGCGAATCGACGAGGCGATCGGAGGATTTTACTTCGGCTACCTTCTTACCGAGGGTTTCCTTGAGCCACTTGATGAGGGCGTCGAGTTTGTCTTTTTCGAGGGCTTCACCTTCGGCTTCGTGATCGCCGAGTTTGAGGTCAGCCGAATCAGCGGCGGTCAGGTTCTTGCCGTCGAACTCGCGCAGGTTACGCATCACGTAGTCGTCCACGTTTTCGAAGCAGTAGATGACCTCAAGGTTGCGGGCTTTCAGGCCTTCGAGATACGGACCGCGTTCGATGGCGTCACGGCTAGGGCCGATGAGGAAGTAGATTTCCTTTTGTTCCTCGCCCATGCGTGAAACGTAGTCGGTGAGTGAGGTGGTTTTGCCAGCGTCGGTGCGGGAAGACTCGAAGCGGAGGAGTTTCGCGAGGGCGTCCTTGTGGGTGGGATCGGTTGCAGCGCCTTCTTTGATGAAGATACCAAACTCTCCGTAGAATTTATCGAAATCTTCCGGGCGTTTCTTCGCTTCGTCGGCGAGGAATTTGAGGAAACGGGTGGTGATGACCTTGCCGAGTTTCTCAATCAGTGCGCGGTCCTGCATGGTTTCACGCGAGATGTTGAGGGGGAGATCTTCGCTATCGACGACACCTTTGAGGAAGCGGCCCCACTCAGGGAGCAGATCCTTCGGTGCGGGATCGATAAGGACTTTGCGGCAGTAGAGCGAAACGGCTGGCTCAGCGCGAGTCATACCGAATTTCTCGGTATTGGACTGGGGCACGAAGAGGATCGAGTTGATCGAGAGGGGAGCGTCGGCCGAGAAATGCAGTTTCAGGCGAGGCTCATCGTAGGCGTGAGCCTGGAATTTGTAGAACTCGGTGTATTCTTCGTCGGTGATCTCATTCTTCGAGCGGAGCCAGAGAGCAGACACGGTGTTGACGTGGTCGCCGTCGAGGTTGACCGGGAAGGATACGAAGGAGCTGTAACGCTCGAGGACCGTTTTGACGTGATCCTTCTTGGCGTAGTCTTCGGCGTCGTCCTTGAGTTCGATGACGATCTTGGTGCCGCGTTTTTGGTCGGTGACCTCTTCGACGGTGTAAGATCCAGAGCCATCACTGGTCCAGACATTGGCCGGCTCGTCGGCGCGGAAGGACTTGGAGTAGACCTTGACGGACTTGGCTACCATGAAGGCGGAGTAGAAACCGACGCCGAACTGGCCGATGAGATTATCATTCTTGGCGCCACCTTCTTTGATGGCATCGAGGAAGGCTTTGGAGCCGGAGTGGGCGATCGTGCCGAGGAATTTGACCAATTCTTCGGCGTTCATGCCGATGCCATGATCTTCAATGGTCAGGGTCTTGGCCTCTTCGTCGGTCGTGATATTGATCTCGAGTGCGAGGTCGCCATCGACGATTTCCTTCTCGGTGAGTTGCGTGTGGCGCAGCTTCTCGAGGGCGTCAGATGCATTGGAGACCAACTCGCGAACGAAGATCTCTTTCTCAGTATAAAGGGAGTGAACAACGATATCGAGCAGTTGCTTGATTTCGGCTTGGAACTCGTGGGTTTCAGGCATGATGGGTGTTTTCGGTTTTCGAACTACGTTTTGGATTGAAGTGAAGCCGCCGAAGGTTGGCGGATAAAAAGGAGCTGAGGATTGTTGTTCCTTAGACTGAAAAATCAAGTGCGCGCCGAACCTTCTTAGATTTTGGCCACAATGGTAGCTTGGTTTTGTGAGGGGATTATGCCTTTTTTGGATCGCTTCGGGACGATCAAAGACTGATTGGCCCGGTTCCTGTTACCCTAGATTCGTATGATTTTTCGCCGTATTTCGCTTTTTCTCCTGTTAGTTACATTAATGGCCGCGTGGGCTCCCGAAGCCTTGGCTCAGGCCGAAACGGCGGAGATTGCGGCCGTCGAGGAGGGGATTGATGCGCAGATCGACAAGGTCTTCGGCAAAATTGCCAGCCTGATCTTCGCGGTCCTGTTTTTCGAAGTCGCGGGCTTTCCTCTGATTCTAGTTTGGTTAGTCGTTGCAGCACTTACTTTTACCATATACTTTAAATTCGTGAATTTCCGCCGATTTGGATTGGCGATCGGAATTGCCCGGGGGAAATACTCGGATCCGACCGAAAAAGGTGAGGTATCCCATTTTCAAGCCCTGACAGCGGCCCTTTCAGGCACGGTTGGGTTGGGCAATATTGCTGGCGTGGCCGTGGCAGTGTCCGTGGGGGGCGCCGGCGCAACGTTTTGGATGATTGTGGCGGGGCTCCTCGGCATGTCTTCAAAATTCGTAGAATGCACCCTGGGCGTAAAATACCGAAAAATTGACGAGAACGGACGCGTGTATGGCGGGCCGATGTATTACCTTTCGCAGAGCGGAATGGGTGGGATAGGTAAAGTGCTCGCGGTGATGTTCGCGGTATTTTGTATCGGCGGTTCACTGGGCGGCGGGAACATGTTCCAGGTGAATCAGGCGTTCCAACAGATCAATAATGTAAGCGGTGGACAGTTTACGGGGTATGGATGGCTGTTTGGTTTGTTCATGGCTGCGGTCGTAGGTGTCGTGATTATCGGCGGGATTCGCAGTATCGCGCAGGCGACTTCCAAGATCGTGCCGCTGATGTGTGGGATCTACATGCTCGCCGCGATTGCCGTATTGATTGCGAACATTGACGCCGTTCCTGCTGCTATCGGTCAGATCTTTACGGAAGCTTTCACCGGTGATGCCGCCAAGGGCGGAGTGCTTGGTGCCATGATTCAAGGCTTCCGTCGCGCGGCCTTTTCGAACGAAGCGGGAATTGGTTCTGCGTCGATTGCCCACTCTGCCGTGAAGACCAACAATCCGGCTTCAGAGGGTTTGGTCTCCCTGCTAGAGCCGTTCATCGATACCGTGATCGTTTGCTCGATGACAGCGTTGGCGATTCTGGTTTCAGGCCAACACTTGGTCGGTGGTGCCGATGGGGTGGCTTTGACCTCGAATGCGTTTCAAACCGTGATCCCTTGGTTCGACAAAGTCTTGGTGGTCGTCGTGACGTTGTTCGCGTTTTCGACCATGATTTCTTGGAGCTACTACGGTGAACAGGCGTGGTGTTACCTGTTTGGTGAAAAGAATTGGATCAAGGTCGCCTATAAACTCCTTTTTTGTGTGTTTGTGGTGATCGGCGCGGCGGTGTCACTCAGCGGAGTATTGGACTTCTCCGATGCGATGATTTTCGCCATGGCCTTTCCAAATATCATCGGACTCTACTTCCTGATGCCGGTCGTCAGGCGTGAGTTGGACGACTATCTAGGCAAAATCGAATCAGGCGAAATTATCCGCCAAAAATAGCCGGGTAAGGCGAACCTCTTGGCTTCGGAGTGGAGTCAGGTGCGTTTTCCTAGATTGCAGGGAACCTGATCGGCTTTGACCTCGTCAAAAAGACGTCTTCCTCGAACACTTTGACGCGCATGCATCCAACTTCGGTATCTTGGTTCCGCTCGGGACTTATCGTCTCGATCCTATCTCTGGGGTTCGGCCTGAGTGGGTGTCAGAATCCGAGTGGTGATACGGAATCTGACTCCGCTATCGCAGAAGCGGAGAAAAGCGCCGCAGTGGATGCAGAAATCGCCGCGGCTCGTGCAGCTGGCAAAGAAGCGAATCGCCAGCTCGATCTCGATCGTCAAACCCTGCAACTTGCGGCGTGGCAGCACGTGAAGGCGATTTCCGGAATGTGGGCAGAGTTACCTCCGGATCTTTTCCCGGGACTCACCACGTTGGTGGATCAAGTGGAGACGCTGCGGGAACAAATTGAACAAGATAGTCGGATTCTGATGGGGATGATTGAACCCGAAAAACTCACCACTCAAAATCCGGCATATTGGCGGGCGGTCATGGAGACCAACCCCGAGGACCCCGTGGTGGACATGTTTGAGCAGATGCTGTGGATGGCTCGGGGAAATTTTGATCGAGCGTTGTGGTTGATCGAGATCCACCGCTACGGGCCGGCGTTGCCGTCCAACGTGCACAAAATCATTTACTCGATGGCTGATGAAATGCGTCGAGTCCGAAGTCAACAATCGGTGCGTCGCAATTCATTGCTCAAAAACGTGGAGCCCGCGGAAGTGGCCAAGGTCATAGCGACGGCCCGGAGTTTCCAGCCGGGCGACCCGGACTGGGCATTGATGACTATTATTGTGCGTCTGCAGATGAGTGGGGTGCCGATGGGTGATCTCGCTTCTCGAACCGAAACCGTTGATTATTTGGTCGGCCAGATGCGCGATGAATGGAGCATTGTTGCGCGCAATAACCCGATGATGGGAGCGCGTCTTTCGCCGGATCGGTTGCAACGCGAATCAGCTGAATCACTAGCCGATTTGTTGGAGGATTTGAGTCGCAGTCGTGGTGCCTTTGGCGGCCGGGATGTGGTGCGATTGGGTGAAGCATTGGCCGAAACCGGCTTCTATGCGGAGGCGCTACTCGCCCGTCAACGGGCGACGGCTTTGCGCGGATTTACGGTGCCGTCTGATACGCAAATTTGGTGGGAGTGGTTACCTAAATTGATCGGTGAGGAAGAGACCGACCAACTCGAAGCCGATGCCATGGCGGGGCTGATCCGTCCCGTGACCTTTTTCCAGACTGAGCAGGGGCCCGAGGGCGTGAGTTTGTTACCACTGCACCCGATTCTGACCGAGCGAAACTTGCGTCGTTTGCAGGAGGTGCAGAGACGACTCGAGATGCCCGATCTCACGGATGAATCCAAGACTTCGGCTTTGATAACCCTGGCCGAAACTTTAGGACATCTTGGACGTTGGGATAAAGCGACTGAGGCGTTGGCGGAAGTGCCCGTTGAATTTTCCGCCGCGGCCGCGCCCATGCGGGTGTGGGTGTCACTCTGGAGTGGCCGAGTCCAGGGTATCGAGGAACATGTCGCTGAGATTGATGAGCTGACATTGGTATCCTCCCCGGCTCTGCCAGCACTAGCACACGCCTCACAAGGAGAATGGGGCAAAGGTGCGGAGGTATTTTTAATATCCGCGCGATCGGAAGACGTCGCGAAGGAATACCGGACTTATTATGCTATGATGGCATCGGCGTTTTTGCGCTTGGCGGGTGATGAGAAAGTCGCGGATGAACTCATCCAGGAGGCGCGTGCCTTGGGCGAAGGCTTGGAGTGGGTGAGTATGCTCGTGCGGGGCATGGAGGGAGAAAATTTGAGCAGCCCGGTAGGCAGCGATGTGACCGAAATTACGGAGGCAGGTCGCGTATGCGAACAACGTTTCTACCGAGCATTTCAACCAGATATTTCGCCTGTGCTTCAGCGTTCTCTGTTGGAAGATTGTGTCTCAACTGGAGTGGTGGATTTTGTGGAATACACCGCGTCGTTGTTGCGTTTGCGACAACTTGACCCCGAGCGTTGGGATCCGACTCAAGTTCCCGAGGCGGAGACTGCTGACGACGATTCTGAAAACGAAGAAAACGAGGATTGGACGAGTGATGCCAATCCAAGTTGGTCGATCCCATCCTGAATATGAAAATCAATTGGAGACAGTTTCTGGCTGGAGGGCTGCTAGTGGGATTGGCCGGGTGCGCTTCCCTCTCGAATCCTCTGGATGATTTAGCCGCGACCAAACTCGATGTGCAGGACCAGGCTTGGGGAGAGGTCAAAGATCTCACGGCGTCGCTTGAGCGAATCGATTCTGCTGCGAATCCCGGTATCGCCGCGCTGGTTGGAGAACTGCAGAGCCTGATCAACCAAGTTGAGGCAACGCCGACTCCGGATTACGAAGCGATCGATGCTGAAACGCTGATCCGCAAGAATCCAAATTTCTGGCGAGCGATGCTGGAACTCAATCCGACCGACCCGACTTTGATGGTGCTCGAAGGCATGATATTGGGCGCAGCTGGTCACGTTGAAAACGCCTCTGATATTCTCGAATTGTCGAGAGCGGGTCCTTTGTTGGAAAAAGAGATCGATCAGAAGTTGGTGATGCAGCGGCGCACGATCGCGATGTATGGTCTTAATTCTCCAGGGATTGAACTATTGAGGGCAGAGGGGCTTGCGGCTGATCAACGGTGGGAGCCGGTCAAGCGGATGGAGCAAAGATATCCGGAATCGGCCGCGGCCGCATTGGCAGTGCTACAGATGCGATGTGATCTGGCCGGAGTGGATTTAACTCCAGCGAGCACGGACCAACGGATGCGCGATAAAATTTTGGCGGCCGAGCCCGGAGCGGTTGAGACGTTACAGAAATTTAAGCCCTTGTGGGCGGCTCTCATAACGGCGAATGGCGAGGCCGGTGATGCGGCGCGCCGGGTCGCGGAGATGCTGACTCCGGACGGCACGGGGGTAATCAATTTTAGTGAAGAAGATTTCGAAAAACTGGTGGCTGATTTAAACCGGGTAGGCGCGACGGATTGGGCCCTGCGAGCCTCCCGATTACAGATGGCGCAACGAGGAGGGCATAATAGTTCTGATATCCAGGTATGGCGACTCATGTTGCCCGATTTGATCGGTGAGGAAGCGGCGCAAGCCATGATTTCCGATTGGGAAAATGGACAGATGTCAGGAGCGAAAATTTATACGACGGTGGCAGAGCCGACAGGAACGGTAGATCATCCGATGAATTCATTGGTGGGTGGGCACTATGAACGCCGTCGCCGTGATGCGGCGTTGATGTTGGAAAGTGGTTTGGCGACGGATATTGAGAAAACCAGCGCTCTGCTGTTTCTAGCCGAGAGTGCGATTCACCTCGGTAAGTATGACGAAGCTGAACGGGCGCTGAGTGAGTATGCCCCCATTGCGACCGATCCGCGATCGGTCGCGCAACAACAACTGCAATTGGCGATGGTGCGTGGGGATAAAGTCGGTGCCGCGATGGCATTGAAGGAAGTGCGCAAACGTGATCGCCGCTTGGCCTATTCAAACTTTATTGCGGGAAATGCGGAGATCATGGCGGGAAATTGGAAAGCCGCATCGGATGCATTTATACGTGGGTATAAGAATGACCTAGCCGATCCGATGCGTCGGGGATTCGCGGCATTGCATGCTTATGGAGCGGGCCAACTGGCGGGTGACGACCGATCCGATGACTTACGCGACGCTTTAGACGTGGTGGAGGAGGATTCGTGGATCTCGAAGCTGCTCCAAGGGGCGCTGGGCGACATGGATCGAGAACAGTTGCTCGCGACGGCCGATGAAGGACGTGATTATATCATTACCGGACAACGCTGTGAGGCCTACTTTGCTTTGGCATTTGCCCCCGGGCAGACGATCGCCGGGCGACGGGCGGATCTCACCGCGTGTCGAGATACCGGAATGGTCGGATATATCGAATATGAATTCGCGCGGCAGTGGCTGAAACACTGACCGTGGGTTGCAATTCGTTCTTTTGTCGAGCGAGCAGGGTTGTCTAACTTCGGGAATTGTCGCTCATGAGTAAGTCATCCGGAAATCCTCGAACCCCGACTCTAACCGAGGCGCTCATTCCGGTGGGAGCGTTGGTGGTGTTTTTGGCGGGATCGGTATTGAACCTGAATGAGCTTCCGACGCTGGTGGTGATAACACCGCTCCTTTCTGCTTTGGCTTCAGTGCCCCTGGTTGGGGGAGTGCTTTATGAATCCATTCCGGTGCAAATTCCCTTGGCGGCGGCAACGGTAGTAGCAGCTATCATGGCAGGTCGGTTGGGGGCAAATTGGCGTGAAATTCAACAAGGCATGGTCAATGGCATCATGCACTCGCTGGGTTCGATTTTGATTTTGTTGGCAGTGGGCATGCTGATCGGTGTCTGGATTGCCAGTGGAGTGGTGCCGATGTTGATCACGTGGGGACTCCAGTTGATGTCTCCCAGTTATTTTTTGGTGGCCGCTTGTTTGATATGCGCAGTGGTGTCGTTGGTCACGGGAAGTTCATGGACGACGGCAGGCACGGTGGGGGTGGCTTTGATTGGCGTGGCCCAAGGATTGGGTGTCTCGCTTCCGATGGCTGCTGGGGCGATTGTCTCGGGGGCTTATTTTGGTGATAAAATGTCGCCATTATCGGAGACGACGAATTTGGCGCCCGGAGTGGTGGGGGTGGATTTATTTAATCATATCCGGCATATGATTTTCACGACAGGCCCAAGTTGGGTAATCGCCCTAGTGCTTTATTATATTATCGGTATTCGACAATCAGATACGGGAATCGATTCCAATATTTTGGATGTTTTTATCACGGGAATCGAAAGCTCGACCCACATGTCGATCCTGTTGCTGCTGCCGCCATTGTTGGTGCTCGGACTGGTGATGATGAGGATTCCGGCCCTGCCGGCGTTGGTAGCGGGAATTCTTTCCGGGGGTTTGGCGGCAATTGGCCTGCAAGGGATGGGTTTGGCGGAGACTCTCGTGGTCGCTTATGGCGGGTTTGTGGCGGATACCGGCAGCGTGGCGGTCGACGATCTACTTACGCGGGGAGGGATGAGCAGCATGTATGGCACGATTGGAATCGTGCTCTGTGCGATGACCTTCGGTGGGGTGATGGAACGATCCGGTATGTTGGCCCGATTAGCTGAAGCGATTCTGCAGTTCGCCCGCAACCGGGGAGGATTGGTGGCTTCGACGCTGGCGACGAGCATCGGAATCAATCTCGTCGCGGCGGACCAGTATTTGTCCATTGTGGTGCCAGGGCGAATGTATCGACCGGCCTACATCAAAATGGGACTCGATCCAAAGAACCTTTCGCGGTGTATGGAAGACGGTGGCACCATCACCTCCCCGTTGATCCCGTGGAACTCATGCGGAGCCTACATGTTCGCGACGTTGGGCGTATTTCCGTTGGCCTATTTACCCTTTGCATTCCTCAACCTCATCAATCCGTTGATCTCGCTGATCTACGGTTACACCGGTTGGACCATGACCCCTCTTGAATCGAACGAGAGCGAATCCTCTGAAATCGAGAACATCGTATGACCCTCATTGATCGCTACATCTTACGAGAGTGGTTGAGTGCTCTGGCGCTCGTGCTGGGTGCAACCGTCGGCATGCTGTTGATGCAGTCAATGTATGATGATTTGGACGACCTCCTCTATGTGGGTGCAGGAGTGGTCGATATCGTTTTTTATTACGCGGTTAAGTTACCGAGCTTTTTGTCGATCGTGCTGACGTTGGCGCTGTTGCTTTCGTTGCTGTTCACCCTGGGAAGATTGCACCGGAATCTGGAAATCGCGGCGATGCGAGCAGCGGGATTGAGTCTTTGGCGGATCACGCGAGTGATCTGGGTGTCGGGGGTGCTGCTGTGCGGACTCACGTGGTATTTAAACGGCACGGTGATTCCTTGGTCGGTAGAGACCTCGCGGGAGATTTTGCAGGATCTAAGGATCAAAGGGCAGGGAAAGATCGAGCGAGCTGATCAGGTGGAGTCGGTCAACTCGGTGGCTTTCGATAACCGGCAAGAACGGCGGATGTGGTTCATGAACCGCTACAGTCGCTACACGTCTCGTGGCTATGGAGTGACCGTGACGGAACTCGACGCGCAACGTCGGGAGAAAACGCGACTTCAGGCCCGTGAAGCTTGGTATGATGACGCCTTAGGTGGATGGCAGTTCCGCGATGGTCGTGAAACATGGATCGACCCTGAGACCGGGGAGGTGCAGCGCACCCTTCCATTCGAGGAGCACTTTGTTGGTCACTATCACGAAGACCCGAAACTCATTCTGGTATTTGACCAACGGCCTCAGGACTTATCATTTTTTGAATTGGAACGGGTGATTACCTATCACCAAGCGGAGGACGATCCGAAGCTCAAACGATACGCGGTGCGCTACTACAGTCTCTTGGCCGAGACTTTGGGCGCGCTCATCATCATCTCGCTGGCCATTCCTTTCGCAGTTTCGGGCGTTCGAGTGAATCCGGCAGTAGGCGTTTCCAAATCCATTGGTCTGTTTCTGCTCTACTTCGTATTTTTCAAAGCGAGCACGGCGTTGGGCGCACGAGGCACGTTGGATCCAATGTGGGCAGCATTGGTGCCCAATTTGACCATGCTCCTTCTCGGAGTGGGCTTTATGTCGCGAGTGCGATAGCGTGCTTAGGGTGACGGCTCTAAGTCGTCTAGTTGCTTACCGAGTGCCGCGATGAATTGAACGGCCTCTGCATTCATGGCGCGGGTTTCGGCGAACTGTAGAATACTACGAGCGGTTTTCCATTTTCCGCGGGCGGCCTGCATCCGCACCAAACGGTTGACCAATACCAAATCACGGGGGAAGTGCCTGATGCCGGCAGCGAGAACTGCGACTTCGTTAACGCTCAAGGGGTGAGCTGCGGTGTCCCAGATCTCGGATAGATCGAGATAAATGGCCACAAATGTAGAGTCAGATCGGTGAGCCCGCAGGAGGAGATCGATCGCAGGCTGAACCGCTTCGATCGGCACGGCTTCATCGTCGAGTTGATTGGCGGTGGCTTCTTCGAAAATCAAGCGCGCCAAGACCTGCAAGACGAGAGGCCGCGTTTCCCCGGCTTCGACTGCGGATGTGAGTTCCGCGAGAGCGTAAGCAGTATTGCCAGCCGCGTATTCGAGCAGTCCAGAGGTGGATTGAAGGGCAGTGGAAACGGAACCATTTTGGCGGGCCGAGGCGATGGTCTTGCGGGCTCGCTGGAGATACGTTTCGGTGAGGCCGGGATACATCTTTCGCATATGTTCGGTTTCAAGACGTTCCCACTCAGCCAAGAGCCGAGATACCTCGATGCGAGAGGCTGGCTCAATTTTGACGTCGGGTCGTTTTTGATTTCGAGATGCCGTAAGCGAAATCTTCTTGGAAGTCGCGGTGGTGAAGAACTGCTCGATCGCGAGTTGAGCCTCGGCAATACTGAGTCCAAATGTGGCTAGGAATCGTTCGTCGTTGGGTGACTTCACGACGGAGGCGTCCACGAACTTCCAAAGCGCATCCCGGAACTTACCATCTTCAGCAAACAGGCACCAACGCACGAATAGATGGGCGTGCTTAACCCATATTTGTTTCGACTCGCGATCATCCGGGATCGTTTGGGTGAGAAGAACAAGCAAAGGTAGCGCCAAGCTGGGTGGTGTTGCAGAATCCTCAACGACGACCAGGGGGGGCAATTTAAGTGGGTCTATGACGATCCGTCCTTGGGAGAATTCGCCGTGGTCATAAAGATCGACCAATCCTGTGATGGCCCACACCGGCAGGGCGGGGGCTCGGGTGGCTAGTTGTTGTTTGAGCCGATTGGTGCTGAATCGAAACCCCGCAGTGCGACGGGATGCTCCCGGTGCGGCGAGAGCATCATCAAAAAAGAACTGGCGACTGTGGGATCCCCTTCCGCCGAGGTCACCTTCATTTAAAAAGGCGAAATTAATCGAACTATCGGCACTGAGTAGGCGTAGGTTTGGCACATAGCGTTCACGGGCCGAGCGGGAGGTCAGGTTGGATTGAGTTTTCTCGATGATGCGGCCGAGCGCGTCATCTGCCTGGAGTCGGCGGTTTTTTCGATTTACCACAATAAACGTATCGAAAATGTGAGGCTCCCAGAGGTATCGCAGTGGAATGATTTGCGAAATTAGGTGGGTCTGCTGAAAGTATGAGAGAGTGAACTCTCGGGCAAACGTGCGGTCGTTGGTGGTGAGGAGCTCGAATCCTCCAGACGTAACTCGAGTCCAATCTTCACCGTTCTCGGGCTCCACGTAAAAGGGCGGCAGAGACACGGTGGCACCACCGAATGCCTCCGGTTCCTGGGCCGAGAGTGAATGAGTTGCGCCGACATGAATCCCTAGCAGTGCGAATAAAACCCGCCCCAGTTCGGTCGACGATGATTGTCGGAGGCATCGGCGGAGCGTCGCACTCATCGGGAGACAGAAATCAAACGAACCACTCTTCGAGCCGTCGCCAGACTGCGTTAGAGGGCCAGAGTAAGATGATCCAGACGACGATACAGTTGATATAGGCCACGAATACGGCAGCGCTGCCCATGTCCTTGATCCGTTTGGCGAGAGGATGGATCTCGGGTCGTAAATAATCGATGGTCCACTCTATGGCTGAATTCAAAAGTTCGACGATCATGATGAGCAGGAGCGAACCGATCATCACGGCAGTTGATACTGCATTCACGGGCAGAATCACGGCGAAGGGGACGAGCAGTATCACGAAAAGGAAATCTTCGCGAAAAGACGGTTCGTGTTTCAACGCAGCCAAAAACCCGTCGACCGAGTAGCGGATCGAAGCGAAGAAGTTACGCAGATTTCGTCGCTTCAGTTCGTCTTCGCCGGCGGCGGCGGTGGTGGTGGTGGGAGGTTTTGCGGCCACGCTCGCAAGTTGGACCCCCAGAGCGTTAGGCGGAAGCTTGAAATGAGCGAAGACTAGGACCGCAAAAAACGAAACCGGCTTGCGGGGCGACTCATTCCGATCGCGTTGCAGGTGTATTCGACCAACGCCTCGGCGTAACCACAGAAATCCAACACCCGGGTGAGAAAACGTCGTTTGGTGGGGGTGTCGATATTCATGATCGCCCAATAGGGCGTGTCGGGAATCTGACGGGCTTGATTGTAACGACTTTGTTCGAGAATTTCTTCTCGTGACATCGAAAGGTGCCGGCGGCCTCGATTCAGAAAAATAATGTATTCTCGAAAGTCCGCCGGGTGCTGTGATGCCACCCAGCCCAGGATCGAGAGATATTTGTCCGCATCTTTGTGCAGCGCCCGAAATTTACCTGAACCGAGAAATCGGATCAATGGGTCATGGGAGGTGACGTTGGCGTGAGGTAGATCGAGTAGGCTAGCGAGGACATCATTGGGCTGTTGATTGAAATCTGACGTTAGTTTCTTGAGTGCATCGTAGACATCGTCGGTAACCTCGATCTTCTTCATATGAATAGTTTGAACCGGTTCAAGTTGTTCGCAAACTAACTTCAGCGCAATTCTGTAGAGACTGTTCATGTGGTTACACCGCATGCTAGCCGTAAGACCGACGCATCCTGATCAGCCTTCTGCTGGGTGGGGCGGGACTTATTCCCGCCCTCGACCCCTTAAGAATTACCGTAATCGCGATGAAGCAGGGTGCCTAAACCTAAGTGGAATCTTTGGGGGGCGCGGAGTCATCCCCGATGCGAAAGTCGGTGAAGTCATTGCATACGTCCTCGTAGCGTCGGTCCTGTTTGTAGATTTGGAGAATCCGAGCGTGTTGAACGTCGTCGGTCGGGAAAATATGAGGTTTCTCGCCCTTCAAAAAAAGGGCGGTGTATGAACGACGACGATCAACAATTCGACGAATTATGAGCATGATAGGAAGATGTGCCGTAGATACCAACTCGGCTACTTTCCAACGTTATCAACGAATTGAGATTGGCAAATCGCCGAGAGGAGAAATCAAAAATATTTGGTCTACGTGTTCGTTTCTCCGTCGATGCTCAGCTCATGGTTTCGCGACTTAAAAAGCGCACGTGAGCAATCAGGCCATCTTTGATGGTGTAGATCGCTGCGGTTCGGAACGGGGGTTCGTTGCGACCTTCGATGAGTTCCTCGTCTACCGCGTGATGGCCCACCACCACTCTGCTTAGCAGGGTGCAGCGGTTGCGGGGGAATTTTTGAAACATGGCCGCGTAGCGCGTGCGCATCGTTTCGCGCCCGACCAGTTTCTGGTCGGAGCCATCCGAGACGATCTCGACGTCCAGGCTGAAACATTCGACGAAATCATCGACATCGTGGCGGTGGTAGGCATCGAGCTGCCGGGCGACCACGGCTTCGACTGGGTTGATGGGTTCAGCGCCAGGCATAATTGAAACTGATAGAAATTCGTTCTTCGTCGGATTGGTTTGCCGGCACCTCGTGGCGCAGCCAGCTCTCGAAGAGCACCACATTGCCGGCGACGGCCGGGTAAGTGACAAACGTTTCGTTGGCGGGAGAGGTCTTGGCCTTGCGGGGGGGGGCGGCCATGAACCGATCGAGTCGGGGGTCTTCGAATTTGATTCCAGGGCAATCCGCCGGGGTTTGCACGTAGTAGGTTCCGCTAATGAAGGACTGCGGATGAAGGTGCAGGCCGTGAGTGGTGCCGGGTGGCATCATATTGACCCAACAGTCGGACATGTAGACCTCTCGACCTTTTAGGTCAAAATCCAAGATCTTGGAGTAAGCCTTCACGTGTTTGGCCAGCTTACGCTCTAGGGTCTCAAAGGTGGATGAGAAGCGATGTAGCTGATTCATCGATGCGTAGCTGGTGTAGCCTCCCGGATAATTTTTTTCCGACCATTCGCGACCGGCGTCATCGAAGTCGCACAACTGATCACATTCCGTGGCGATCTCGCTGTTGATTCGTTTGAGCCCGATTTTTTGCAGCGGTTCGCAGTAAACTGCGGTGGGGAAATGGAGTGTCGCGGGCATGATTTAGTGAGAGGTTTCGAGAGTGCGGCCGACGGGTTGGCCAATATTCGAGAGGAGATCCTTAAACCAAGGAGTCTGCGGGTCGAATGGTTTGCCGCCTTTGATGCGGGGGAATTCGATGGCTCGAAGGGTGTCGGATTGGTCTTCGTCGTGACCGATGACACCGCTTTCGCGTCGCAAGGCGCAATCGACTGCGAGATGAGCGCACGCTTTGATGAGGGCGAGATCGCGATCATTGGCGGGAGCGGCCCGGGAGTAGTAACCACTTTTCTGCACGAGCACTTTTTCGGCACCGAGCATTTTGGAGAATTGCTCGCCGAACCACTTACCTGGATTGATCGCATCGAGTTTTACGTGACCGAAGGCATCGCGTGGGACCGCTTCGCCACGTGCTTCCATTTCGGCTATGATACTTTCAACTCCAGCGCCTTCACTGATGAAAATGTTCACGTTGTCGTTGGCATCCATCAGAGCGCCCAGACGGGTAGCTTCGCCAGCAAGGTCCAGTTCCATCTCTGGAATATATACGCCATGAACCGAGAGATTGGCGCGGGAGAGACCGAGGCCGGGGAGGAATGATTCGGCATCGAGGAGCTTTTCGTAGTCAGCCGCGGTGGCAGCGGTCAGCCAGCCGCAGTTGCGACCCATGACCTCATGAATAATGAGCATGCGCGGGTTGGCGTTATGCTCGGCAACTACGTTGCGAAAAAATCGCGCGCCTTGTTCGGCGGCGGTCCAAGCGCCGAGGGATTGGCGAATGGGGAAGACATCGTTATCGATGGTCTTGGGCAGACCAATCACGGTGAGTCCGTAATCGTGCTCGGCCAGGTAGGCGGCGAGATCGGCTGCGGCGGTATTGGTATCATCGCCACCGATGGTGTGCAGCACGTCGACGCCGTCTTTGATGAGTTGGTCGGCTGCGACTTTTTGAGGATCCTGGCCTTCGGCGACGAGACCCCGTTTTACGCAGTCTGCGACGTTGGTGAGTTTTACCCGGCTATTACCGATGGGGCTGCCGCCGTGGCGGTGGAGTAACGCGGCGTTCTTCCGCTCGGCGGGATCAACCTTGTAACTATCGCCCAGCAAAAGTCCTTTGTAGCCACTGTGGTAGGCAATGAGTTCGATCTCGGGCGAGATTTCGGTATACCTTTCGATCAGGCTGCCCACGGCAGAGCTGAGGCAAGGCGCGAGACCTCCGGCGGTGAGTAGGGCGACTTTTTTAGGTCGGACAGTATCGGTCATAATAAAGGTGGTTTCGGTTCCCGTTGATGGGAGCGTTGCTATAAAACCACGCTCCGGCTTCAGAACAAGACCGAGAATGGTGCGATCAGGCTTTTAACCAATGATCGAGACACGATTTTAAGGTCTCACGTCGGAGAGGTTTGGGCAGAACGGCGGAAAAGCCGCTGTCCAAATAATGGGATTGTTCCGCTGACATTATGCTGGCGGTGACTGCAATGATGGGAATCGACGCCGTGGCGGGATCGCTGCGCAGAATACGAGTGGCCTCGACACCGTCCATCACCGGCATTTGCACGTCCATGAGAATGAGATCCCATTCTTCGTTGCGAGCACTGGTAACGGCTTCTTGGCCGTTCTTCACGGCGACCGTTTCGTGACCGAGTAGGCCGATCATCTGTTTGAAGACCATGTGGTTCACCCGATCATCGTCGGCTCCCAAGATTCGAGCAGATCTTCCTTTTTCGATTGAACGTGGGGTGCTCTTAACGGGGTTGGCCGAATCGGCGATATCAGTTTTGTCGATCGGGAGTTCGGCCTCGAAGGTGAATTGGGAGCCTTTGCCGGGTTCACTCGTGGCTTTGATTTCGCCGCCCATATGCCGAACAAGATGTTGCGATATGGCAAGTCCGAGACCGGAGCCGCCGTATCGTCTCGTGGTGGAGCTATCGGCCTGACTAAATTTCTGAAAGAGTTTGGATATGCCTTCTTCATCCATTCCGATACTGGTATCGGAAATGTGAATGACCAAGCGGCAATTAGCGGGGTCCAGTGAGGAAGTGATTCCGATGCGTAGCGAAACGGACCCAATCGACGTGAACTTGATGGCATTGCCGACCAGGTTGATGATGCACTGTCGCAGGCGAAGTGGATCACCAATGAGTTGAGCCGGCACGTCTCGCGAAACTTCGCTTTTTAGTTCAATGTTCTTTGCTTTGGCGGTGGGGGGGCAGCAGGTCAACGATCTGGGAAATGAGGCGCCGAGTGGCGAAAGGGGTTTCTTCAAACTTTAATTTGCCGCTCTCAATTTTCGAGAGATCCAGAATGTCATTGAGCAAGCGCAGCAATGAGTCGGCGGATTGTGAGGCAACTCTTACTTGGTCCGTTTGCTCTGCGGTGAGATCGGAACTGCTCAGCACATCGAGCATGCCGATCACACCGTTCATGGGCGTGCGGATTTCGTGACTCATCACCGCGAGGAAATCACTTTTGGGCCGATTGGCTGATTCAGCCTTTTCAGTCGATTCCTGCAACGTGACGACGAGATCTTCATTTTTGAAAATCAGATTATATAGTCGTTGCAGGTCTCCGTGATGATCCTTGGCGGTATTGATTAGGAACAAGGCGTAGAGAACCGAACAGATGATGAGGGTGGTGCTGCCGGCCTCATCGTAAGTGATAAATCTTCCCACGGTGGGACCGAGTGAGAATATAACGTAGAGGATATAGGCAATGCGAACTGAGCCCAATGATCGGGCGGCACCGGCATTGAGTCCTGCAATCCCCAATACACCCAAGACCCGAGGAATCAGATCATCGGAGTTCATGAACGTCCAACCCGCAGCTCCCCAGCACATGGCCGACAGGGTGGATCCAGTGATGAAATATTTTCGCCAATCAGGTAGCCGTTCTACCGTTGGGGCCGCTCTTTTGTGGGCGATCTGAATCCCCACCCGACCAGCGGTAACGAGGGTGAAAGCACCCGCCCAAATTAAGAGGAGAGTATGATCAAAATAATCCCAGATGCCCCAAGCAAACAGAGCTGATAGGGCAAAGTTGGATAATAAGCCAAATCCCGCCGACCGGAAGAGCAGGCGGGTGAGCTCGCCGTCGATGCGCGCGGCAAGATGGGGGTTCACATCTTGCCCAGTATCTTGCGAAGAGTCAGGCACTACGTTATGACGGCAGGAGGGGGAGACCCCTTCAACAGTGGTCGATTTTTTGGTCTCAGCGAGAAGGCCCCCTTTCCCGCTTAAAAAGAGTGGGCTCGAGAAGTATCGAATCCGAGGAGCTGAGGGACTCAGCCCCGGCGGCGGCGAGATTGCCACGTGATGATCATCAACCCGGTGAACATGAGAGCCCAAGTTGAGGGCTCGGGGACGGGGGTGAATTCGAAGCTGGAAAAGATCACGCTATTTGCGTCGAAAGTGCTGCCGGATCCGTAGTTCACGATGAATGAGCGATGCCCATCAGCGGTGGATAACCGCGTGCCGTGAGTGGCGTTGGCAAAAGACCCGGAAAGGTTGTTAGCCGTGAAGAGCGTGAACATGCTCGTGGTCACCGGATCGAGGGTTGAAAGCAAGTTCCAGGAGAGATTGCCGCCCAGGGTGAGATTGCCGCTGACATTGACCAAGTCAGCCGAACCGGCGGTGGTCGATGCGTCCACTTCGATGAAGGTGCTGGACGAACTGAGGAGGTTTAAGTCTCCGGTGATGGTGAGGGTACCGATACTGTTACCGGGAGAAACTTTGCCGCCAGTTATAATAGTGCCGGTGATGGTGCCGTTGCCTTGGAGAGTCGAATTGGTTGGGAGGGTGAGGGGAGCATCAAATTGCACGCCGCCGCCCAGTTTACCGCCATCGCCGAAAGTGAGCGTGTCGGTGAAGTGGAAGTTACCGGTCAGTGCGGTGACGAGGCCGTTATTGGTGAAAGGAACGTCGATGGTGGTGGTGCCGATGCTGCCGGTTTTCTTAATCGTGCCATTGTTGACCAAGGTGAAGTCGTCGGCGCTGGAGGAGAAGGTGCCATCGGTGGTGATACTGAACTCGCCGTCGTTGTTGAAGGTTTCGTCAAACTCGGTGGTGCCAGATCCGTTCTTGTTGTTAGTGCCGGAAGCATCGTTCTGAAAACTGCCAACAGCGCCCGAATTGGTGACGAATAGTTTATCCGCGGTGTCTTTGAAGGTGCCTTGATTTGTGATCACCGATCCGGTTCGAGCGTCGATATTTCCGCTGGTCCAATAAACGGTGCCACCGCTTTGGTTGATGATGTCGTGATCGTCCACTTGGTTACTCAGGGAGTTGCTTAGATTCAGGACCGAACCCGAAGCATTCGTGGTCGTGCCGGAGCTGAAATTCCCGTCCGTCCAAGTCGCGCCATTTGTGATCGTGTGGGTGCCTTTTAAGGTTCCTCCTTCGACGTGAAAGTTAGAGGCACTGAGGGTTCCGTCTAGAACCAGGATGTCCGATTGCAGGGAATATTGACCCGCTCCCGTAAGTTTCGCGGCGTCGGTGACATCGTAAGTCGAATGGAATATTACTTCCGCTCCACTAACCGCGGCAAATGTCCCCGTGGGAGAATTTGTGCCTCCGCCATCGATAATGAGCGTGCCTGCGTCGATATTGACCAGACCGTGATTATCGAAAGTGACGTCAATTTCGGTCGAGCGACTAGCGGTTTTATTGTATACTCTGGTGGACTCGTTGGTGAATGTTCCGACGCCGCCGGAGGCAGTATTCATCAGACTGCTGGCACTATCATTAAATTCACCAGAGTTTTTGATCACACTGTTCGTATCGAGTCGAAGTTGGCCGGACGTCCAGTTGACCACACCGGCTCCATCCGAGCGATCGATCTCAAGAATGGCGGCCGATAGTATTTTCACACCAGTGCCATCCAAATCGATGATGGCGTTTTCGCCGATAAAGAGGGTGATTTTTTCGACTGTTCCAGTCGACCACTCGGAACTACTTTCGGCCCCGTTCAGAGTTAACGAATCGACGGCGGCACTTGTATCACCGACTAAATTCCCCCCGTTTAGTGGAATCCTGCCGATAGACTGGGCCCCCGAAACGTTGAGAGTGCCACTATTGATAATGGCGGTATCGGCTGGCCCAGGAATATTGCCGGTGTCCCAGCCGGCATTGTTGGTCCAATTGGTGTCGCCGGAGTTTTTGTTGTGACTGTTGCCTTGAGCCCACGATGCAGAACAGATGAGCGATTGAGAGGGTGAGTATTGGAAAACGGGAGATTTTCATTTTGCCGGGGAGTGACACAAAAGGGATCTGGGTATCCCTAAATCATCTAGGGTATTTGCCAGCCGTCGATCGTTGTTGACAGTCTTTTGCGAAAAAAACTGGTAAAAAATTTACGAATATTCATTGGTTTGCTCCAAACTGGGTGAATACGGCCGAAAATTCGGCATTCTTAGGAGCGAGTTGACCGCGAAGGCTGAGAACCGTTTAACCAAGTCATGCCCGATTCTTTGCAGGTAAATCTTGGCCAGCGTAGCTACCCGATCCGATTTGGGGACGACCTATCGGAAGAGTTGGGGAGTCGGCTGGGTGCGCTCCGTGAAGAGGGGCGTAAGCTCGTGATCGTGACGGATGAGACGATTGTGACCGCGCAATCCGAGGTTCTGGCAAAAATTGCGGGAGCGGCGGCGATTTGCCCTGTGCCGGCCGGTGAAACTGCCAAATCGGCGATTCGATTGGGGATGGTGTGGGATTTCTTGGCTGCCCAGAAAATGGACCGAGGCGGCGTTGTCATCGCTTTTGGTGGCGGGGTGGTGGGCGATTTGGCGGGGTTTGCGGCGGCGAGTTACTTGCGCGGAGTGGACTTCATCCAAGTGCCCACGACGTTGCTCGCCATGGTCGACAGTTCGGTGGGTGGGAAGACCGGGATCAATTTAGGCGCCGGCAAGAATTTGGTAGGAGCGTTTCACCAACCCCGCGAGGTGTTCGTTGCGACACGGTTGTTGCACACTTTGCCTGCCCGGGAGTTTGCAGCTGGCATGGCGGAAGTCATTAAATATGGGCTGTTGGGTGACGCGAAGCTCTTTGAACAGCTGGAAGCGACGCCGTTGACCGTTGATAGTCCTGAACTTGCGGCGGTGGTCCGGCGCTGTTGTGTGGCGAAGGCCGAGATCGTGGAGGCCGACGAGTTCGAAACCGCTGCAACCGACGGACGCGCTTTGCTCAATCTCGGCCACACCTTCGGTCACGCAATTGAGAAGGTGGCTGGTTACAGTGTCTATTTACATGGTGAAGCCGTTGCGATTGGCCTCGTGGCGGCGGCGCGCTTATCAGTCGCACTTGGGTTAATTGGCGCAGAGGTTGTGGGGCGGGTTGAAGTGGTCCTTTCGGCTCATGATTTGCCGATTCGATTGCGGGAACCGATTTCCCAGGAGGCGTTGCTTACGGCCATGTCGAGTGACAAAAAGGTGCGCGCGGGCCGACTGCGGTTTGTCGTGATGGAGGCGATTGGACGGGCCGTTACTCGAGAGGAAATCGATAGTGAGGTTGTCTCGGCCGTTTGGTCGGAAGTCGGGGCAAGCTGATGTTGGAGATTGAGTATTTCGTCAGGTTTGCGATGCACACTTATATCCCGCCAATTCCAATAACTTATGGCCACTAAGATTCATTCCGCAGCGCACGTAGACGATGGAGCTGAACTCGGCGTCGACGTCGAAGTCATGGCGGGAGCGGTTGTCACCAAATGGGCGCGAATCGGTGATCGCGTCGTGATTCATCCGAGTGCCGTGGTGGGCGGGGATCCGCAGTATTTAAGTTTCGATTCCGCCATGCCAACCTATGTGAATTTAGGATCGGAAACTATCGTAAGAGAATCAGTTACTTTGAATCGTTCGATGTATGAAGGGCAAGCAACGACGGTTGGTGAAAGGTGTTTTTTGATGGCCTGCAGTCACATCGGTCACGACTGCACGGTCGCTCACGATGTGGTCTTGGCGAACAATGCGATGTTGGCCGGACACGTGGAGGTGGGGGCCTTTACCTTTGTCGGTGGAGGTGCCGGAATTCATCAATTCTGTCGCGTCGGAGCCGTGGCGATGATCGCAGGTTTGGCGCGGATTACGAAAGACGTTCCGACGTATTGCATGGTTGCCGAGCGTGATGAGTTAACGGGACTAAACTTGATTGGCCTCAAGCGCCGGGGTTGGTCGCGTGAGGTTATCATGGAAATCAAAGAAAGTTATCGGGCGGTGCTCGGTGAACCAGGTAATCCGCGGCCAAGAGCCGCCGAGAGGGTAGCGGCTTCACTTTCCGAACCCGTGCTCGAATTCCTCGAATTTTTTGCTGGTGGAAAACGAGGGTTCGCCCGTTCCTCCGATGTCTGAAACGGTCCATGACATGCTGCCCTTAGCGATAACGTGTGGTGATCCGGCGGGAGTCGGGCCGGAAGTTATCGAGCGATGGCTCGTTGATCGAGATCGTTCGATCGAGGTCGAAGTGATCGGACCGATGAAGTGGTTGGAAAGTTTGCCTGACGATATTGGGAAGTCTCCGGTCGGACCCGTCGGATTTGAACTCAATCCCGGTCGACCGGAAGCCGCGGGAGCGCAATTGGCTTGGGATGCGATGCAGTATGCAGCCACTGGATGTCAGAACGGCCGGTTTACCGGAGTGGTCACGGGCCCAGTCAGCAAGTCGGCGCTAGCGGCGGTCGGATATCCGCATCTCGGTCAAACGGAATTTTTTGCAACTAAGTGGGGGGGCGACCCGGTGATGGTATTTCGCAGCGATCATTTGCGGGTAGCGTTGGTGACATGGCATTTGCCCCTGGCGAAGGTTGGCGGCGCGTTGACTCCGGCTGCGATCGAACGGGCGGTTCAAGCTGCGGTGCAGTTGGCAACGGTCGACGGTATCGCCGAACCTCGTATCGCAGTTTGCGGTCTTAATCCACATGCGGGTGAGGCGGGGCTCTTGGGCGGAGAGGAGGCAGAGTTGATCGATCCGGTGCTCGACCGATTACGTGCGAAGGTTCCCGGACTGTCTCGGACGTTGCCTGGAGACACGGTTTTCGGACGGGCGATCAAGGGCGATTTCGACGCGGTCGTGGCGATGTATCACGATCAAGGGCTCGGTCCTCTCAAGACGGTCGATTTCGACAATGCAGTGAATGTGACCCTGGGCCTGCCTTTTGTGCGGACAAGTCCCGACCATGGCACGGGGTTTGACATCGCTGGACGAGGCATTGCGAACGAACGGAGTTTTGAACGGGCGGTGACCTTGGCTAGACGCTTGAGTAGTCAACCACGGTCGTAGAAAAATGTGATGGATACTGAACGCCAAAGAGTTTTTGCCCTGCTAGATAATCACAGCCAACAGGCGGCGAGCAGCGAATATGACGTGAGCGTATGCGTATTGGCGGTGAGTCGGGCGAGGGATGCGGTGCGTAAGATTGCCGACGATGTGCCTGCGGAACAGTTTCGGGATGCGGCGCGAAAGTGCATAGCCAGTTTAGTCGATGGTTATCGTGATGAGGATGGGCAATTTACATCAGGTCGGAGCATTTTGGTGCCGATTTTGGACGACCTGTATCGCGAACCTTGATGGGAGGCCGACCTGATTGAGGGCATACCTGCGACGAAGGATAATATCTAGCAGCTATTGAGGTGAATATTTGGCAGATTGCTGGTCTGGCTTGATATGAAATCAAGTGGAGCAATAGTGTGGTTGAAATATGTCTACTGCCATCGTCACACCACCATCTGCTCCGGCCCTCCCAGAGGGTGTGCGCGAGGGGAATGAAAAGTTGGTGAGCGTAACCGAAGCAGCTGGAGGCAAGGTGTCGGCTTTGATTGCGCGGGAGCAGATGGGCGAGTTTCTCCGGATCGCTATTACGGGGGGCGGGTGCAACGGGCTCAGCTACAAGCTCCGTTTCACTGGTAAATCACGAAAAGGCGACATACTCGTTCGATCTGGTGGGGCTACGGTGTTGGTCGATCCGAAGACCGCCCTCTATCTTAAAGGCACGGAGCTCGATTATTCGGCGGCGTTGATCGCTGGCGGGTTCAAATTCACCAACCCCAATGCCAAAGCGAGTTGCTCCTGTGGTGAGAGCTTCAGTGTCTAATCCGCACCATTTGAAGGGGAAAGCACATCTCCGATCAATCGTAACCACTTATGGGTTGTGTTCGGGCGGCCGGGCGGTGAAAACCGATCGGACCTTTATACTGAGTTGATTAATATTTGATGGCTACATCCTTTTCTTTTGGCGGCGGCAAACGTCGCACTGGCGGACGCAATTACCGCCGAAACAGCGACCCTTACGGGCATATTCGGCGCAACCAGCGCATCCGGGTTCCCAAGATCCGCGTTATCTCACCCGAGGGCACACAGCTCGGTGTGATGCAGACGGATGATGCGATGAAGTTGGCCCAACAATTCAATCTGGATTTGGTTGAAGTCGCTTCGCATGCCGCACCGCCGGTGTGTCGTATCATGGACTTCGGCAAGTATGTCTACGAGGAGCAGAAGAAGTCTTCCAACTCCAAGGTGACCGCGAGCAAGATCAAGGAGGTCGAACTTTCCCCCCGTATTGATGATCACGATTTGATCACCAAACTGCGTCACGCCGAAGAGTTCCTCAACGATGGCTCTAAGGTTAAACTTCGTCTGAAGTTCCGCGGCCGTGAAATGGCGCACACTCAGATTGGCTTCCAAGTCATGAAGCGCGCTATCGGCGAACTTGATGGCATGGGCTACGCGGATGGTGACCCGAAGCTTAATGGTCGTCAGATTAACATGATGATGACGCCTCACCCGGCGAATAAGCGGAAGCTGAAGTATTTTACCCCTAAGCCTAAGCCCCCAGAAGTGGCCAAGACCAGGGAAAGGGATATGCCCGACCTCACTGCGGTGCCCGAACCTTCGGATGCATCGGATGAGCAGGAAACTCCCAAAGAGAGCTGAGCCGCCTCGTGTCGTGAGTCCGGAACGACTCTGTCGCTCGCGACGATCTAGTTATTTTATTCTTTGGATTTCCCTTGGGTTAATTCCCCTGGGAATTCACGCGGCCGATGAGTCCGCCGCACCTCCAAGGCCGCCCGATGGTTATGTGGCTTTGGCTCCCGTGATGCGTAGCTGGGGAATTCCGGCGGAACGGATGTCGGTCGAAGGCGCGCAGACATTTGCAAACGTCTGGAACTCTCTCGAACTCCAACACGACTCGCGGGAGTTTCGATTCAACGGCCTGCGGGTGTTCATGGGCGATGGTGCCAAGGCCTATGGCGGTGAATTATGGGTGAGCCGAATCGATGTGGAGAAACTGTTTCGCCCGCTATTACGGCAACGCGAATTTGAGGCGGAGGCGCGTCCCGTGCGGCGTATCATGATCGATGCGGGACATGGCGGCCAAGATCGCGGGACTTATAGCGATCCGTTGGCCCTAAGTGAGAAGGAGGTCGCTCTCGATGTTGCGCTGCGATTGGGCGCGATTTTGGCTCAGCAAGGATTCGAGATCAGGCAGATCCGGGAGGATGATACGTTTTTCGAGAAGGGGCAGCGGGCGGTCATGGCTCAATTGGAGGAAGCCGATTTGTTCGTGAGCATTCATTTTAATGCAGCGGGAAACCCCAATGCGCAGGGCACGGAAACCTACGTGCTCACCCCGGCCCGACAGCGGTCCACCGGTGATGCCGCCACTCCGATTGCTGAATTGGGGCCAGAATCGGGTAATGATACCGACCCCTGGAACGCGGTGCTTGGTGCCGAGGTTCACCGGGCTTTGATCGATCGATTGGGCACCGTGGATCGCGGCCTGAAACGAGCGCGTTTTGCTGTCCTGAGACTCGCAAAGATGCCGGCGATCTTGATTGAAGCGGGATTTCTCTCCCACGAGGAAGAAGCGCGAGAGATTGCGTCGCCGCATCGACGCGGTGAGATTGCTGAGGCGATCGCCAATGGAATCGTGGCTTACGCGAATCAGGTGCAGGCGGTTCAACCCAAATCATGATCTCACTCACACATCTCCTCTTGATCGGGCTCGGCGGTGGGCTTGGCTCGATTGTGCGAGTTTTGGTGAGCGAAATAACGCCGGTAGGGCGACTGCCTTGGGGCACGATGGCGGCTAACGTCGCCGGATCACTGATCATTGGTTGGGTGCTGGCGAGATTGGGACCACCCGGTGAATCCAATGGTCACTGGCAGGCCTTTTTGGCGTTCGGGTTTTGCGGCGGATTTACCACGTTTTCTAGCTTCAGTTGGCAGACCCTGGAACAGCTTCGTCAGGGGCAGATGGGGGTCGCGATGCTCTATGTCGTGGTTTCGGTTTTGATATGTGTTGGTGCGACCTGGCTGGGTTGGCGTCTAGCTCGAGGCTAAGATTAAAGGCATGCGACTTTTCAAGTGGATCATCCGTTCATATGTAGCTGGCGCATTGGCGTTGGTGGGCGGGGCGGCCAAAGTGGAGTTTAGCCCGGTTGCGGACGAAGCGAAACGTGTCGTTATCGTAGCCAATTCCAATGACCCGGAATCCGTTGAGTTGGCGCGTTACTATGCCGATCGCCGGGAGATACCGCGAACGAACATCGTGGCGTTGGACTTACCCGCCGGAGAAGAGATCGATTGGCATCAGTATGTGGTCCGTCTCTACACACCGTTGGTAAGCTGGTTGATTGCCAACGATTGGCTGGAAGCGATCGGAATGGAGCTTTTCGATGAAGTGGGTCGGCGGAAACTGAGCACCGCGGGTCACCGTATTTCCTACCTCGTGACGTGTCGGGGAGTGCCGTTGAAAATTCGTCAGACCGCTGACCTACCCGCGGACGCACCGAACGGGATAAGTAGTAATTTAAAACCGCATCACGCGTCGGTGGATTCGGAGCTGTCCTTGCTCAACGTCAGCGCGCCCCAGCGGGATGGTTTCGTGAGTAACCCTCTGTTTGGGAAGACTGACTTGGGTTTGTTTGGCGACGATGGGGTCGTGCGGGTTTCGCGTCTTGACGGTCCGACTTATCCTGAGATCCGACGTCTGGTGGAGTCGGCGATCGAAGCCGAAGAACGCGGTTGGATCGGACGAGGAATTATCGACATCGGGGGACCCCACAAAAACGGGGACAAGTGGTTTGAGGAGGCCGCTAGAATTCTCACCGCTGCGAAATGGAAACCACAGGTAGATCGGAATCGTGAGACTCTGGGCAAGGCTGACCGGGCGGATGCCGTGGCCGTATATCTCGGTTGGTATGCGGGAGGAATCAATGGACCGTTTTCTTTACCCGGCTTTCAATTTGCCCCCGGAGCCATCGCGCTGCACCTGCACAGCTACTCGGCCAAATCGCTACGCTTGCAGAATGGCGGTGGATGGACGGGACCTTTAGTTGCTCACGGGGTGGCTGGAACAGTGGGCAATGTTTATGAGCCGTATATGGAGTTTACTCACCATCCCCATATGTTGATTGCCGCACTTTTGGCGGGGGCTACTTGGGGAGAGGCGATCTACTTCTCGATGCCCGTGCTTTCATGGCAGGCTATGGCGGTTGGCGATCCACTCTATCGGCCCACAACCATAACTCTGCCAGAGCAGGTTGCGGGGCTCGAGGATATGCCGCTCCGATTTGCCTCCTATGTGGCGCTACGCCAACTAGCTGAATTTGAACCCACCGAAGACGGACCTTCGGCCGAGCAATTGCAACAGACCGCCCAAGCCAACCGGGCGTTTCCTTCTCTCGCGATGGCTTGGGAACTTGCGCAATTGAAAGCAGCTGCCGGAGATCAAGTCGGCGCGGTTCAGCAGCTAGGGATGGTTGGTTTTTTACGTCGAGTGCGTCCCGATAAAATCGGTTTACTAGGAACGATTGGCGCCCAGCTCCTCGAATGGGACGACGCAAAAACTGCGGTGAAGGTGTGGTCGTTGCTGTTCGCTCAAAATCTACCGGATGATCTCAAGCGCACGTGGCTGCCTCTAGCGATCAAAGCCTCCACGGATGCAGGCAAATTTATGCTGAAGGTCGAATGGGAGCGAGAACACCGTCGTCTTACGCCTGAACCAAATCCCGCGAGTCCACCGGCCAAGTAGATTGGCCTGAGACTCAGAATTTCTCGACGATCTTATCGGCGAGTCCGTATTCGATAGCCTCTTGGGCGTTCAGGTAGAAGTCACGATCGGTGTCCTGATTGATACGCTCGATTGGCTGACCTGAAGCATCGGCCAAAATCTGATTCAATTCGGCGCGCATTTTTTCCATCTCTTGAGCTTGGATATTGATGTCGGTCGCAGGTCCGACGAAACGTCCCGAAATCAACGGCTGGTGGATCAAAACACGAGAGTGCGGGTAAAGCAGGCGGCTTCCCTTGGGTGCTGCGGAAAGCAGAATAGAGCCCATCGAGGCGGCCATACCCGTTACTACTACGGTGATCGGTGACGTGATGAGTTTCATCGTATCGTAGATCGCCATACCTGCGGTTATCGATCCGCCAGGGCTGTTGAGGTAGAACGTGATGTCTTTTCCGGCATCCACCGTCTCGAGATAGAACATTTTTTCCGTGAGGTCCTTCGCAGACTCGTCAGTCACAGCGCCCCAAAGGAAGATTTTTCTCTGATCGAGAAACTTCTTTTGAATCAATGTGGAAATCGATCCGGGAGCTTTAGCCGAGACCTCGGCGTCGTCCTCATCATCGTCATCGAGTCGTGGAGTGGGTTCGTTGAGACTAGTTTGTAGATTTGAAAAATTCATGGAAAAGATAACGGTGAAATGCTCCTAAGAGTTTGGCAAGCGGAGGAAGTGATTCGCGGCGGGGCGGGGTGTTAACTCGGTAAATTGCGTAACGCCCGCCTGACGCGGTGGGTCGATAGGCGAAAACCGGCGTATTGCCGCCAAAAATTGCGATTATGGGGGTGGTAAGAAAATTCCACCAATTCTTCATTCAGCTTTCGATGCGAGGAGTATTTCCCAACCATGCGGATGCAGAACCGATCAACTTCGAATCGTTGTTTTGCGAATGGGCGCACCAAGGGCCAAATTCATCCGAGTGGGCGATGCAGCACGCAGGCCAGAAAATGATCATCAAATTGCTCAGACGTTAGGCCGTGGGCTTCGCAGTAGCGTTCTGCGAATGTGCGAGCCGATCCTGAAAGTTGAGCCATAAATATGAATAAAGAGATTCGGCCATCTAGCTGCTACGTGCTAGAAACAGAATTAGATAAGTCCTAGGACCATCTTTCCTTCTTCGCTGATCATGGACTGCGTCCAAGCGGGTTCCCACACGAGGTTCACCTCGGCGGAACTTACGCCAGGAACGAGGATTACCTTGGATTTGGCGTCTTCTGCGATGGCGGGCCCCATGCCGCATCCGGGGGCGGTGAGGGTCATCGCCACTTCGATTTTGTAGCCCTGGTTATCCTCGAGCTCAATCACATCCATCGAGTAGACGAGTCCGAGATCGACAATGTTTACGGGGATTTCCGGATCGAAGACTTTCTTGAGTTGGTCCCAAACCGCTTCTGGGTCGGGCGAGCCATCGGTGGTGGTGGAGGCGATGATCTCATCGATCACGACCTCTTCACCGATCGCATCGGCATCACCACTGTCTAGCTTGTAGAGACCGACGTCGGTTTGGACGGTGTAGCTGCCTCCGAGGACTTGGTGGATGAAAACCTTCGAGCCGGCTGACAACGGGTGTTTGTCGCCGGATGGAATTTGGGTGGCGGTCACGTCACGCGAGAGCGTGCGATCACGGTCTTTCATGGGACTGCTCATGATTTTTTAAATTTGGATTGGATTAGGTCACTCAACACGGTGTGCAGCTGTTCGTTATCGAGGCGACTGAGCACCTCTTCAAAAAAACCAAATACGATCAATTCGTGTGCTTTCGCGGGATCTATTCCGCGCGATTGCAGGTAGAACTCCTGTTCTGGCGGCACCCGACCGGAGGTTGCCCCGTGGGAGCATCTCACGTCGTTGGCCTGGATTTCCAAACCGGGTAGGCTATTGGCTTCGGCCTTGTCGGAGAGTAGCAGATTTCGGTTGGTTTGGTAGGCGTCCGTTTGCTGGGCATCGGGATCAACCACGATCAGACCAGAGAAGATGGTTTTGGCCGTATCGATTAGCGCGTTCTTGTAGAGCAAGTTCGATGTGGTGTGTGGTGCTTGATGGGTCTGCAGGGTGCGTTGGTCGAATTCCTGCGCTTCTTTGGCCACGGTCAATGCGAGCATGTCGCAGTGAGAGCCGGGGCCGGCGAGACGGGAATGGGACTCGTGGCGGGCTTGACGGCCGCCGAGGTGGACGTTGAGGCACTGGATGTGGGCATCACGCTCGGCGTGGATGCTGTTGGCTTGAAACGACAACGTATCGTCGGACCAGTTTTGCGCACCGACGTAAGTGAGTTTGGCGTTTTGACCGGCGTGCAAGTCATTCACGCCGGAAGCGAGTTGCGACTTGGTATCACCGGAAACGAAGAACTCCACGAGGGACGCTTCCGCCTGATCCTCGAGCACGACGATGGTGTGGGGGAAGATCGACTGACGGTCACCAGATAGGGTGTGTTGCACCACGAACGGCAGGTCTACCTTCACGCCCTTAGGCACGTAAAGGAAGGTGCCGGAAGCGGCAAATGCGACGTTGAGTGCAATAAACTTCTGGCCTCCCAGTTGAACCGGGTGGCGTTGAAAATGTTTGCGCATGAGATCGCTGTGATCGCGCAACGCTTCGTCGAGGGACGCGAAGATCACGCCTTGATCCGCGAGTTCTTGCGGTAAACCGGTGCGACCTACGACCTGGCAATTAGAGAAAATAATCTCCGACGCTTGCGGGAAGTCGGGCAGGCGCGGAACGAGCGAGGAGTGATCCTCGGGCACTTGGAAGTCTTCCAACGCGAGTCCCTTGAGATTGGCGAAACGCCAGTGCTCATCCTTGCGGGAAGGCATGGGGAGGGAATTGAATTCATTCCAAGCCTCTTGTTTTGCGGCGATCCACCAAGCCGGCAGGTAGCTGCGTTGGGCGAGGTGAGTGGCAAAACGTTCGGCGTCGAGGCCCGTGAAAGGCGAAGCGGAAACAGTGGTCATTTTTGAAAAGCTGAAAATTGAAAATATAAAATACTGAAACTGAGACCCGGGAAGAGCTGACCGAGGAATTTCAGTTTTTCAGAATTTCCTGTTTCAGCTTTTACCGTCGGCGCTAGCCGACGGATCCTTCCATCTCGAGGTCGATGAGTCGTTTGAGTTCCACGCTGTATTCCATCGGAAATTGGCTCACGAGTTCGTTGACGAAACCGTTCACCGCGAGACTTATGGCTTGAGCCTCACTGAGGCCGCGTTGCTTCATGTAGAAGATCATTTCTTCGCTTACCTTGGAGACGGAAGCTTCGTGCTGCACCGCGTGATCATCTCCTCTCACCGTGATGGCGGGATAAGTGTCCGTGCGGGAGTTCGAGTTGATGAGTAACGCGTCACATTCCGTGTTGTTTTTGCAGCCTTTGAGGTGCTTGGGAATGTGCACGACACCGCGGTAGGTCGAGCGGCCTTGGCCGACAGAGATGGACTTCGAAATGATGGTGGAAGTCGTGTTGTCGGCGGCGTGAATCATCTTCGCCCCGGTATCCTGATGTTGGCCATCGTTGGCGAGAGCGATTGAGATGACTTCGCCCCGAGCACCTTTACCCTTCAGCACAACGCCGGGGTATTTCATGGTGAGACGGCTACCGATGTTACAGTCGATCCACTTGATCTCGGCGCCTTCGTGAGCAATGCCGCGCTTGGTGACGAGGTTGTAGACGTTCGAAGCCCAATTCTGCACCGTGATGTATTGGATCTTGGCGTTCTTCATCGCGACAAGCTCGACGACCGCCGAATGCAATGTGGCGGTGGAGAATTTTGGTGCGGTGCAACCTTCCATGTAGGTCAGCTCGGCACCTTCATCGACGATGATGAGAGTGCGCTCGAATTGGCCGAAGTTTTCGGCGTTGATCCGGAAGTAAGCTTGGAGCGGTTGGGACACCTTCACGCCTGGCGGCACATAGATGAATGAACCACCAGAGAAGACTGCGCTGTTCAGCGCGGAGAATTTATTGTCCGACGTGGGGATGACCTTGCCGAACCACTTCTTAAAGATCTCAGGGTGTTCGCGAAGTGCCTCAGTGGATCCCGTGAAGATAACACCTTCCTTGGCTACGATGTCCTTGATGTTTGAGTAGGCGGCTTCGGAATCGAACTGGGCCTCTACGCCGGAGAGGAACTTACGTTCCTGCTCGGGGATACCGAGACGCTCAAAGGTCTTCTTGATATCATCGGGAACCTCGTCCCACGTGCGCTTGGGGGTTTGGCCTTGGGAGAGATAATAACGGATTTTATCGAAATCGATATTGTTGAGATCGTCCGTCGCCCAGTTTGTGGGCATGGGTTTTTCTTCGAAAGTTTTGTAAGCCTTGAGGCGGAATTTGAGAATCCAGTCCTCTTCTTTCTTCACGTCGCTGATGTAGCGAACGGTGTTTTCAGTGAGGCCAGAACCGGCGTCGAAGGCGTAGTCGACCTTGTAGGAGAAGTCACCGGCAGACTGATCGATGCCCTCGGCAGGGTTCTCCATGACGGGAGTGTCAGGTGTTTCTAGTTCGGAAGGAGGTTTCATCGTGGGATCGATTTAAGGGGTTGGGCCGGTTCAGGCGGAGGCGGTGGCGAACTCTTCTTTGATCCAGTCGTAGCCTTTGGCTTCGAGCTCGATAGCGAGGGACTTGTCGCCGCTCTTAACGATGCGGCCGTCATACATCACGTGAACGAAGTCAGGCACGATGTAGTCGAGGAGGCGCTGGTAATGAGTGATCATCATCACACCGAGGTTGTCCCCGCGGAGATTGTTGACGCCTTCGGCGACGATTTTGAGGGCATCGATGTCGAGGCCAGAGTCGGTTTCGTCCATCAGCGCAAAAGTAGGTTCGAGCATCGCCATCTGGAGGATTTCACAGCGCTTCTTCTCACCACCGGAGAATCCTTCGTTGACCGAACGGGAGGTGAACTTCCGGTCGATCTTGAGGCTGTCCATCTTGGAATACAGGCGCTTGTAGTAAGCGGCGGCGTCAACGTTTTCGCCATCTGCGAGACGGGCTTGTTCGGCGGCGCGAAGGAAATTGGCGATGGAGACACCGGGAATTTCGGCCGGATACTGGAAGGCAAGGAAGATACCAGCCCGAGCGCGCTCATCTGGCTCCATCTCGAGCACGGATACACCGTCGATCAGCACGTCGCCGCTCGTGACCTTGTAGTCGGGGTGTCCGGCGATAGCCTTGGACAACGTGGACTTACCGGTTCCGTTGGGGCCCATGATAGCATGGACTTCGCCGGTTTTGATCGTGAGGGAAAGGCCCTTCACGATGGGCTGATCAGGAGATTCGGTGAGAGCGACAGTGAGGTCTCGGATTTCGAGGGATTTCATGGTTTGGAAATTGGAAAGATGAAGATGGGAAAGGGAGAGGAGGAGAGGAACGACTCAGTCGTTTTGCGGGGCGCGGCCGTGGAAATTGACCTCGATGTGCTTCACATCGAAGTCGTCGGGCAGGAGGTCGCGGAGTTGGTCGATCACTTCGGTCGGCATCTCGATATCGAGCGTGCGACCAGCTTCGTCGTGGAAATGAGCGTGGGGAGCGAGATTTGCGCAGTATTGGGTGGGCGCGCGCTCGAAGTTTACCGCTCGAACTAATTTATTCTGCACCAGCACATCGAGGCAGTTGTAAACTGTTGCCAAGGAGATGGTAGGCGCGGTTTCCCGCACGCGGGCAAACACTTCATCCGCCGTGGGATGAGTTCGTTTGTTTAGAAGGCTCTGGTAAACGGTTTCCCGCTGAGAAGTGGGACGAACCCCGTGCTCGGAGAGCACTTTGGCTAAGGATTCGGGTTTTAAGATGTCGGATGCGGCCATGTTGAGAAGAGGTCTCAGAACAGAATTGGAATAATTCCAATTCGCAATACGGAATTAGAATTATTCTAAAGAATTTTTGAGGGAGTGCTTTCTCTCATGCGGGAAGTCTCGGTGGGGCGTATTTGGGCTCCTAATCCGTTAGACATGGAAACCGTTAGTTTGGAATGGGTTTTGCCTTGGGACGGTGCCGGCATTTATGTAATTCTGATCTTCGGCCCCCGAGGCGGCCGTTGCGCGAATACCCCTACAATTATGCATGGAATGAAATGTTTTATCGGTTGGCTGGCTCTGGTGTTACTTCCCGGAGTGTCAGCGGCTGATTCCGGCCAGCGGCCCAATATTGTCATCATTGTGGCCGACGACATGGGGTATTCAGATCTCGGCTGTTACGGCAGTGAGATCGCGACGCCCCACCTAGATCGGCTGGCGGCCAAAGGTATTCGCTACTCCCAGATGTATAACACGTCGAAATGCACGACGACACGCTCATCGTTACTCACGGGGCGCTACGTGACCCGAACTTCGTGGAATGCCAACTATGATGCGGGGCCCAATTTCGGTGAGATCGCCCATGCCGGGGGATACCGCACGTTGTGGAGTGGGAAGAATCACAGCGATATCCGGCCCCCCGAGCGCGGGTTCGATCGTTTCTATGGTTTCCAAGGCGGAGCCTGTAATTTTTGGAACCCCGGTCCGAGTATGGCTGATGGTAGTTCGTTTCCGCACATCAAGGCCTACGAGTGGATGGTCGACGATCAGTGGTTAGAGACCTACATCCCGGAAGATCCAGACTACTACATGACGGATGCGATTACTGACAACGCGCTGTCCTGGCTGGACGAATACGCCGGCGAAGAAAAACCGTTTCTACTCTACTTGGCTTACAACGCTCCGCACTGGCCGTTGCATGCCCGGGACGAGGACATCGCCAAATACCGCGGCCGTTATGACGGTGGATATCAGGCGATTCGTCAGGAGCGTTATGATCGCATGGTTTCGATGGGGATCATCGATCCGAAAACGGCTCCGTTGCATCCGCAGGAGATTACCGACTGGAACAGTTTGCCCGCATCTGAACAACGGCTGGAGGCCGAGCGCATGGAAATTCACGCCGCGATGGTCGATAGCATGGATCAAAATATCGGGAGGATCTTGGCCGATCTGGAGGCCAAAGACGAATTGGATAACACGCTGGTTCTTTTCTTCGTCGATAATGGCGCCAGTGAAGAACGCGACACCCGCTACAAAGCGAATTACGAATCTCAGCCCGGCGACAAGATGGGCGGTGTATTTTCCTACGAATGCATCGGCATGCAATGGGCGTTGGTGCTGAACGCGCCCTTTGCGCGGCACAAAAAAACCAGTCACGAAGGCGGCGTATGCTCACCGATGATCGCGCACTGGCCCGCGGGGATATCGACCACCAATGCTTGGTATGATGAGTCCGTGCACCTCGTCGATGTCATGAGCACGGTGATGCAGCTCACCGGGCAGGACTATCCCGCTACGTATGCCGACCGACCCAGCAAACCCGTCGAGGGTGTGAGTATCGTGAATTCGTTTTCCGCTGAACCGCTGCCGAAGCGTGAGACTGTCATGGGGTTCGACTTCGGCATGGGGAAGGGACTGCGCGACGGAAAGTGGAAGCTGGTGAAATACAAAAACGAGCCCTGGGAGCTCTACGACATGTCGGTGGACCGCACCGAGACTCGTGATCTCGCATCGACTCTTCCTGATCGCGTGACCGCCATGGTCACAGCCCACGAGCAGTGGGAAAAAGACTGTGCCGCTGGGCTGGCGATCGTGCAGAAGTGAGGGAAAGCCTCGTTTAAGCGTCCGCGAGGAAGACGTGCTCCACTTCGTGTCGCACTTTTTCGCCGCTGTGGGCGATGAAGGTCACTCCGCTTTTACCGAATTGCACCGATTTCACGCCGTCAAAATTTGGCGGGATCGGGACGATACCCATGATGTAATTCACCACGGTGGGCTTGCGCGGGTTGAGACGCACATGGGTGGCGAGTCCGCGTTTGGCGCGCTCGTTGGGCTTGGCCGATTCGGCGAGGCCGTGGTGGAAATTGGCGGTGACGTCTTCGATGCCGATTATACGTCGATGCCGTCCGTTCCATGGTGCGTAGTGACGGCCTCCATTGGACATCCAGAGCACGGTGGATTTGATGACACTCACATCGCGTAAGCTGAACCAAAGGTAACCCTGTGCAGGGAAACTGATCGTGCTCCAGGCCGGTTGGGGGCGCGGACGGGCGGTGACCATCACGAGGTCTTCGAATCCGTCGCGGGCAGGGTAACGGGTGACGTCAGTGGGTTCGCCAGAAGTCAGGGGGACTTCGCTCAGGTTTTTGAATTTCGCTCCCTGTTTGAGAGTGGAGTAACCGCCGATGGTGGGATCCTCGAATTGATCCGGAAATACCTGCCCGGCGGAGTAGGGGCTCAAACCAATGATGCCGGGTGCGCCGTCGGGGCATTTGATCATGGCGTGGTGACCGAGGCACATGGGTCCCGTCATATCCGTCAACGTGTGCTTGAGGTAGATGTTGGTTTCACCATCGCGGAGCTCGATTTGCTTATGCGCGGTGCCTTCGCGAACGGTTTGCTGCTGGGTCGCCTCAAAGCGGACGGCGCCGGATTCAGGTTTCGAGACCTGCGGTTGCTTCCACTTATAACTCGCCGACTCTCCGTGGGGCGGATGTTGTTCGCCGCGCCACTTCGTGCCGTTGCCGCCGAAGGGGGCACAGAAGAAATCACCGCGCAGCGTCTTAAGGAGATCGGGAGTGTCGGCAGCCAGCTCCTCCTCCGCCCAAGGGGCGATGGAGAAAGGTTGGATGGGGCCTTTGGGAGTCTGGAACGTAACGGGAGCGAGATGGCCGCCCATTTCGGCAACGTGGGCTTCGACTGTGTTACTCGCGAACCGCCAAGAGGGCGCACCTAGGATGGTGGTTCGTTTGGGTTTGGTCGGAGACTTCGTTGATTTGGCCATGTTGAAACGAAACTACTTCTTCTGTTCGAACATCGGGTCTTGTTCGTTGCCGCCCGAAATGATGTAGGCGACGAGGTCGCGGAGTTCGTTGCCGTTAAGACTGTTGATCAGTCCGGGCGGCATCAGGGATTGATCATGCTTAGTGCGCGAAACGATGTCATCGTGATCCAGCCGACGCGTTTGTTCCGGTGCGAAGGGATTTACCATCACCGTGTAATAACCTTCTTCTTCACCGACGATTTGGCCGATCATGATGTTGCCGTTTTCCGTCTCAAAACGCTCGGCTTCGTAGATGTCACTGACGACCTTGGAGGGTTCGATGATGTTTTCGAGTAGGTCACGGATCGTGTAACGACTGCCCGCTCCCGTGAGGTCGGGGCCGATGCCGCCGCCGTCGTAGTTGAAGCGATGACAAACGATACAGGCGGTCGCAGCGAACATGTCTTTCCCGCGACGGAACTTTTGATTTTTGAGAGGCCGCTTGAACGAATTCATCGCCTCGTCGACCGTGTAGATCATGCCGGGGCCTTTGGGGTTTTGGGCACCAGTTACGAATGAGTGCACCGGTTTCTTGGAGAGGTCGGCTAAAATGACCTGTTCATCTTTATCCGTCACGAGATCCAGAGCGTCCTTGCGGATATTGTTCATGAATCCCGGGAAACTCGCGCCGCCTTGCCACGCGTGTGTGGTGGCGAACCACTCGAAGTAGTCCTGATGTGATGCGGGCGTCCAACCTACCGTCGCGTTACGGAGCGTGTAGGCGTAGGCAATTTGCTGGCGATCGGGGCGACTGGCGGTGGCCTTCTTTACCGCGGCCGCGTAGCGATCGTTACGCGCAATCAAGGCCGCGCCGCCCAACTCTTCGGCCGCTTGTCCGGTAGGCTCTGCGACTTTCAACAGCGGCACGACTTTCGCCACGATGGTGGGTGAATCGAGGTAGACCAATAGTTCGGCCAGCAGGCGATTAACGTTGGTGTCGGGGTGAGGGAAGAGATCATCAAGCTCGGCGAGTGCGAGATTCCGGTCCGAGGGCGTGGGCGGTCCCATCCGGGTGAAGGCGAGTTGCCAAGCGCGAAGTATCGCGTGTTTTCGATCCATCGGTTGGCCCGCCAGATCGATTCGGCTGAGTGACTTGAGGATCTCGGATTGATGGCGGTCAGCGCCGACTCGGGCGAGAGCGATGAGGGCTTCGACGGCAGTGCCATCGTCTTTCTCGGCTAGAGCGCGTTCGGCCCAGTTCGATGGGTTTTGGCGTTCAATGGCAGTGCGTGCGGCCCAACGCACGAAACGATCTTGGCTGCCGAGATGGGACCACACCTGGTCGATGGCATCGGGCGTGGTGCCGGGGGCGTGAAATTTTTCTAGACGGTGTCGGAGCTGAGCCACTCGAGTTGGGCGGACTCGAGAAGCAGGGGCGGTTTTTTCTTCACCGGCATAAGTGACGCGATAGAGGGCGGATTGGGTGCGGCGCCCTCCGACGAGGAAATACATCGCACCGTCGTGAGGGTTAATCGTGAGATCCGTAAGCGGTAGCGGTTTACCGGCAATGAACTCCTCTTTCTCACCCGTGAAGGTTGCTCCGTCGGCACTCGGATGAATTGCGTAAAGGGTCCCATAGGTCCAATCGGCTGCGAACAAAGCGCGTTGGTATTTGGTCGGGAACTTTGCGCCGGTGCCGAAGATTGTTCCGGTGGGGGAAGCGGGTCCGATGTTAACCACGGCGGGCAAACTGTCGGCGTAGTAGTCGGGCCAACGTCCGGCGCCACTGCGCCAGCCGTAGTCACCGGCGTCGACGATGTGATTGATGCGGGTGGGCATATACCACGGCATGCCGATGTCCCACTCCATATCGGAATCGAAAGTGAACAACTCGCCGTTGGCATCGAAGGCGATGTCGAATTGGTTACGGAAGCCTTGAGCGAACATTTCCATGGTTTCGCCGTCTGGGTCCATCCGCGCGACCCAACCACCAGGGGCGAAACGACCGCGGGCATGGCCCCGAGCATCCCACATTCGAGGCAGGAGATGGTCTTCCCCGTAGCTCACGGGACGCGAGAGCTCCAGTCCCGGTGCTGGGTCGGTGAAGTTACCAGCGGCTATATAGATAGACTCACCCTTCGGTCCCAGCACGAGCGAGTGCGGGGCGTGTTCACCCCGGCCGTTGAGCGAACGGAGGTGGGTGTATTCGTCGAATTGGTCGTCTCCATCGGTGTCGCGCAGACGCCAGATGCCTTGTTTGAGTTGGTTCTCAGTCACCATCAGGTAGAGGCTGTCAAAGGCGTAGAGCACACCGTGGGCACCTGTGATGCCGTCCCGTTCTTCATCGCTGCGTTCGTGGTCGCTCAGGGGTGAATCAGGTAGCGTGATGTCGAGTTGTTCCACCGTGGGTTCCGCAGTGGAGCCGAGGGCCGGCAAAGTGATCCGATAAAGCCCACCGTATTGGTCGGTAGTGATCAGACGACCTTTGTCGTCGTAGGTGATCCCGACCCAAGAGCCCTGTTCTTCCTTGGGCACGGTGTAGAGGAGATCTACCTGGAATCCGTCGGCGACCTCGAGATCGCCGGGGTCTGTGGCCATCGGAAGATCCTGGCCCGACGAGAAGGGGGCGGTGAACAATACCCCGAGGGCGAAACCCAGCCCGGTTAACTTGGAAAAGAGTGTAGAACGAGAAAACGTTGAGGACATGTTGGAAAGAGGGAGGACTCAGTTCAGCTGCTTTAGCGTGACGTTGCGGAACTGAACCGTCATGGGCGGCCCGCGATGAAGTTGGAGTGCGAGGACTCCGCTGGCAGAGGCGTGGTCGGGATCGGTGTCGAGTCCTTCGGCGGTCAGGACACCGTTCACATAGTGGCGAACGTGGTTTGCCTTGGCGACGATACGGATCTCGTTCCATTCACCCTGACGGATAGCGGCCTTATGCTCTTCAGCGGTGATGCCTTCGCCCAATGATGTGAGTTGAGGCTTCTTGGTGGTGTGGCCGGGATTGATTTGGGCTCGGATACCGGGGCGAATGATGATGCCGCGGCCGCGCTCTTCGTAGAGCATGCCGGTGTAGCGGTTGGTGTAGTCCATGTCGGCTTGGTATCCTCCGACGATCCACTGATCCGCGTCATGGATTTTGCTGCGATACTGGACGCCGGAGTTGGCAGTTTCACCGGTGAGTTTGAACTCGGCTTTAAATTCGAAGTCCGCGACTTCACGGTCCAAAATGAGGAACGTGTTCAATTCGATCGGCGCCTCGGCGTTGGTCTGTCCGGTGATGGTGCCGTCAACGACCGACCAGAGAGAAGGGTTGCCGGACCAACCGGTGAGGTCTTTGCCGTTAAAGATCGAATGGGACGAATGATGGTCCGCAGAGGCGAAAGACGCGGAAATTAAAATCGGGAGAATGAGGCGGACGAGGGGTTTCATGGGTAACGGGAATGTTGGGCCGAAACGTCCGGTCATGATGATCGAACAATTGCGGAATTACAGGTAGATATGGCGCTCGGTTGGGGCACCTCAATAAAGTGAAGTGAGGCCAAAAACGCCTAACGTGGTTGGGTGATTATTGAGGAGAAGGGATTTCGAAATTAATGAGGAGTTGGGGAGGGCCGCTGAGGGATTTGTCGTCGGCGACTTCGATCATGCGTTGCTCGATTTTGAAGCGGAGCACGCGTAGTTGGCTGGCGTGCTTGGGATCGGCGGCGAGGTTGTTTTCTTCGAAAGGATCGTGGTCGAGGTGGTAAAGCTCTTCGGCCGGGTTGCTGTGGTAGTCGCGGAGGAAAGCGGCGGCGGCGGGATCGGTCTCGGCGGCTGCAAGGTAGGAATCCCAGTGGTGGCCGGCGTGACTCCAAAACCGGTCCGTCATGGGATCCTCTTTGGCCCAAACATCGGTGTGGGTGGTGAAGGCAAATTCTGGATGTAGATTGAGAATGTATTTCCAGGGGCCGACTCGGACCGAACGGATGGGATAGACATTTTTCTCATTGTCGCCTTTGTGCGTCGCAAAAATCTCGTCGCGATGACGATCCGTGTGACCGAACAAGACTTCAGCGATGGACTGGCCATCGATGCCCTCCGGATTGGAACCACCGGCGAGGTCGATGAGCGTGGGCACGAGGTCGATCCAACTGACCATCGCGTCGGAGGTTGTATCCGGTTTAATCTTACCGGGCCATGCCGCGATGAGTGAGGTGCGGATGCCAGCTTCGTAGAGGGACCATTTGCCGAAGGGCCACGGCATGCCGTGATCGGAGGTGTAAACGGTGAGGGTATTGGCGGGATCGAGGTGTTTGGTGATGAGTTCTCGGGTCTGGCCGAGGCGTCGATCGATGGCTTCTGCGCCTTCGATGTATCGCGTCATTTCCACGCGGGTCTCCGGGGTGTCGTAGATGCGGGCCGGGAGCACCACGTCGTCGGGGGAGATGCGGGCATCTTCCTTGGCGGGCCAAGCGGTGTGGGTGTCGGTCCAGCCGATGAAGAGTGCCAGGGGTGGGGCGTTTTCTGGCCGGTTTTCTAGGAACTCCTCGACCTGGTCGAGAGACATGGTCTGCTGCAAACCTCCGCCGCCAAGCATGATAACCTCTTCGGGCACGTAGGCCCCGTAGTGATGGCGTCCGGAGTGTCCGACCTTGCCGTGAAATACGACTTGGTAGCCCTGTTCGAGCAGTCGGGGGATAAGCGGCTCGATGCCCGGGTTTAGGATCCGTTCGTGATTGCCCACGATGCCATTGCGATAGGGCATCATGCCGGTGAATAGAGCCGCTCGACTGGGGGCGCAAGCGGGTGAGGCGACGTAGGCGTTGTCGAAACGGATGCCGTCTTCTGCGAGCTTTTGCAGGTTGGGTGTCTGGATCTCATCGGCCCCGTAAGGGGAAGAATGATACACGCCGTGGTCATCCGCGATGGTGATCACAAAATTGGGTTTCGATGCGGCGTGCAGTCCGATGGAAATCGATAGCGCCAGCAGAAGCGAAGGGATGGGTCGGAGGATCATAAGGGGCTGGCGGTAGAGAGAGACGGAGAGGAGTTCGGTAGATTTTATATACCGAAAACCATCCGCCGATGTCGGGCGTTCCGCCTTCGCCGAGGCTTCGGCGGACAGGAAAGCCCGACCCACATCGGAGAGGGCCGAGGGCTATACTGGACGGTTGTAGCCGGCTTTTTGGATAGCGTTGGCGAGGTAGGTATAACCGCTTTCGGCGATGTCCCAATCGGGGGAGAATTCGCGCCACACGTTGATGGCGTTGGCGAATGCCGGATCGGCGCGACTGAAGGCTTCGATCGTAAACCAGCCTTCGTAACCAATTTCATGACACGTCCCAACTGCTTCGGCGAAATCGATATGGCCGGAACCTGGGGTGCCGCGGTCGTTTTCGCTCAGATGCACGTGCTTGAGGAACGGCGCGATATGTTTGATAGCAGACGCGTGGGTCTTCTCCTCCACATTGGCATGGTGGGTATCATACATCGCTTGGACGTGCGGATGATCGGTCAACTCGAGCAGGTGGCTCAGCTGCCCCATGGTGTTGCAGAGGTAGCACTCAAAGCGGTTGAGCGCTTCCGGCGTCAGCATGACTCCGGCTTGTTGGGCATAGTCGCCGGCGGCGTGGAGAATCTCAGCGCTGCGCTCATATTCGTCGGGGTCAATGTCGTTGCGAGTGAAGGTGGCGAACGACGAATGAAACGGCCCGCAGAGGAGCTTTCCACCCACATCCACCGTGCGATCAATGTTCCACTTGAGCAGCTCCAATCCCTTGGCCCGAACGGCGGCATCCGGGCTGGCGGGGTTGGCTTCGGCGGGAAGCACGGTCACACAATTGACCTCCATGCCCTGATCCTTCGCGTGGGCGCCGAACCGTTTGTAGGCATCGGCGTCCTCTTGGCTCATGGCGATCTCGACGCCGTCGTAGCCGATCTTTTTGAGACGATCGACATGCGGGAAAAGGTCATCCGAAACGGAGGCAGACCAGACGAGAAGGTTGAAGCCAAACTTGGCGTTAAGACCGGAGGCGGAGGAGTCACTCATGGGAATCAGGAAGAAGGTTTAAACGGAAGCGACGTCGGTCCACTGACCGGAGGCGGCGGAGGCCAACACCGCATCGGTAACGCGGTCGGTTTTGAGCGCGTCGCGGAAAGTCGGTGCGGCCGGCTTTCCGGTTGCGATACCCTCGAGGAAGTCGGCCACTTGGTGAACGAACGTGTGCTCGAAACCAATTTGCACGCCGGGGATCCACCACTTGTCCATGTAGGGTTGGTCGCTGTCACTGAGGTGAATCGAACGCCAGCCGCGAAGCACGCTTTCGTCGCGGTGATTGAAATATTGCAGGCGATGGAGATCGTGAAGATCCCACTTGAGTGAGGCGTGTTCACCGTTGATCTCGAGCGTGTAGAGCGCTTTGTGGCCGCGGGCGTAGCGCGTGGCTTCGAAGAGGGCGAGAGAGCCGTTTTCGAATCGGCCCATGAACATGCTGGCGTCGTCGATTTTAACTTCCTTCTTCTCACCGGTGGCTGAATCGGTGCGTTCTTTGACGAACGTTTCGGTCGTGGCGGTGACGGAGGTGATGCCGCCGTTGAGCCATTGAGCAGTGTCGATACAGTGGGCGAGCAGATCGCCGGTCACGCCACTACCAGCCACGGAGGCGTCGAGACGCCAGGTGCCGGGGCCGCCTTGCGGGACGTCGGCCGAGATGGTCCAGTCTTGGAGGAAGTTGGCGCGGTAGTGGAAGATCTTGCCGAGGTCGCCCCGGTCGATGAGTTGCTTCGCGAGGGTGACGGCGGGGACGCGGCGGTAGTTATACCAAACCATGTTGGCGACCCCGGCGGCTTCGACGGCGGCAACCATGGCGTCGCCTTGGCCTGCGTTCATCGCGAGAGGCTTTTCGCACATTACGATTTTGCCGGCTTTGGCCGCAGCCATGGCGATCTCGCCGTGGACGTTGTTGGGAGCAGCGATGTCGATGAGATCGATGTCGTCGCGGGCGATGAGAGCACGCCAGTCGGTCTCGGTCGATTCGTAGCCCCAGGTCTCGGCGAAGGCTTTGACTTTGGCTTCGTCGCGACCACACACCGCTTTCAGCACGGGGTGAATCTCACCGGGGAAGAAGTTACGGACTTTACGAAAGGCGTTGCTGTGAGCGCGGCCCATGAGGCCGTAGCCGACCATACCGACATTGAGTGTTTTCATACGATTAAATGGAAGAGGTTAGGGGTAACGTTTTTAAGAAGTGCGGAGTGGGTTTACTCGGACCAGCCGTGGTGTTTACGGACTTGAATCATGGCGGCGAGAATGTCGTTCCAGGTCTGCTGTTTACTCATCACCGCATTGGAGAACATGCAGCCGTCCCAGCAGATGTGGCGGATTTTTTTGGTGACGCGGTTTTGGCTGTTGCGGAGCCAGTAGCCGGAATCACGCACGATGTTGAGTTTGCCGGTAGGATCGGTGGCGAGGCAGTGGCGACCGGTCTTCTCGTGGCTGCCGGAGCCGTAGACAGAGCCGTCGTTTTGGGCGACATGGAAGTCGATCGTCCAAGGACGAAGTGCGTCGGAAAGTTTGGTGAGGGCTTCGTGGGTCGCACCCGGTTCCCAGTTGAAGTTCTTCTTCACGATGCGGTGGTTCGGAGCGTTTTCACCGAGGGTGTAAAGGAGGGTGTGGGACATGTCGGCTTGGAAGCCGAGTGTCTTGGGCATACCGACGGCTTCGAGAAGCTCTAGCATGTGTTTCCAGCTGTGCATGCCGCCCCAGCAAATTTCGCCCTCAGCGGCGAGACGCTCGCCGTGATCCTTGGCGATCTTGGCCGCTTCGCGGAACGTGGCCGCAATGAGCTTGGTATTGCCCTTGGGGTCGGCCGCCCAGTCGGCGACCGCGGCGGATGAATCGATGCGGACCACACCGTGGGGACGGACACCGAGATCACGGAGGCGGGAACCGATGGCGCAGGCCTTGCGGACTTGGGTGAGGAACGCAGTGCGCTCTTCTTCGCTACCCATGGCGGAACCGCCACCGATGACACCCCAGACGGGGGCGACGATGGAGCCGGCGACGAGTTTGCGTTTTTTGAGCTTACTGGCGAGGGCCTTGACGTCCTTGACCTTGCTGTCGATCGAGGTGTGAGGGTCGCTCATGAAGAGATCGACGCCATCGAACTTCACGCCGTTGACCTCGGCTTTGGCTGTCATGTCGAGCATCTCGTCGAGCCCGTAGAACGGGTCACCACCCGGTTCGCCTTTACCGACGATACCGGGCCACATTGCGTTATGAAGTTTGGGGAAGTTGTTTTCAGACATGATGGGTATGGGGTGTTTTATTAGAGTTGGGTGCGTGAGTGGTTAGAATGAGTTATTGCGATAGGCGCCCATGGCGGGGGCATCGGGATTAGCGTCGGGGCCGAAGTAGCGGAGGCAGACAAGCGGCTCGGTGCTGCTGGTGTTTTCGAAGGTGACGCCGGCTTTGGCGCCCGTCTCGGTGCAGAAGTATTCGTCCTCGGAGAGCTCGTTGAAGCGGAGCATCTTCGGACTGACGAGGGGCTGATTGTTGATCCGACCGCTGCCTTGGACGCAGATGAGGCCGTAAGCCCCGGAATCGGTGACGGTGGCCTTCGTGCCGGGATCGACGGTGAGCTCCTTGGCGGTGAAATACTGCTTCTGATCGACCTTGCCGTAAACGATCCAACGATCGACGTAGCCCTGCTCGCGGGTGTCGGCGACGGGGACGGGCTCGAGGTAGTGGTTGTCCTTGAAGTTGGGATCGACGTTTTTCTCCCAATGGAGCTGGTCGACGATGAAGTCGATGTCCTGATGCTTGTCTTCGGGCATGTCTTTGACGAGGAGGCTCCACGGCACCTCGCGGCCTTCGACGAGATTTTGATACATGCCGAAAACGTCGCTGCCCCACTGGGGTTCGTAGGTGCAGAGGCTGCCGGGGGCGTGAAGAATACAAGGGTCGATCAACCAGCCCGTGCCCGGTTTGAGGCGGTAGGCTTTGGAGAGGTCGAGGATGCCGTTTTCGCCCTTATTCCAATCGGCGATGCACTGGCGAACTTGATCGCGGGTGGTGCCGGGCTCGAAGCCCATGAAGGTGTAGGGGAAGTTGTTGCCGACGTTGTTGTGTTGCGGCGGAAAGTAGTAGGATTCCGGTTTGCCTTCTTGGCCGACGAGGGCGGCTTGCTCGGCGTTTTGGTGCATGTGATGCGGGATCGGCCCCATGTTATCGAAGAACTTCGAATAAACGGGCCATTTGCCGTATTCCTTCCACATGCGCTCACCGATGAGATCGGCTCCGCAGGCGTCGACGGCGTCGCGAAGGGTGAAACGGTTGTTGCCAACGACACAGTAGCTCAATCCCTCGTCAGGCACGCGGCCTTCGTTAGCGGCTTCGGTGGTGGAAGCGAACCAGCGCTCGTCGATACCACCGCGGTTCAGACCGTAGGCGTAGGTGTCGCTCGGGTGGAGCTTGATGCGGAGGCCAGGCTGGAGAAAGGAGCGCGGGACCCACGCCGGGGCGAGTCGCAACAAACCTCCAGTATCTTCAAGGGCGCCTTCCACATGGGATTTGATCGACGAGTTTAGCGTAGTGAGATCTTCAACAATACGAGGAGGCATAAAAAGGTATGGTTTAGGGAGGGAATTGAGGTTTTCGCTGCGGTTAAATGGCCGGAAGCAATTAGCGGTGAAAGGGGAGCTGAAACGTTGCCGATTCAGAAGGCGGACGACAACTCTGGAGATGCTACGTTATTGAATCCTGAGCGGCTAGAACGTCCGCGACAAATTTTGGTGCAGAAGCGGCGAAGACGGAGTGAAGGAGATGCGAGAAAGAGAACGAGTAAGAGGGATGGTGAGCGTTTTTTCTGATTCTTGTTACTTGTTACCTGATACTTGGCACTTACGCGTCAGCGTTTTGTTACTTCACTTGCTCAGAGCGGCGTGGATTTGTCTCCGCGAGGTTTCGGGTAATGGGGCGACCACCATTCAGTGATCTCGGTGAGCATTTTTTTGGCTCGTTGGGGGGCTATATCCGCGAGGTCTTTTTTCTCGTGAGGATCGTTTGTGAGGTTGAATAGCTCGAGTTTTGTGATCGTGCCGTCCCGGTCTTGGTGGGCGATTAACTTCCAGTCGCCGGCTACCACCCAACGGGCATCTAGGCTTTGGCTGGGGATGTAAATGTTGGCGATATCGTGATCGAATTGTTCCCCGAAGATCATTTGGCGGTCGGCCACGGCCGTGGCATCGGTCAGGTTGATGCCGGGTAGTTTATCCGGAATTTCGGTTCCGAGTAGCCCAGCGATGGTGGGCCAGACGTCGATGTTGCTGGCGAGATGGGTTTCATCGCGGTGGGGCGTGATTTTGCCAGGCCAGGAAACCATGATGGGTGAACGGGTGCCACCCTCATAGGGCGTGACTTTAGAAAGGGGAGCGAAGCGGTTGGGCTGGGGGCTTTGGATCCAACCGTTATCGCAGACGTAGATGACGATCGTGTTTTCGCGTTCACCGCGCTCTTCGAGTCGGGCCAGTAATTCGCCGCAAGTCTGGTCAAACCACGCCACGGTGGCCCAGTAACGTGCGACACCCTCGTTGGGGGCTATTTTTCGGTATTGCTCCAGCAATTCTTCAGGAGGGGTGTGCGGGGTGTGGGGAAGGAATGGCGCGTGCCAGATGAACCACGGTTTGTCGGCGGCATCGGCATCGGCCCAAAAGTTCTCAATCGGTGCGTGACCCTCACGACTGATTTTGAGCCCGACATCACCGTGGCGCCCCGGGTCACCCTTGGTCATGGCGTGGGTGAAACCAGCGGTCTCCCGTGGATTGCCTTCCCACCATTTGCCGGTCTGCAGAGTCAGGTAACCCTGGGCCGTCAGATCTTGGATCATGTTGGGGTGACGCGTGAACCGCGCGATAACGGCGTCGTAGATGGGGGCCAAAGCAGGGTCGTTTCTGCCTTGAGATCCCTTTTTAGGACGCTCCGGCAAGGATGGGTCATTACCGATCACACCGTGGTCGTGGGGGTAGAGGCCGGTTGCTAGGGTCGAAAGCGCCGGGCGGCACAAGGCGATGGGCGTGTAGCCGCGGGTGAAGGTCAGCGATTCGGCAGCCAATTGATCGAGGTGGGGCGTCTTGATCTGGGGATGGCCCATGAAACCGTAGTCCGTCCAAGCCTGATCATCCGAAAGAATCAGGAGAACGTTGGGTGGTTTTTCCGCAGCGGAAAGAAGCGAGGTGAGGAGCAGGATACTGAAACAGAAAATGCAACGAGTAGAAGTCATCGTAGAAATAGGGTAGGGCAGCGGGGCCGCGAAAATGGTCGAAGGGTTCAGAAGGGGGAAGACTAGCGGTTTACATCTTAGTATGTCTGCATTGATCGCGCTAGGGTAGGCGCGACAATTTTTGGTTCAGGAGCGGCGCGGGGCAACACAGTAGCGGGATGCTGTGCAGGCTCGTAGGTAGGGCGGTTTCGCCGAAACCGCCGTTTTAATTCCACCGTTGGCGCGCTCGGCGAGCACGCCCTACCTGCCTGCCCGCCATAGTCCTGTTTATCGGGACGACGGAGGGTTACTTCGCGCCTCCGGCGCGGCGTAGCGCAGCCGGTAAGCGCGCGGCGTCTCTTTCATCAGGCGTCGGAACTCCTTGGTGAAATGACTTTGGTCGGAAAATCCGAATTCCGTGGCGATTTCCGCCAGCGGCTTGCGGGAAAATACCAGCGATTGGCAACTCACGCGCACCCGCAAGTTCCGCACGTATTCGTGGGGTGACAAACCGTATTCAGCTAGGAATTGACGTTCGAATGCCCGGAGGGAAAGTCCGCAGAGTTTGGCCAACTCGAGGTTCGGTAACGCTTCGTTGTAGTGTTGGCTGATGTGGCGAATCGCGGGACTCAGTGGCCCTTCATTAGCCCCACTCGAAGCAATTTCGCCGAGCGGTTGGCTGATACCCATGGTGCCAACCACTTCGTTCTGTTCGTTGTGGAGTGGAATCTTCGACGTTAGGCACCAGCGGGACGTGTGGTCAAAACGCCCGACCAGCTCGACTCGCGAGCGAATCCGTTCGCCCGCCAATACCCGTTCGTCGTCGATCCGGTATTGGTTGGCCAGCACCAGACCACAAATATCGAAGTCCGTTTGCCCGATGAGCGCGGTCCGATCCGGAATGTTGAAATTCATCATGAACGCCCGGTTGAACCATTCGTAGTGGCCCTCGGCGTCTTTCATCCAGAGCAATAGATCCTCAACGTGATCCAGCAACTCGATCGCCTCCGGCGGCTTGGCGCCGACCCGGGTGAGTTGGTCGTAGAGGTTTGGGTCGCGGGGAGAGGCAGGCATGAAGTCCGTCAATTTGAGCGGATTTCAGGGGATGGTAAAAGCCCAATTCGGTCCGAAACAGGGTTGGCGTTTAATTTCTGGAGGTAGGGTCGGACCGCTGGGCCGACCGTGTTTGCCTCTGCGCGTTTCAACATCCCCACCTTCAATTGTGATCCCGATTTTCTGCGACGCGCCCGGCGGTCACGCCCTACCTTTGCTACCTTATTTTTTAGGACACATCCGGTGCTTTATGCTGGAGGATAATCTTTTACGTGCAGTTTAAGCGCCGCGGTCATTTGGTCGGCCTTAAACGCCGCCAACTCAGAGGCGTGAGCGCTATCCGTGATTTCGTTGAGATGACGCGATCCGGAGAGCACCAGACCGACGTTTTGGTTTTCCAGCACCCAACGTAACGCGGCCTGAGCGAGGCCAGTGACATCACCTTGGACGAGCAAGGCTTTATAAGCATCCGCTATGTCAACGCGTTCGATGATCTCTTCCCGCGAGTAGCGGGCGTTGATCGTGCCGTCCGCAAACGTAGTGTCGTGCTTAAAAGCGCCGGATAGGAAGCCGTTGGCCAGCGATTCGCGGGCAACAATACCCACGCCGGTGGCCGCGAGATCCGCGATCAATGACTCCGCTTCGCGGTTCATGAGACTGTAAACGACCTGAATCACATCGATCTTATCCTCGGCGGCCCATTGGCGGGCCATGCCCTCGGTTTGGTCGAACAATGAAATCGAATGACCCACTGACCGCACCTTGCCGGACGTCTTCAAATCTTCCAGGGCTTGCCAGACGTTATCCTCGATTTGATCGGGGCCGAATGGGGAATGGAAAAACAACACGTCGAGACGATCCGTGCCGAGACGGCGCAAGCTGTCTTCTACGGAGGTCGTGACGCCCTCGCCGGTGAAGTAGGTGTTCAGGTGACCCCTGGTTGGATAGCGACCGAATTTCGTGGCGATGGTGACCTTGTCACGATCAGAGCCGAGGCCCCGGCCGAGCACGGTTTCGGCGATACCGTCGGCGTCTTTCGTGCCATAGAGCGGTGCGGTGTCGAAGAATGTGATACCGGAATCGAGCGCCCCTCGCACGGCGTTGTGGGCGTCGTTTGATTCCACGTTGCCGTAAACCGGTGAGCCCAGGGCCCACGTGCCAAATCCTACTTCACTGACGTTGAGGCCGGTGCGACCGAGAGTGCGTTGTTTCATGATGGTATGATTAAAAGAGTGATAGGCTAAGAATTGAAAACGGCATCGATCTGCGCGGCGGCCGCGACGACGAAGGCATCGCGGTAGGTCTCGCCCTTGGCGACGGTCGCTTCGCGCGGATCTGGCCCCCACACGGCGTCGTCCTGCAAGGTGGGTTCGCGATCCTGCGGTAGGCGTTCGAGTTTCACGCAATCGGGATCGCTCGCCATCAGCAATGCGACCTCGCCGAGGGCGGCGTGATTGACGATGAACAGGTCGGGTGAAACCAAGTCGGTTTCGGAGGTGGCGATGAATTCCGTATTGGGGTGGCGTTGGTTGGCCTGCTCAGCCTCGGCCTTGATTAAGTCGTAGTGAGGTTGTCCCACATGACCGCAAAGGGTGAAGACGACGCGAAACCTCTCGTCGGCCAATTGATCAAAGTGCTCCCGCGCCAAAAGACTCACGGTTGATTCCGCGAAATCGATGGAGTGTTTCGGGAAGTTGAGATCCGGCGCTTTCTTAATGGTGTTGGCTGCGATGTAAACGGGCGGAAGCACCAGACCACCCGCAACTGCGGCTAGGGCGGCGCAAAGATCGTGCGCCTTCAATCCATCTAGACCCACGGCCGCGTGTTTGCCGTGATATTCGAGAGCGCCCCAAGGTAAATAAACAATCGAGCGAGCATCCTGAATCGCTTCTATTTCGGCCGGTAAGAGGCGTTCATAGTATCCCCACTTGGGTGCGGCATCGGCGGAGGGATTGGACATGATCTCAGTGCGTTTCGCCGAGGGGCTATGAGCAAGTTGAAAGATTCTGAAAGATACGGAGAAGCTTCCGTCGCGCAATTGCATTGGCGGACCCAGAGGGAAGAAAGCTCTGGTATTGCCGACAGTGGCGGTGGAGGGTCTAGGACGTGTCCTACCGTGTATGTATCTTGTTCGCTTGCGGGCTTTTTTTATCTCAGCTGGTGGCAGCTTCCGATTGGCCGCAGGGTGGGGGCCCGAAGGGGGATTTTGTGGTAACGGAGGCGAATGGGCCGACGAAATGGAGTGTGGCTCGAGATGAGAATATCGCGTGGCGATTAACCCTGCCGGAGACCGGGCAGAGTCCGGTCGTGGTTTCAAAGGGGCAGGTATTCTTCAGTCACTACGTTCCGGCGGAAACGGGTGCGACGATCGGTCGGGACGTTGTGGCATGTAGCGTGGATGCCCAAACCGGAGAAGTGCAGTGGAAACGGAAGATTTCCGGGCGATACAATTTAAGATTATCCGGCTGTTTCAGCGATAGCACTTCGCCTCCGGCGGTCGCGGATGGTGAACGGGTTTGCTTCATTAATGCGTCGGGGGACGATTACCTGTTTCGACTATCAAGGAAACGTGTTGTGGACCCAAGAAATCCTGACCGCTGGGCGAATGATTCCGTTACTTCACGAGGGGAAACTGGTCATTATCCGGCAGGTGTATCCTCCGGCCGAGAATGGGAATTTCACCAATGAACACGCTCACGCACCATTGGCGGAATGGACCCAATTACAGGCGCTGAATCTTAAGACCGGAGCCGTGTCTTGGACGACCGAATGCGGAGTGAACATGGGTTTTATTCCTCTGCCGCAAAGTCGCGCTGACGGTAGAACCGTCGCGGTGGTGGGGAGAGGTGGCGGGCATGGTCCACCGGAAACACCTGAGGGGATTTCCATGATCGATCTATCCGATGGAAGCACGCTTTTGACGCTGCCCCTTGAGGGATTCATGAGCACGATGAGTTTTAGCCGATACGACGGGAACGTTATCGTTTACCACCGGGGTGAATGTTTGAAAGTCGATGAGGTTTCTGGTGAGATCTTGGAAAGAATTTTAATACTAGATAGTATCCCGGGCAGAGTTTTTGAAGGAGGTGAATGGGCCGACGAATCGGTTACTATTTCGGCCGGAAAATCGAGCCGAGAGATCACACAAGAATCCAATCTTTTAGTGGGGAACTACAGTTTTTTCCGGAGCTATCAGCGGAACCTGTTGGGGCGAGTGAACCTGAAAACGAATCAGGTGGAATGTCTCATGTTGCCGGTGCAAATGCAGCGGACGATGACTGGAGACGATAGATTACTTTGGGGCCCCGAAGGGTCTCTTTCGTCATTCAAAACGTCAAAGAAACCGCGTTCAATGCTTCAGAACGAATGGGCGATCGAGCACAATAAAGTGAAAAATAGCCGAGGATTAGTGGTGATGGGGGATGATCGGTCCCAGGGGAATGGTTGGGGACATATCGCCTCACCGACCCCTATGGTGGTGGGCGAGCATCTTTATATTACCAGCATGAGCGGTCTGGTTTATGTGATCCGATGGCAGACGGAGCGACTCGACGAGCATGCCCTAATTGCGATCAATGATCTGGGCCAATTGGGTAACGCTTGGACTCGGGCCAGTCTGGGATTTGCGGATGGGCGTTTGTTTGCCCACACGATTGGCGAGATCATCGCCATTGGGGAATAGGCAAAAAAGACGCCGTCCGGTTAAGAGCGGCGTAGAATTCTGTATCTGCGGACGACACGGAGGTCGTCCCGCCCGGGAGGGACCGGCTCTGTCCGGTCCGTGGTGGAGGGGCGTTTACTCCTGGTCCGCCAGCCAGCGCTCAACTTCGATGGCGGCTTGGCAGCCCATGCCGGCAGCGGTGATGGCTTGGCGGTAGACGTGATCGGCGCAATCACCCGCGACGTAGACGCCGGGCACGTTGGTTTGCACCTGGGAGTTGGGGGCCGGTTTGAAGTAACCGTTTTCGTCGGTATCGAGCGGCGGTGCGAACGGGCCGGTATTGGGCACATGGCCGATCGCGACGAAGAGCCCCTTGATATCCAACGTAGATTCCTCGCCGGTTTGAGTGTTTTTGACCCGCAGACCGCTGACCGCACCTTCTTCGACACCATCGACGGCGACGGGTGAGCTGTTCCAGACCATCTCGATCTTTTCATGTGAGGTGGCCCGGTCGGCCATGATCTTGGAGGCCCGGAGAGAATCGCGGCGATGGACTAAGTAGACCTTGCTGCAAAAACGCGTGAGGAAGAGGGCTTCTTCGGCGGCGCTGTCGCCACCACCGATGACCGCGACATCCATGTTGCGGTAGAAAGCTCCGTCGCAGGTTGCGCAGGTGGTCACACCTTTACCGCCAAAGAGTTCTTTCTCACCGGGAATACCGGTCATACGCGGGGAGGCGCCAGTCGCGATGATGACGGAGTTGGCGAGAATAGTCTTACCGCCGCAGATGAGCTTCCGTGGGGTGCTGGTGAAATCGACCTCGGTGACGAGCGTCGATTGGAACCGAGTGCCAAAGCGGGTGGCCTGCTTGCGCAGGTTGTCCATCATCATAAAGCCGTCGATGCCCTCGGGGAAACCGGGGAAGTTTTCCACCTCGGAGGTGGTGGTGAGTTGGCCACCAGGTTGCCCACCTTCGAGGACAAGAGGATTAAGATTGGCGCGGGCGGTATAGATGGCGGCGGTGAGTCCCGCGCAGCCGGTGCCAACAATAACTACATTTTCAACAGAAGGTTCGCTCATGGTTATCGATATCCAGAGCGTCAAAAGCCGGTCGCCTCAAGTGCGTTTGTGTCTTTTCGCGTCCGAGGTGGGTCATTTTCCGAACTATGGTCGGAAAATTATCAGGTTTTGGAGCCGCGGTGACGGAGCGCATCCAGAGAAACAGCCGCCACGATGATGACGCCGGTCACGATCTCCTGCACCCAGTTGGGGAGACCGAGTTTGGTGCAGCCGTTGGCCACGACGCTCATGATGAGCGCACCTACCAGCGTGCCGGTTACGGTGCCTTGGCCGCCGTTGAGGCTAGCGCCCCCGATCACGACAGCGGCGATGATGTTGAGTTCCAAACCAACCGCTGTGGTAGGATCACCTCCCGTAAGATAGCCAAATTGGAGCACGGCACCGAGCCCTGCGAAAGCGGCACCGAGAGCGTAGACGCAGATTTTCACTCGTTCGACGGGCACGCCGCAGAGACGGGCGGTCAGTTCGTTGGATCCGACGGCAAAAAGGTGACGTCCGAACTTGGTGAACTTAAGCACGGCAGCCACCAAGACGGCGAATCCCAGCATGAGCCAAACGCCGCTGGGCAGGGTTCCCTGCTCGCCGAGCTGCATCAGGCTGTTGAGCCACGTTTCTTCGTCTGGGTAAATGGGTTGTTGTCCCGCTAAACCTTTGGCCGCGCCGCGCAGGGCGCCCATCATGCCGAGCGTTACCACAAAGGGTAGCAGGCGAAGTTTGGTGATGAGTAAGCCCGACAGCACGCCGCAGAAAGAGCAGGCACCGATTCCTGCGATCGCCGCTGCAAGAGGCGGCCAACCCGCCTGGATGAGCAGGGCGATCACGATCGTGCCCACGGCAATAATGGAACCCACCGAGAGATCGATGCCTCCCGCGATGATGACCATGGTCATACCCAATGCCGCGATGCCGATCACAGATGTCTGCTGGAGCATGATCGCGAAGTTGTCCCACGACACGAAGGTCTCCCAGCGCAATGAAGCGAACAGCGCGGAGATCGCGATGAGCCCGATGAGGGGGCCAACTTGAGAGAGAGAATTACGGATTTTGGCGAGCACAGAAAAGGGAGGTTTAGGCGGCGTCTTCGGTGGCGCCGGTGGCAGCGAGCATGATGGAATGTTCGGTCCATTCCGCGACGGGACGGGCAGGGCCGAGGGTGCCGCGACACATCACCGCTATGCGATCACAAGTGCCGAGGAGTTCAGGGAGGTAACTGCTGACGAGCAGGACGGCTTTACCTTGAACGGCGAGTTCGTCGATAAGGCGGTAAAGGGTTTGTTTGGCACCGATGTCGATACCGCGAGTGGGTTCATCGAGAAGAAGGATCTCGGCGTCATTACGCAACAGGCGGCCAAAGGCGATCTTCTGTTGATTACCGCCGGAGAGTTCGCCGATAGCTTGAGTGGGACCGGCGGCGCGGACACCCAGTTTCTCCAACCAGTGGCCGGTTTCCTTCGCGAGGGTAGAGGGTTTAAGGATGGAGGGTAGGCGTGGCAGGGTGAGGTTTTCCTCCAGGGAGAGATCGAGGGCGAGTCCTTCGGTTTTACGGTCTTCACTGAGGTAGCCGATGCCTTTGTGCCACGCGCGGAGGGGGGAGGGTTTGCCGGAGAATGATGCGACTCTCAGGTCACCTGATTTGATGGGAGAGAGACCAAAAATGGTTTGGAGTAAATCGCTGCGACCTGCGCCGATGAGTCCCGCTAGCCCGAGCACCTCGCCGCGACGAAGTTGCAGGGTGGCGGAGAGCAGATTGGGCGGGCTGGAGAGCTCGTTGGATTCGAGCACAATCTCGCCGGGAGTGCGGGACGAGCGGTGATAGAGTTCGTCGACTTGTCGTCCCACCATGTGGTTCACGATGGCTTCGGTGGAGAGTTCGGCGGTAGGAGCGCTGGCGACGGTCACGCCGTCGCGTAGAACGGTGCACCGGTCGGAGAGGGCTTGAACCTCCTCCAGAAAATGGGAGATGTAGACGATGGCGGTGCCTTGGTCGCGCAGTCGCCGGATTAGAGTGAAGAGCTTCGCGGTGTCGGCCGCCGTTAGGCTGCTGGTAGGTTCGTCCAGCACGAGGACGCGGCAACCCACGGCGAGGGCGCGGGCGATTTCGAGGAGTTGTTGTTCGGCAATACCGAGGTGGCCGGCCGGTTTATCGAGCGCGATGTCGGGTCGACCGAGTTCGGTCAGGGCGGCGGTGGCGCGTTGATTGATTTCGGTTTGGTTGAGGAATGGACCCCGTGTCGGTTCGGCGCCGAGCATGATATTGCCAGAGACGGTAAGGTGGGGAGCGATTGCGAGCTCTTGATTCACCATCATAATACCGGCGCCGCGAGCATCGGATGGACCACGCGGGGCGAAGGCTTGGCCGTTGAGTATGAGGGTTCCGGCATCCGGCTGGTGGATACCCGCGAGCACTTTCATGAGGGTGCTTTTCCCGGCTCCGTTTTCGCCGACGAGGGCATGAACCTCGCCGGGTGTGACACTCAGATTTACCCCACCGAGTGCAATGGTAGCACCGAAGTGTTTGGTTATCCCGCGAAGTTCGAGGAGAGGCGACATAGCCGGAAAGTCGGCGATCAGTTTCCGCCAAGCACGGCCTGCACGTCAGGGGTGTCCATGTTGGCTTTGGTCACGAGAACACAACCCGTATCGATCATGGGTTCGATTTCGTTGCCCCGTAGAAAATCGAGCGCAGTTTTAACGCCGAGGTAACCCATGCGGGTTGGATTTTGGGCGACCAATGCCTTGACGTCACCTCGTTTGAGGGCGGAGAGCAGAAAAGAAGAGGTGTCGAAGCCGACCAGGAACTTTTTCTTGATCAGGCCTGTTTGGCGAAGAGCCAGAATCATGCCCTGAGTTGACGATTCGTTGGGGGTGAAAATGGCGTCGGCGGCCCGAAGGCGATCGAGCATGTTCATGGCCGTGTCTTGCGCGGCGCTGATCGTCACTCCGGCGTAGCGATTGTTTTGGATGACTTCGATGCCGGGATGTTTTTCCATGACGGACATGAATCCAGCTTCCCGCTTGGCCGTGCTGGCGGATCCTTCGGAGAAGCGGAGCATCACCACCTTGCCCTTACCACCGAGGAGACGGACGAGCTCTTCGCCAGCCAGTTGGCCACCGAGTAGATTGTTGGTGGCCACAAAACTGATGAAATCTTTGCCGACTTCGCCTTTGAGCGAGGAATCGAAGATGACGACGGGTTTATTGCGGGCCATCGAGGCACGCACCGGGTTGCGCAAAGCGGTGTCGTCGAGAGGCGCGAGTACGATGGCATCCACGTCATCTACGACGAATTGCTGCACCACCGCGATTTGCTGAGCACGATCGTCTTCTTTCAGAGGTCCCTTCCAAACGATCTCCGCGCCAAATTCATCACCAGCTTGGCGGGCGCCTTTTTCGACGGATTTCCAAAAACTGTGCGTGGTGCCTTTAGGAATGACAGCGATTTTTTCACCGGCAGAAAAACCAGCGGAACAGACACAGAGGGCGAGGCAAACAATGCTAAATCTCATAGGGTAAGGGAAAGGGGAAAGGGGAAAGCGAACGGGTAAATGCTCAGCTTCGCGTTAGATGGGCGCAAGCGAAAGCGCGGCGAGGTGATCGCCAGAGTGTAATTCGTCCGACCGTCCTGCTCAGGTATACCCCTAAGAAGTCGAGTCGGTCGCCTGATAGACCCGAACGTAGTCGACTTCCATCGTTTGGGGGAAAGCCGCGTTGTCGATTCCCTCCACATTACCCCATTCGCCACCGACCGCAACGTTTAGGATGAGGTAAAAGGGTTTGTTGTAAGGCCACTTGGATTCGCCCAGACCCTCGTTCAGGTATTCGAAATAGAGTTCATCATCGACGTAGGCGGCGAGACGTTCTTCGGACCACTCGAGCATGTAGGTGTGGAATTCTTCTGAGGCGGTCGGAATTTCGATGGTGCCGGTTTTTTGGGCGCCTTTTTGCCACTGGTAGTCCCTTGAATGAGCCGAGGCGTGGATCACCCCGGGGTCGTGACCGACGTGTTCCATGATATCGATTTCACCGATGTCGGGCCAACCGCCTTGGCTGAAGTCCCAATCCGAAGGCATCATCCAAATCGCGGCCCACGTTCCGCGGGCTGGCGGGAGTTTAGCGCGGATTTCGAATCGCCCGTATTGGAAATCTCCCAATCCACGGGAAATCACTCGTGCGGAGGTGTAGTCGTTGTCTTCCCATTTTTCTTGGCGAGCGGTGACGTGGAGCTTGCCGTCCCGCATTCCGGCGTTCTCGGCCCGAGCCTCCGTGTAGAACTGTTTCTCCTTGTTGCCCCAACCGTGGCCTCCCACCGCGTAGCTCCAGTTGGAGGAATCAGGCACTCCTTTGCCGTCAAATTCATCGTTCCAGACCAGCTTCCACCCAGTAGGTGGAGGCGAACCGGGCATTTGTTTGGTAGAATTTTGGCAACCGCAGAGGAAAGTGATGATGACGAACGAGAAAATCGGCTGAATCATGTGAAAAGAGATAGTCTTAAATGGGATGATTTATATATGCAATTATATGCAACATATTCACTGCTCAATTGTCTAAATAGAGTGCTTCCATAGATTTTAGGTAATCATGGTGAATTGTATCGGCTTCGAATCGTTTCTGCAGAGACCAAATTTCTCGAAGCTTAGATTTTTTATTATGCCTAGAGGGAGATGCGTGACTCCCTGGGATCGGCCGGAAGAGTAGGGAGAGCCAGTTTCTCTTGCGGGCGACGCGTCTAAACGGTGAGCACGAGAATGCGCGTCCGCATTCTATTTGAGGTTGTCTACGTATCGATAAAGTAAGGACGGACCACTACTGGACTGACCTTGGTTTGGATGAGTTATAGCAGGGGGAAGGGGCTGACCGTTCGGCTTATCCCGTTTGGGTTACTCACGCGGTCTCTGGCATGAAGGAAGGCATCACGACACCGTTGATTTGCGGCGGAGCGCCGGTGGTTTGAGCGAAATGAAGCTCACAGTTTCGAGCTTTAAGCGCATACATTGCCTGGGCAATGGCTGGGCGGCTTGAGGGCACCAACCAGACCATGGTGTGACCGCGGCAGACGTGAAGCTCACGTCGGATTAGAGCCACGGCATCCTCATCACAGCGCATACACCCGGGACCGAGCAGGGAACTGCCGGGGTGTTGGATGGAAGCGAGAAATCCGTCGAGTCCGCCTTGGGCATTCTCGATGACGCTCATGTGCCAATCGCCGGTTTTGTTACTAATGAAATACTCGAAGTCTCCCGCGCGGCGAATGCCCAACACGTCTGATTCCAAAGCCACCATAAAGTCGACGTCGGAGAGGGTGGCATCGCGGACGGTTTTGCCTGCGGGGATTTCGTCAGGAATACCGGTGATGGGAACGTCGAGAATCATGTCTTGATAAACGGCGTAAGGAGCCAGGCCGGCGCGATTGTAGAGCGAGAACGAATCGAGATTCATCGCGCTGGATACGAGTCGCAGCGGAAGACGGTTTTCGTCGGCGAAGTTCCGAATGAACGCGAGCAACTGGCGGGCGACACCCTTGCCGGTATGGTCAGGGTGGGCGTTCATGATGCCTAGTGAGACGTGGGTTTCACGCCGCCGATAGAAACAGGAACCGGCGATGGTCCCGGTGGCTTCATCCACGGCCAATAAACAGCATCCGGGGTCGAGGTCTTCGTAGACTTGGCAAAACAGGAGAGTGGAAGATGGGTCGCCGGTGAATATGGCGGATTTGCCGTTCGCAACATACCAATGGTTGGTGGAGAGGTAAATGAGGGCGGCGACCTCATCCCAGTCGGCGCGCGTGGCTTGGCGAAGTTCGATGGCGGTGCTCATCGGGTATGTTGGAGAATGAATTCTACGATCGGCTTCGGGTCTACCAGACTATGCGGGTGGTGACCGATGCCGGGCTTCGAGATGATTTGGATTGAACCGCCGAGCTCGCGGTAGCGGGCAGCAAGCACGTCGGTGTTGTCGACGACCGGCACGACTTTGTCGGCATCACCGACGATATGCAGGAGGGGCACCTTGGCTTCGACTAGGACCTCGAGTCCATCGATAGGATTGCTGGTGAAGGTTTCCGCTTCGGCATCGGTGATACCGTAGACGGCCTTACACTTCGCCCATGTTGTGGCGCTGCTGTGATCGCGGGGCCAGCTGCGGATGTCGCAGACCGGGGCATCCGCGTAGATACAGGCGACCTTGGAGGGATTGGCTTTGGCCCAGTTGTAGATGATGAGGCCGCCGCGGCTGAGACCCTCGAGCGCCGGGCGCGGAGCGAGTCCGTAGCGCGTGGTCATTTCGTGATGGAACACGTTCCAAATCTCCACGGCGAGAGGAGCACCGAAGAGATCCGCCACATCACAGTAGGCGACGTGGAAGCCGCGCTCGAGCAGGGCGATTTCTGTTTGGGGTTCATGGCCCCAAAACCGAGCGCGCCAGATCCAGGGTTTTCCCGGAGCCGCTTCATCGGGGACCACTACTATGACATCGCGGTCGACGACCTGAAAATCGTAGCGGGTGAAACCGTTCCACTCAGACGTCTCGCCGGGGAAGTCGGTGGGGTTGGCTATGGCGGCCGCTCCACTGAGGGTGAATAGAAGCAAAATTCGGTTAAGTAACATCGGGGTAGGGTCGGGGGCACGAACAGGGAGGGGACAAAAGTATGCTAATGTTGATCAACGATCGCTTGAGCAGACGCAACGATGATGCAAAGTTCCGTTCCAAGTTCCCTTGTTATTCCTTTGCCTAAATCAAAACCAGATCACCTCAGTTCCGAATCGAATGCCCTGAAGCAATTCATCGGGCAGGAATTGATAAGGTCGCTCAGTCAGTTGGGAGAGGGGAACGTGATGGGACCATGGCGGGGGAAGCGCCCGTTGGAATTGCGTGGTTCGCGGTCATTCAAGTCGACCTTGTATGGTGATGATCATGCCCACGGGCATGCGGAGTTGTGTTTGTTGCTGGAGGGGAGCTGTCGTTTCAGTTTGGCCAATGAGGGGGCCATTTTGGAGGCAGGGGATTTGGTGATATGCCCGGCTGAGATCCCGCATGCGGAGGCGTTTATCACGAAGAGACGTGCCTACCGGTTAGTATGGTGGAGCCTGAATTCAACGGACCCAACGGTGCATGTCACCCGTTACACGAGCCGGGATGGGTTCGCGCTTGATCATCGGATGAGCTTGAGTGCGCTGCCGGCGGAACCACGGCGCCGATTGCAGCGGTTGCGGGATTGGGCGGCAGGTGAGGAGGCTCCGCCCATCGATGGGATGCGCGAGTCGTTGCTGACCTTGGCTCTCGCGCTATTTCGCCGAGCGTTGGAGGACGGTGTCGCTCAGATGGACACCCGCGAGTTGGTCGTGCAGCGCGCGATCGAGTTTGTGCGTGCGAATACGGAACGGGCACTTTCACTGGCGGACGTGGCGAGAGAGGTGCATGTATCGCCGAATTATCTGACCAGTTTGTTTCGCTTGATTTCGGGGAAATCACTGGGGCGCTTTATTGCCGACGAACGCATGCAGCGAGCCGCCGCGTTGTTGGTCTCGAGCGAGTTGAGTATTAAAGAAGTGGCGGCCCAATTGGGGTTCACCGATTCCTACGGATTCAGCCGCACCTTTAAAGCTTTTAGCGGGGGCTCACCGACCGAATGGCGAGCCAAGGAGCGAAAGTAAGATTTGGTATCGTTTCGTAAGTCATGCTATTTCTTCGTTAACGAGTATTCTGTTAGACTCTCTGGATTATGAGCTCCCCGACGATAACCTCACCCTCTTCTCTGGCCCTGTTGGGCGGCACTCCCATCGGGGACGTGGTTTATTCCAAGTTTCCCCATTTTTCAGATCGAGCGATTGAGCGCGTCGGGCAGGTATTGCGCGAAGGCAAGGCGGTCGGATTGGGGCGGTTTCATTCGCCGGAGATTGTGGAGGCGGAGGAGACGATCTCGAAGTATCATGGGGGGCGCGAGGTGCTAGCGTGCAGCTCTGGTCACGCGGCGCTGCAAGGTGCGTTGGCGGGGCTCGAGATTTGTAGCGGCGATGAAGTGATCACGACTCCCTACACATGGGGGGCTTCGACTTCGTGTATACTGCATCAGAACGCGATACCGGTATTTGTAGATATCGAACGCGATACCGGTTTGATCGACCCCGAACTCATTGAAGCGGCGATCACTCCACGCACCAAAGCGATCTTGGCGGTTCATCTATTTGGACACCCTGCGAACCTGCCGCGACTGCGCGAGATCGCGGATAAGCACGGGTTGGCCCTGATCGAAGACGGAAGTCAGGCACATGGGGCGACCATTGGCGGTGTGCGCGTGGGCGACGTCGGTGACGCGTCGGGGTTTTCCTGCATGGGAGGCAAGGTGCTCCCGACAACTGAGGCGGGCTATCTAGTGACACCGAATAAGGACGTGTTTTGGAAAGCGGCGATGATCGGCCAACACATGGGCCGAGCGCCGGACGAAGGGTTTCCGGAAGAACTGCGGCCGTGGAGTGATTCACTGGTCTACACCTACCGGGTGACTCCGCTCAATGCGGTGCTTCTCACCGAGCAGTTTGGCCGGATCGATGCATGGGTTGCCGAGCGTCGACGGCACGCGGATCTATTTCGCGAAAAACTGCAGGGCTCCCAATTTTTAAGTATGCCTGACTGTGCGGAAGGCGTGAAACCGGTTTATCATTTGCTCACCATGAACTACGATGCCGAGGCGGCGGGCGTGTCGCGCGACACGTTTGCGGCGGCCCTGAAGGCGGAAGGCATGTTGGCGTTTGGCTACGTGCCGTCACCGATCCCGGATTGGCCACGGTTACACTGGCAAGGATACGCCGGACCAAAGGTGTCTTGGATGGCGGCACTGGAAGCTTCCGGAATCGATTACCGAAATATGGCGATACCGAATTGTCGTTGGCGGGTGGCGAATTCGATTGAGACGCGTTTTGACTTTGTGGATCCGCAGGAACACATGGTGGAACGCATGGCGGAAACGATTTTCAAAGTAGAGGCCAACATCGATGCGCTCCGTGAACACGAACGCAAAAACGGAGCCGTGACCTCGACCAAAGGATAATGAAGGCGGGTTTCGGTAAGAGTGACATCACTCCGCGATTGGGGGTGCAGTTGGCGGGGTATGGGCCTTATCGGAATCGGGCGGCGACCGAAATCCTAGCACCGCTCCATGCCCGGGTGATGATCGTGGAGGAGAAGCGCCAGCGTGTGGTTTTGGTGAGTTTGGAACTGTGCGGATTGCCGCGTGATTTGGATACCCGAATTCGCGAAGTCGTCGCGCGGAAAGCGAAGTGTGAAGCCCATCAAGTGATGTTATCGGTCACTCACACCCACAGCGCGCCAGCGGTCGGTGGGATGGAAGGTTGGGGCGAGGCGGATGCGATGTATGTGGAAACACTGCCTGCCCGAGTTGAGGCTGCGGTGGTCGAGGCCATGGGGCATCGAGAGGTCGTGGAGTTTGGTTGGGCGGAACTCCCCTGCGAAGGTATTGCGGTTAATCGCGAGACCGATTCCGGTTTCGCCTTGGAGGCTAATTTTAAGGAACGGATGAAAGCGACCTGGCGGCCCGATCATCCTGAGATGACTGATCCCACATTGCGAGTCGTGACGGTGAAGGCGCGCGGGAAACTAGTCGGAGTGATACATCACTTCGGCTGCCATGCCGTAGTCTATGGCGAGAAGACCAATGCGATCCATGGCGATTTTGTGGGCGAGGCGTCACGGGCGATTGAATCGACGCATAATGGGGTAGTCGCACTATTTTTGCCAGGAGCGTTGGGGGATATTAACCCGAAGTTGAATCATCGTATCCCAAGTGAATCGAAGCGGGCGCTGGCCGCGATCTCGCGTCAGTATACCCGGGTAATTGAGCGAGGTTTAAAACATGCATCGCCAATTGATGCGACCGATGTTGGCTCGATTCGCCGCGAAGTACGCTTCACCCGCAAACCATGGAATCGGGCTTTGCTCGAGCGACAGATCCGAAAGCTTGAACGAATTTTTGCCGTAGAAGGTATAACCGATTTCCCCCACAATCGCGAGAAGACTGCGATGTCGACCAACGGGATGGAAATGGCTCGCCTGCAGGGATTGCGGAAGATTTTGACGGAATGTCGAGGCAAGCGGACGCCAAATCCACCGGTGGCATTGCACGGCTTGCAGATCGGGCCATTGGTTTTACTCGGGTGTGGGTTGGAGCCCTATCAACAGATGGGGCGGGCGGTGTTGGCGGAGCTTCCTGATCGCCAAATTTGTTTAGTCAGTCTCGTGGGCGGTATGGGTTATGCGACCGATCAAGCGGCGTTAACTCGGGCACCGTATGCTACCGAGTTTATCCCTCTGATTTGCGGCGAAATCCCGTTTGCTAAGATTCAGCATGAATTGCCGCGCGAGTTAATTAAGTTAGCTCGAAGGCTGATCTAACGCGTTTCTTATTTCGCCACCAGCGTCACGCTCGTGGGGTCGTATTGGACGGTAAAACGATGATCGATGGTCTCGAATTTTCCTCGAATTTCGTCGGCTCGGAGCACCAGGATACGGTCACCGGAACTTACGTCTGCTTGCGAGGCCAGCAGAAGCGAACCACCGAGATTGGCTGTTCCCGAAATGTCCAGAAACCCATCGGTTGAGGCGGAAATCGTTCCAACGGTGTAGAGATCACTGTCGATGGTCCCGTGTCCGGAGAGCGTCGCGCCTTGCTCGACCTCAATCCAGCGGAGTGAGGTTACCCGTCCGCCTTGAATGGTGAGTTTTGCGTGTTCGGAAAGACGGATCTCGTTGCGGCCGGTTAGATTGATATTCGGTTCAAGAATCAGCTGTTGTTCGGATTCTCCGGAGACTTGGAGAGCGAGGAATTCTAAGTTCTGATCAACGCGAGCGATGGAGGGACGTTTTTCAGAATTTTCCAGATGAGCGGTCCAGGAAAGCTGGGGAGATCCGTTGTCGGTTTGGTAGGTGATGCCAGCGTTGACGTATTCGTAGTCGGACCAATTTCCCGCATCGGAGGTTTTCCCGCCATTGCGTCCGATCCAGTGATGATAGGTGTTCGAAAAACCAAGGGGTTCTGCGATGCGTTCTCCGAGAAGCAGAGCCTCGAGTTTAGCGACGAGTGCGGGGTGATTGGCGGCGATGTTCTGAGTCTCCGAGCGGTCAGCTTTCAGGTCGTAGAGCTCGAGGTTAGATTCAGAATCCCGGATCAGTTTGTAACGGTCGTGGATGATCGACTGCTGTTTGTCTGCTTCATGAATTAGAAAATCGCGTTCCCGAGGTTCGCCAGTATTGAGCAAAAGTGGGGCGATGGAAACACCGTCGATTCCAAGTGGAGTGGGGACTCCGGCCAGATCACAGAATGTGGGGAGAAGATCTGTTACATCGATCAATCGTTCGGTGCTGGTTCCGGCCTCGAGTCCGGCCCATCGCATAATTGTGGGAACTCGAATTCCCCCTTCGTAGATCTGCGTTTTTCGCCCGCGTAGTCCTCCGTTGGCGAAGAACTCGTCCCGGGCATTGTGTTGCGGCCCACCGTTATCGGATTGGAAGACAATCAAGGTTTTTTCCGCGACTGAATCAGAGGTATCACCATCGCCGTTAGGGTCATCAAGCGCAGCGAGAATATTGCCAAAATGAGCGTCGATACGGGTAACCATTGCAGCCCATTGGCGGGCCTGAGGCGAGAGATTGGGTTGATCGCGATATGCCGCATCCCATTCGGGTAGCACCGCGACTTCATCGAACGGCGCGTGAGGAACTTGGGCCGCGAATAGCCCGAAGAAAGGTTGGCCGGTGGTGCGATAGTTTTGGGCCTGCGTCCGCACGAAATCCAGCGCGGCAAAAGCGTAGCTGTCGTCACAGTAGGCTACCGTGGGGTAATCAGGGTGATTTTGGAGAGCGGGTGTGTTTGGGTAGTTAGAGTCACCGGCGATTCTGGCGAGTGAGTTTGGGACCAATTCCAATCCACCCGTTGATCTGGGTTTGGCTGGTGCGCTCCAGAGGGTGGGCTGATAGAAGGTGTGGGCGCGGACGTGGTGGAGTTCGGCGAGCACGTATTGGTATCCGTGAGCGGTGGGGAGCGTCTGCAGGTTATCCAATGTTGGTGACTCCATATCTAGGGAACCACCGTAGCCCCATTTTCCCCAGTAGCCGGTGACATATCCCGCTTTCGAAAGCATATCCCCCATGGTGAGATCATCGGTGCGGATCGCTTTCTTGGCATTATCGCGGTCATTGCGGTCTGCGAACGTATGACCTTGATGAAAGCCGGTTTGTTGGGACGAGCGAGCGGGAGAACAAACGGTGCAACCGTAGGAGCGGGTGAAATTTACGCCCTGATCCGCGAGTCGATCGAGATTTGGGGTTTTTACGTTAGGAAGCCCTTGGGCTTGCCGTTCGGACTGACCGTTCGGCCCGATGGCGCCCCAACCCATGTCATCTACATAGAGATAGAGAATATTGGGTCGAGGGGCGTTGTTTGCTTCAGCGCAGACGGACGCTGTTGAGATGAGAAGCAGGGCGGCTAGCGTTAGGAACGTTTTCAAAGAGCGGAGAAGGAGAGTGTTGGGGTATTTACGCGAAGGTTGATCGCAGCAAATAAGAGAAGCTAACCACCGGCTTGGCTAGAGGCAATGTCCGCTCAAGCTAAAGAAACATTGGCGACCCTGGAGGCCGACAACGATGTGGAATCAGTTCGAAACGGGATCTCTATTGTGCCAATTTGATGAGCGGCAGACACAGCGCGATTAAGCAGATCCAGATGAGATTTGCGGGGTCTATGATGCCCTCGTGAACCAGATTCAGGATCAAGTTCGTCGTCGCGTATAGAAACAGAAAGAATACCGCGATGGCGGATCTAGTCAGCAGCATGGCGCCCATCGCCACAGTAATGAAACCAAAGGGGAGAGCAATAGACTCTGCCGCGCTGAGTCGTCCTCCCATCACACATGAAAGCATGGCGTAGGTGCCGACGATCATCATGATGATTCCGAGCGTGACGAACAACCGAGGGTCTTTCTTTTTTTTCTTCCTCTTGATCATGTTGTGAGATCGATCAGCTGGTGATCAGGCGGGAGAAAAGTTTACTCATCCGTTGGGTGAGTTGAGTGGGGGATTGCACCACATCAAAATGATCGCGACTGAACATCATCGGGAAGGTTTTGGTGGCTTGTTTTTCGATAGCGAACGCACGGGTCTAAAAACTATGGGCCTTGCCGGTTTCGATGGCTTTACGCACGTCGCGGATCCCGTAGGTTCCTTCGTAGCGGTCGTAGTCACAAGGGCGCCCATCCGTCACTAGGATGATGATTTTCCGCGACGCCCCTTGAGTGAGCAGAAGCTCCTGAGCGTGGCGCAATGCCGGACCGATGCGAGTATAGCCCTGAGGTTGCAGGGCTCCGAAATGGAGCTTCGCTTGCTCCCAAGGTTCGTGAAAGTCCTTGAGTAATTCAAATCGACACGACCGCCGCGTGTTGGAGGAAAGCCCCGCGACGGCAAACGACTCGATGTTCTCCTCGATGACCTCGCCAACGCAGTAGACGGTCTCCATGATGGAGTCTAAAACCCGGGCGTCCTCTACCTAGGCATCGGTGAAGAAACTCAGGTCGAGCAGTAATACGGCAGAGACATCATGGATGTCCTTCTTCTGATTGAGGTAGATGGATTCGTTGGGGGTGTGACCACTGCGCAACTGGACTTGAGAATCCACCACCGCATCGAGATCGAAGTCGCTGCCGGTGGGCTGCCGTTTGAGTTTGAGAAACTCGGATGTGATGGCGGCGAACCGTCGTTTCAGACTGGCGATCAAGGTCGCGTGTTTTACCTCGGTGTCAGCCAGCCAGTCCGCGTGGTGCTCGCGATTGTGAGTCTCCTGCAGAAAGCACCAGTCCTGTTTATACTCGCGCTTGCGGTAGTCCCATTCCGGGTAGGGTAGGCCGACCGATGGATCGGTCTCATTGATCTCTAAATTTAACCCGTCTAAAATGATGTAACTGCGGTAGATTGATCGCGGGCGCTCTTGCGATCGCATGACCTCTTTCATATCCACTTCGCGCAAAGCTTCCTCGTGATCCTCGAGCTCATCCTCGTCGTCAGTTTTACGGGACAGTCCGCTGGTTTCTTCAAGGCACTCGGTTTTTTCGAAGGTGTGGATCGGCATGTCCGCGCCGTGTCCGTCGTCATCGGGATCGGGTAAAACCACCACGTCGGTCTGACCCTTGCCTTCGATTTCCGTGGTGATTTCCACCGCAGTGGGATCGAGCTCGCTCGGAGCACCGGCCATGGCTTCTTTTTCCGTTTGGTTCTGACTAATGGGTTCGCCGAGTGTTTCCCACAGAGTGACCGGATCTTCGATCAGCTCTTTCTCCACCTCGGAAATCTTCTCTGCCAGATGGGGGAACTCCAAGCTGAGTGATTCGGCGTATTGCTCCAACTGCTCGCTCGAACCTTGCCACGAATCACGATGGGCCAGCGCCGCGATGATGGTCTTGAGTTGATAGAGACGCAGGTTCCCTTGCGGAGTCTGGGCCTCGTCAAAGTGCGGTGGTAGACAAACCCGTCCCTCCGTGTAGAGAATCGGACTTTCCGTTTCGAAAACGCCGAGGTTTTGGCCCGAAAGCATTCGGGCCAAAATCACCAAAGAGGATCGGTGCTCGGCGAGATTCGCTTGTCGAGCCTCTCGTTCGCGTTGCTGCGGTTTGACGAAAAACCGCTGGTAGAGCGCTTTCAGCCCGAGAAACGTGCTTTCTGCCCACTCAAACATGGAGCCGTGCTAGATGCTGATTTCGATCAGTTGGGTGATCGCCTCAGTGGCCTCCGGTTCGTCGCTCAATGGTCCTGCGATGGCTGAAACATACGCCAGACGCGGAGGAATTCCGGAGTCGATCAGTTTGCCCGCCGCGATGAGTAACCGCGTGGAGACGGACTCCATCAGGGACAGTTCGGTTAATTGTCGGATCTTGGTGCCGATGTTCACCAGTTTGTGGGCGGTGGCAGTGTCCACGCCGGACTCGGTGGCGATGATCTGAATCTCGTCGTGCGAGTAGTCGAAGCTGATCGAAGCGAACCGTTGGCGGGTCGAGGGTTTCAATTCACGAAGACTGCGTTGGTATCCAGGATTGTAACTGATGATCAGCATGAAGTCATCCGGTGCCTTCACCGTCTCACCGGTGCGATCGCGAAAGACTTCCCGGCGATGATCGGTGAGCGAATGAATCACCACAATCGCATCTGCCCGGGCTTCCGCTACTTCATCGAGATAGAGCAGGGCTCCTTCCCGCACCGCCCGCGTTACCGGACCATCCGTCCAAATGGTGTCACCACCCCTTAGTAGGTGACGTCCCAAAAGATCGGTGGCGGACGTGTCTTCGTTACAAGAGACCGTGATGAGTCTGTGGCCGAGCTGTTGCGCCATGTATTCAACGAAGCGGGTTTTGCCGCAGCCGGTCGGACCTTTGATCATGAGCGGAATTTTGCTCTGATGGGCATGGGTGCATAGCTCAACTTCCTTGCCGATGGGCAAGTAGAAGACCGAGTTGTCCGGAGGCGGTGCCGTCGACAGGTCGACGACGGGATTTGTCAGAGTTGGCATGGTGCTATGGGCTTAATATTCCGGTGCTCCCAGTGCTTCATCAGACGGTCTGCCATAGCGGATGAAATTCAGAATAAAGAGGAAAATCCCGATGGAGAAGAGGCTGGCGGCGAGAACCAATCCCAGGAAGTGGGGCTCGATTTCTTTCTGCACTGCGAGGAAGTCGATGCCGGTGCGGCGTTCGAGCACCACTTGGGTGATTCCAGCCACGGCGAAGGCGCCGGTCATGGCCACCATACCGATGTTCGAGATCCAGAAGCCGTAGTTGGAGGCGGGGGTGTCCCAAAGCTTGCGACCGGTCATCAACGGCATCGAGTAGGCGATCATCGCGAATATGATCATGGCGTAGGCGCCCCAGAATGCGAGGTGACCATGCATGGCGGTGACTAGCGTGCCGTGAGTCTGCGGAATAGTATGGGCGATGCCGAGGAACCCGGCCCCGACGAACGCCATGACGGCGCAGCCCAAGGTCCAGGTGAGAGCGGTTGGGATGCTTGCGGCCTCCCTTTTTCGCCATGGCGAGGGCGTAGACGGCCATACCGAGGAAGGCGAGGGGTTCAAGGGCTGAGAAAACTCCCCCCACGGTCAACCAGTAGCGAGGCACTCCGATGTAGTAATAGTGGTGACCGGTTCCGAGGATGCCGGAGACGAAGGTGAGGCCAACGATAATATAGAGCCACTTCTCCACGACCTCGCGGTCGACGCCGGTGAGTTTGATGAGCAGAAAACAGAGAATGCCGCCCATGATGAGCACCCAGACGCCTTCCACCCAGAGGTGAACGACCTACCAGCGGTAGAACGAATCCAACGTCTGGTTGTCGAACGTGATCATGCCAGGCAGATAGAGTAGGGCCGCGCAAAGCAGTCCCATGAATAGCACGATGGCCGTGGTGGTGAACCGTTTTCCGGTCCAGATGGTCCAACCGATGTTGGCGAGGAAGAGCAGCACGTTGGCGACAACGAGGTAGTCGAGCGGTCGAGGGATCTCGAGGAATTTGCGACCTTCTCAAATGTTGAGATGGTAGCAGACGATGGCAGTCACGCCGACGAGCAGAAACGTGATAAGTTGCACGTAGGCGAGTTTGGGCCAGGCCAGTTCACGATCCGCTTCTTCGGGAATGATGAAGTAGGCAGATCCCATGAACCCTAGAAGTAGCCAAACGATCAACAGGTTGGTGTGGACGGCGCGGGCGGTATTGAAGGGAATATACTCGTGTAGGTTGTCGTAACCCATGTGAGCGAATCCCATGATGAAGCCGTATACGATCTGGAGCACCAGCAGCAGCAGAGCTGAGGCGAAGAACCAGTAGGCGATTTGTTGAGTGCGGAATTTCATTTGATAGAAAAATTAGATTTGGGCGGCGCAGGGGGGGGGTATTCGGCGGAAAGGCTGATGAGATAGGCGACCATCTCGTCGAGCTGCTCAGCGGTCATTGGTATTTGGGGCATCGCAGTGCCCGGTTTGATTTTCTGCGGATCACTGATCCAAGCTTTGAGATCGTCCTCGTTCATCTTCGTGCCGATCGTATCCAGAGGGGGACCGACGTTACCGCCTACGCCACCGACGGTGTGACAAGCGAAACAGATCGTCTGGAATAGCTGAGGCTTCGGTAGATGGGATTTGCCGGTCGTGACAACGGGAGCTGCGACCCGTCCTAGGCGCGGATCGGCCGGGAAACCATTCAAGTCCACCTCGCCGCATCATTCTAAAAATGCGATGACTTTAGCAATTCCCTCGGGATTGAAATCGTAATTCACCATCTTCCGCTCGCCGGTGAACATGGCTTCTGGGTCCTTCAAAAAGAGCTCAAGCCACGGTTTACCGCGGCGATCTACAACCTTGGTTAATTCAGGGGCTTAGTAAGCGCCTTCACCAAACAGCGTATGGCATCCCATGCAGTTATTGGCTTCCCAGATTTCCTTACCAGCGATGACCTGAGCGGTGAGATTGTGCTCATTGGTTTGCTTCGGGACCTGCTTGTGCGAGTCGTAAGTCAGAGCGAGAAAAGCGGCGGTACATAAACCTGTTCCGCCGAGGAAGAAGGCGCTGGCCTGCGATTTGGATAACATGGTAGGGCTGAATAGTTGGTGGATTGAATCTGCTGAACCGCTGGCCGGACTCGGTTACCTCATGGAATGCATGGAAGGTTCCGCCGAACTCGAGCAGGTGATCGCGAAAGAGTTCTCGGTGCGGGTTGAAATGAGAGTTTCATGACAAAATGAGCTATAGCGTCTCATTAAAAAGAACAAAAGATAAATTATTCTTCTAAATTATTCTACGACCGAAATATCGAAGTGGGCATGGCCTTTCGAACCACTGGCAGAACCTTAGGCGAAAGCAGTGGGAGTTGCTGGTTCGGTTAACTGGTTACGCGATTGAGGTGAGTTCGGGCTTGGCGATCAGCGACAGAGCGTGGAGCGTATTGTATGCATTTCTTAGCAGCGGTTACCCCCGACGTGAGTACAGGCTGGTTAATTGGCACCTTGGTGGCCGCGATTGCCCTGATTCTTTTTCTGATTCTAAAATGGCGCGTGCAGGCGTTTGTCGCACTGCTCTTAGCGAGTGTATTTGTGGGGGTCGTTTCTGGCACGATGGAGCTCACCGAGGTCGGCGACACGATCAAGGACAGTATGGGCTCCAGTTTGGGCTTCATTGCTACGATCATCGGTCTCGGTGCGATCTTCGGCTCGATGATCGAGCACAGCGGGGGAGCGCAGAGTCTGGCCAACGGCCTACTGAAATTCTTCGGCGAGAAGAAAGCCAATTGGGCGATGCTCATGACTGGCTTCCTGATCTCCATCCCCGTGTTTCTCGATGTGGCCCTGGTGATCATTGCTCCCATCCTCTACGCACTCTCGCGTCGCACCGGCAAATCACTGCTGACCTTTGGACTCCCGCTGTTGGCCGGTATGGTGGTGACGCATTCCTTTGTGCCGCCGACGCCCGGGCCGACCTGGGTGGCCTACGAATTGGGTATCCCCATTGGCACGGTGATTCTCTACAGCGTGCTGGTCGGCTTGCCGACGGCGATCATCTCGGGTATTTTTCTGGGTGGTAAGATTGCGGATCGGATCAAAATTGACCCGCCCGAACTGGTTGAAGTTGAAGAAACTGATACGCCTTCATTTTGGACGATTGCGATCATCCTCATGCTCCCAATCGTATTGATCGTAGCGGGTTCGTTGGTCGAACAGGCAGTGGGTAGCGGCATCGCCGATGGCCTGTCCCGGAGCGAACGCGGAGCGGAGATGGCCATCTTGATGAAGGCAGCGCCGGGCTGGCAGCAGTTTGTCGCTTTCTTCGGTCACCCGATCTTGGCCCTGCTTCTCTCGACGAGTTTGACGCTGTGGATCTTGGGCGCGAAGCGTGGGGTTAAGAAAGATCAACTCATGGAAGTCGCGACCCGCGCTCTCGGACCAGCAGGAATTATCATCCTCATCACCGGAGCGGGCGGAGTCTTTAAAGGAATGCTGGGTAAAACGGGCGTGGGTGACGCGTTGGCCGAGACACTGGGAGGTCTTGGTGTGACGCCGGTCATTCTCGCGTTCTTGTTCTCCGCCATTTCTCGCATTGCGCAGGGGTCGGCCACAGTGGCCATGGTCATGGCGGCTTCGCTGATGTCTCCGATATTGATGAATATGGGACTCTCGGACGCTCAGCTTTCGCTGGTCGTGGTCGCGATCGCAGCTGGAGCAGCGGGCTTCTCTCACGTGAATGATAGTGGATTCTGGATGGTGAGTCGTTACTTCCGCATGACGGAGAAGCAGACATTCCAAACCTGGAGTCTCGTTTCGACCGCAGTTGGATTCATTGGAGTTTTCTTCGCCTCAATCCTCTGGATGTTTGTTTAAGATCGGTGCGATCTAATCCAGCTATGAAATCTCTGACGATTCTCTGTCTCGCTGTCCTGACAACTATCTGCTGGTCCCGCCAACCGGATGAGGGCTGGATAAACTTGTTGGACGGCGAATCTCTGGCGGGTTGGACCCCGAACTTCGATGATCAACAAATCGAAGTGAAGGACGGCGCCATCGAGATGCTTGCGGTGAAGAAAAACCTCTGGTTGGTGCACGATGAGGTGTTCACCGATTTCGAGCTCGAAGGTGAAATCAAAGCGCCGTTGGAGAATTACAACACGGGGATCGCCTTCCGTTGTGACGAGACGCCGATTGGCTACCAATGCGAAATTTTCGACCGACAATCCGGGTCACTTTATGCGATCAAGCAGGGGTGGATATTTCCCGAGAGTAAGGACAAATTGGAGAGTTTTTATGCCATCGCGGGAGACGCGTACAAGCCGGGAGTGTGGAACCATTACCGGATCAAGTGCGTCGGTGATCATATCCAGATTTGGGTGAATGGCAACCTGACCACGGATGTCCGTGACGACAGCTTCACGAGCGGTCGCGTCGCAATTCAGCATCACGGAAAGGGTGACGTGCACTACTTTCGCAATATCCGAATCCGGTCGTTATCGGACTAGTCACGTTGCCGTTTTTACAGAGAATAAATTATTCGAGGGTGAGGGATTGTCTGGGCGGGACATTTGGTTCTAATTTTCAATTCGTGCTACGATGGATACTCCTTCTTTTTGCGACTAGTATGCAGGCTGCTGAACAAAAACCTTTCTGGAATTTCCCCAACGCGATCTGGTTGGGCAACGAGACGACTCAAGTGGTCCTATGTCCAGATGCGGGTGGTCGGGTGCTGGAGTATGCGTTACATGGCACCAACGTGTTGGGACTTGATCCGAAGGAGAAGGAATGGACGCCCGAGTTGAAGGACTTTGTGCCCAGCGCCGGTCGATTTGACGTGGGGCCGGAGCAATTGATCCCTCAGCGGGATGAGCTCTGGCGTGGTGAATGGGTCGGGGAAATCACGGGTGAGCGTTCCGCGAGGATGATCAGCCAGCCGCATGCCCAGACGGGAGTGCAGTTGGTGCGCGAGTTTGAGTTGGCGGAGCAAGGTAGTCGCCTCACTTGCACTCAAACTATCCGAAACATCACGGAGAACCGGACGGTCGAATGGTGCCACTGGAGCCGTACCTTCGCGGTCGGAGGGGGGCGTGCTTACGTGCCCGTAACGGAACCTTCCCGATTTCCTCATAACTACGTTCAGTATAAGTCGGGAGGCTGGCTGAATATGCGCCCTCGAGACCCTCAAATTCGAGAGCGCGACCACATGATCGAGATTTTAGGACCTTTGGAGTTTCCGAAGCTCGGGATGGATTCGATGTCAGGTTGGTTCGCCTACCATGCTCCGAATGATTTGCTGTTCGTGAAGCGATTCCCCACGTTCCCCTACCGAGTTTACAACGAGGTGGCGGGCTTGTCGGTGTCCATTTGGTATCCGCAGGATCGCCCCGTTATCGAACTCGAGCCCATCGGTCCCCGTGAGCGGTTGGGTCCCGGCGAAGAAGCCTCCTTCACCGAAACATGGTTTTTGGTCGAGCGCCCGTTTCCCGCTGATCCCGACGCGGTGGATTTAGGTGAGCTGAGACGTTTGGTGGATCGACTGTCGGAGGGTTGATCCGGGCGATACCTGGGATTGAGAGCGGTTCCGAGTTTCGTTAATTCGGTAGACTCGACGGTCTGATCTAAAAGTTTTCAGTGGCGAGTTTTACCATGCCTACTTCCAGTAGAAGATTGGCGAAACGGCGTTGTTCGCCGGTGGCGATAATCAACGTGGTGGTGGGCGAGGCGATCTTATCGTAAAAGGCCCATCGCTCCATTTGGTTCCAAGTGACGTCGGGTCCGAGTTTCTCGCGATAAATTTCCGTGATCGGTGGAGCATAGTCGGAAGGCGGTTCCATGACTGTGGCGGCCTGCACGGGGATGGCGGTGAGCAAGGCATCGAGCACGGTGAGTGAATCGACCATGCCGGGCGCAAGGTTGAGGTGCACGATCTTGGCATTGGGGCCGCGATTTCCCGCGACGGGAAAATTGCCGTCGGCGATCAAGACTTGAGAGAAGTGACCAGAACCGCCTAAAGCGGCGAGAATCTCGGGATGGATAAGTTGGGATTTGAGCATCGATCAGGCGAGAGGCATGGCCTTTTCGATGAGCTGCACCCAGAACGAGGAACCGGCAGGGATGGCGTTGTCATTGAAGTCGTATTTGGGGTGATGCACCATCGCGGTGTCGCCGTTGCCGACGAGGATGTAAGCGCCGGGGCGTTCCTCGAGCATGAAGGCGAAATCCTCTCCGCCCATGATCGCAGGGGTATCCGTCGTCACGTTTTCGGCTCCGGCGACTTGGGCGGCGACTTCGGCGGCAAATGCGGTCTGGGCAGGGGCGTTAACCATCACGGGGTATCCTTTGTGATAATTGATTGCCGTGGTTGCACCGTAAGCTGCGGCGGTGTGTTGGCAGACTTCTTTGATTCGTTTTTCGGCGAGTTCACGGATGTCTTTGTCCATCGTGCGCACCGTTCCTCGAAGTTGCACCCGTTCGGGAATGACATTGTAAGCTTCGCTCTCAGTGCGGAAAGAGGTGACCGAAACGACGAGTGCCTTGAGCGGGTCGGAGTTGCGCGAAGCGACGGTTTGCAGGGCAATCACGATTTGGGCGGCGACGACGGTGGTATCGATCGATTCGTGGGGTTTAGCGGCGTGTCCGCCGAGGCCCGTGACATCGATGGTGAATTCATCAGTGGCGGCAAAAAATGAGCCTTCGCGAATGGCGAACTGGCCGATGGGGATTCCGGGCATGTTGTGCATGCCGTAGACTTCCTGGATGCCGAACTCATCCATCATGCCATCGGCGCACATTTCGCCGCCGCCGCCGCCGCCTTCTTCGGCGGGTTGATATATGACCACGGCGGTGCCGTCGAAATTACGGGTCTCGGCCAGGTATTTGGTGGCACCGAGTAGCATGGAAGTGTGGCCGTCATGGCCGCAGGCATGCATCTTACCGGGAGTGCTTGAAGCATAGGAAAGGCCGGTGTCTTCGAAGATCGGAAGGGCGTCCATGTCGGCCCGAATCCCGATGACTTTACCACTGGTATTTTGACGGCCTTTGATCACTCCGACGACGCCGGTGCGCCCGATACCCGTCTTAATCGAGTCGCACCCGAACTCCTTGAGCTTGTCCGCAACCAACCCAGAGGTGCGGTGCGTATCGAAAAGGATCTCGGGGTTCTGGTGAATGTCCTGCCGCCACGAGGCGATCTCTGGCTGCAGTTCTTGGAGGCGGGGAGTAATCGGCATGGCTCGACGCTGCCTAGTCGGGGTCGCGGATCAACCTAGATCGACGTCGGGCTGCCTGTGCGGTGGTTCATTTTTGGTCGCGCTTGATCCGATCAGCGACGGCCTGAGCGTGAACCTCGGAATTGAACTCGGGATTAGGTCGTTGGGGGATGTCGGCGCCGGTTTGTTGGAGCCAGTCGGCCAGGGTTTTGCCGAGTTCGCCGGTCTTAGCGGGTTGGAGTAGAGCCAAATTATGAGTTTCTCCAATGTCCTCGCGAAGGTTGTATAGCTCATAGGCATCATCCTCGTAGAAGTGGTGTAGCTTCCAGTCTCCTTGACGAACGATAGAAACGGGGCGGGAGCGGAAGAGCACGTCGCGTTGTTCCGCGGCGGTCTGTCCGTAGGATTGGAGATAAGCGGGGAAGTGCCAGAAGATGGCACGGTTGGGATCTGGTTGAGTGCCGGTGAGGATCGGCACGATGCTTTCACCGTCGAGAATCTGGTCAGGTAACGGTGCTCCCATGATTTCACAAAGCGTAGGGTAGATGTCTACACCGGTCACCAGAGCATCGGAAGATTGTCCCGGAGCGATACGGCCGGGCCAACTGATGGCTAAGGGCACGCGGATTCCGCCTTCGTAATAAGTGCCTTTATAGCCGTATAGTGGATACATGTCCGTGGCCGGGCCGTAGCCGCCGTTGTCAGAAAAGAAGATAATGGCGGTGTCGTCCGAGAGATCTAGTTCCTCGAGTTTGGCCATGATACGGCCGATGCCGTCGTCGGTTGATTTGATCATGGTGGCCATGCCGACGTTGTCATGCAGCTCACCGGGCGTCTTGGCCTCGTATTGGGCGACGAGTTCACGCTTGGCCTGAATGGGAGTGTGGACCGAGAAGTGGGTGAGATAAAGCAGCCACGGTTTGGCAGCATTTTGCTCGATGAATTTGACGGCTTCATCGCTGAGGCGATCGGTGAGGTATTCGCCTTCCGGGGCGTCTTCCAGTCCCGGCGCACCGGGGTGGGGTGGGTAGTAGCCCTTGGGCGGGCTACCGCTGTGGCTGCCGCCGATATTCACGTCGAACCCGTAGGGAATCGGATCTGGGCTGAGGTGCCATTTTCCGATTGTGCCCGTAGTGTAGCCGGCTTTCTGGGCGATCTGAGCCCAGGTCCGGATAGACGGATCTAGGTCAGCGACTCCGGGGATGTGTTCGAGGCGGCGATGTTGGTCTTCTCCGCGAGGCGTGGTGCCGACGTTATAGATTTTGTGCCGAGGAGAGTATTGGCCACTGAGAAGACTGGCGCGGGCCGGTGCGCAGTTGGCCGAAGCTGAATATGCTTGGGTGAATGTCATCCCTTCCGCCACCAGTTTGTCGATGTGGGGTGTTTCGAAAAAATCCGAGCCCATGTAGCTCGTATCGCGCCAGCCGAAATCATCGAGGAAGATGAAGAGGATATTGGGTGCAGAACCAGCGATCGCGGTGCCGGCACTAATCAGGAGACCGAGCCAGAGGCCACGGAATGAAGGGGTAATCATGGCGTCATGTTAGCCGGTGAAGCGGCTCATACTACCAAAATATTCTATGATCTCACCATCCGGCACTGCGCTTGATGCGGAGGGCTTCGTAGAGGTCGGGGGAGATTTCTTGGAGGAAGCGGCTGGGAGTGAGGAGCATGCCACCGGGGCCGGCGCGGTTCGCGATCTTGGGGTAGCTCAAATAGAGTTCGTTCTTGGCGCGAGTCACCGCGACATAGAACAGGCGGCGTTCTTCTTCGACGTCACCCGACTCGATCGCTCGGCGGCCCGGAAATAGTCCATCAGCACAACCGATCACGAATACGACGTCGTATTCCAAACCTTTGGCTTGGTGAATCGTGGTGAGGCGAACGGCCTGCGTATCGTCTTCGACCGCGCGGTCGTTGGTCTCGCCATTCAGAAGCACGATTTGGGCGAGTAGGTCCTGCATCTCTTCGAACCGTTGAGCAAAGCCCGACATCGCCGTGAGTTCGTCCACGCGATCCATGTAGTCGGCGTAGGCTCCTTTGAGGTAATCGCCATACCAACCATCCATGGCGGTTTCTACGGTGATTTGGGGCGTCTCGTTACGCATGTCCTCGGCGGTTTGACGTAGCGATGCGCAGAAGCTCGGCCACTCTTCTTTTGAAGCTTTTGGGACCTTGGACTTCACGCCGTCGGTATCGAGTGCATCGACAAAATCGATCAGCATCAGTCGCGCGTGATCGGCGGCGGCATTATAAATCTTGTGCGCGCCTTTTTCTCCGATCTTGGGGAGGAGGCAGGCGATGCGTTGCCAAGCGGATTCATCCGATGGATTATAGATGAAGCGCAGGATCGCGACGAGATCGCGGACATGCTGACGTTCGAAGAACTTAACTCCCGAGGTGATGTGGTAGGGGATGCCGACGCGGGAGAACGTGAGCTGCGTTTCGAGCGCCACGAAGTGTGAGCGATAGAGCACGGCGATCTCCGAGGGGGACACGCCTTCGTCTTCCACGAGGCAGCGAATACGCTTCACCAAAAACTCGGCCTGCTCGCGGTCGTCCATGGCCTGAACGACGTAAGGTTTGGTGGAGTTCGCGCGGGCGGCGCGGAGTTCCTTGTCGAAGTGACGGCCGGCGGGTTGGGCACTTAAAACGCCGTTGGCGAGTTCGAGGATTTGAGGGGTCGAACGGTAGTTGGTTTCGATGCGGTGGATGACGGTGCCCGGATGACGGTCTTGGAACGTCATCAAGTTTTCGAAATCCGCCCCGCGCCAGGAGTAGATGCACTGGGCGTCGTCGCCGACCGCCATCACGCAATGGTGGGAAGCGAGTCGATCGATGATCTGGGATTGGACGGTGTTGGTGTCCTGATACTCATCAACCAGCACATGGCGGAAACGGTGGGAAAAGTAGTCGGCAATCTTTTGGTCTTCGGTGAGTAACTTGAGCCAGAGGTCGAGTAGGTCATCGTAGTCGACGACGTTTTGTTTCTGTTTCGCTTCCTTGTAGGCTTTCGCGAAGGTGGGTAGAGCGACAGCGATATCCCGGTATTGCGGGTAGTGCTCATCCACCGTTTTGGATAACGAGTCCTGGGTGTTTCGCGCCATCGAAAGGACGCTGAAGAGTGGTTTCGGCCGCGGGTTAGTTTTATCTTTGAAGAATAATTTGTCCTCCGCCTCGACGGTTCTCTTGAGCAGCGATTCCGATTCATCGGCGTCTAGAATTGTGAAGTTCTTTGGAAGCTTCAGGACCTCCGAATCACCGAACATGCGCAGCGCTTTGTTCCCGAGACCATGGAACGTGCCTCCCCAGAACCGGCGGGAATCTTCACCGGTGAGGTCATGGACGCGGTGGAGCATTTCCTTGGCGGCCTTGTTGGTGAATGTGAGCAGCATGATCTCGCCGGGCCGCACACCTTGACTCAGGAGCCAAGCGACCCGGTAGGTCAGGGTGCGGGTTTTGCCGGAACCGGCACCGGCGAGCACCAGGAGGGGGCCGGGCGGGGCGGTAACGGCAGCGTATTGCTCTTCGTTCAGGGCCTCACGGAAATCGATCGGTGGATAGCCGGATTGAGGCGGGGGCGCGTCGTCGCGATCGAGAATGAAATCCATGAAAAGTCGAAGGTCGCGCTTTCAAGGCGCGAGGAAAAGCCGAAACGAACCTAGCTCGCGGTGGGGAGGTCTTTTTGCAGCGCATCTACCGCATCCAGCACTCCGGCGAATCTTTGGCCAAATGAGGTTAGGGTATATTCTACCCGGGGAGGGAGTTCAGCGAATTCAGTGCGGGTAAATACCCCAAATCGCACGAATTTGCGGAGACGTTCATTGAGAACCTTGGTTGTGAGGCCGGGCACGGCCCGCTCCATCGCCCCGGGACGATTGGTGCCCTCGCGCACAAGACGGAATACGGTGAGTGACCACTTACATTTGATCACGTTTTCCACCATGTCGGCGGCGGTCAGGTCAGGAGGCGAAGATTTTAAAGCACTCATAGTTAGTAATTAGGACCGTTTGGAAAGTGGGGACCAGATTGTGCCCGGTTGTGGGCTGAGCGGGAAAAGGGCATAGTCACGGCGTCGAAAGCGACGATTCATAACAAGTAACCAAACCAATAGACAAAGTCACATCATGAAAGAAAAAGCCACCTTCTACCACGCCGGCTGCCCGGTATGTCTCGATGCTCAAAATGCAGTCGAATCCATCGTCGACCGCTCCCGTTTCGATCTCGAGGTCATTCACTTGGGCGAAGCTCCTGATCGGTTGGCCGGGGCTGAAGCCGAGGGGCTGAAATCGGTGCCCGCACTGGCCACCGGCGGGCAGATGATCCATCTGAACCACGGTGCCGATGTTTCGGCGCTGAAAAACTGATCTGAGCGAACCTCAGAGCCAAAGGGCTGTGAGTCATCCTAAAAACTGTCACTTCCTACGTGACAGTTTTTTGGCGATGGGCAGCTGCGGTGGTAGATTGCGTTGGGGCGGAGGAGTTGTTGAGGTGGGCGGTATGCAGGGAAAGAAGATGTCGGCCAAGGAGCTGAAGAGTGCATATCCCGATGAACCCTGGCATTGGCGCCCCGAGTGGCATACAGGAAGGATCAAAGGGTCCCGCAAACTGGAGGCCGTGATATTCGGTTTGATGGGACGGGTATTTTTTGGCCTCAGTTTGCCGGCTCTCACAGCTCTGCCGAAGGAATTGGAGCGAGGGAACTATGCACTGTTGGTCGTGTTGCTATTCACAATCATTGGGTTGGTTTTGATGTTTCTGGCCGCGAAGGCTTTTCTACAGGTGCTTCGCTACGGAACTCTGATTTTTCGACCGGATCCGATGCCGGGTTCATGGGGAGGTTGGGTGAGTGGTGCGATCGTGATTCCGAAGGGCGCGCGGGTCATTGGGGCCATCGATCTAGAGTTGGCCTGTATTCACAAAACGGTGAGTGGCAGCGGTAAAAACCGTAGGGTTTCAGAGGTTCCCATTTGGGCAGCTAAGGAGTCGCGCCCGGCGGCAACGGTCCAGGGGATGGGGCCGATCGTGCAATTGCCGGTAAAATTTCAGGTACCTCGGGACAGCGGGAAACCGACTGATGGAAGTGAGTAACGAGACCAAATACTCTGGCGACTTACGCTCGAGATGCCGGTGCGGGGACAGAAGAAAACTTTGTCTACGAAGTTTGAGATTCCAGTTTTCGATGTGGGCGAAGATCTGACTGACGCGGACCCGGCTCCCTCGGTTAAGGAGCAGGCTGACCGGCTCGAGGAGTCACTGGCTGAAGCTGGCGTGATCGTTTCGCAAGGCATGGGCGGGGTGATTTGGCGATTTTTCCAACCGAAGGCCAAAAGCGGCGCGTTGGTATTGGGACTATTTGCGGCGGTGTTTGGGACGATTGGTTGGTTCCTGCCGGTGTTGTTCATGAAGGTTGTTTTCATGGGCTTTGCCTTATTGATGGCCGCGATCCTTCCGGGGCTCATTTGGCGTCGTAGTGAACTGAGACTCAATCCGCGCGAGATTATCGTGCGCAAACGCGGTTGGCGGGGTTGGCAGGAGTGGAGTTTGATCCCAGTGAGATTGCCGGTTTGACCCTCGAAGAATCGATGCGCTCCGGCAGCGATCGCTACCTGCGGCTCATTGCCGTGGGTGTGCGAGGCGTAGATCCTGAAGTCCCGCACCCGGCGGAGCATTTCAAAGCTCGGAAAGCGCGATACCGGTGGAAACGGGAGATCAAGCGATCCGGTGAAGCGACGGGTGAGACGAGACAAACCCTTTTGGAGACCCCCTGTTTTGAACTCGAGGTGGCAGGTTACCTACGCGGAACGATGGCGGCGGAAAACGTTCGCGAACATCTGCTCGCTACGCTAAAGCACCCGGTGGCATAGGGCTGCTCCGAACGGGTGATTGGCGTCGCTGGCAGGATGCGGACGACGCGGAGATTGTCCTGCCGGAAGATACGGTTTTGTGAGGGGCGAGACAGCGTGGACACAATGCATCGTTTGCGTATTTTGGAGACAAGAAAGGCGGTTTTGCCGAAACCACGGGCTCACCCGGATCGGCACCCACTCCACTGGCGGCGCGCTTGGCGATCACGCCCTACCTTTAAATCTTAGGGTGGTTGACGACATGGAGGTCGTGCTTCCCGGAGTGGAGGCGCCTAGATCAGGACGAGGTCGTTGCGATGGAGGACCTCGAGGCGCCGGCGTTTGGGGAAGAGCTTTTGGAGGGCGGGCGTATTCAGGCCGGCAATCCTTGGAATGTCATCGGAGGCGAACGTCGACTTGCCCCGGCCGACAACGGTTCCGTCGGGATCACAGATATCGATGATGTCTCCACTCGCGAACGTGCCGCTACAACCGGTCACACCGACTGCCAGCAAACTGCTGCCCCGTGATCGCAAAGCCGGGACGGCTTTGGCGTTTATCTGGATACTACCTTTGGGACGTTGAAAGAAGGTCAGCCAATGTTTGCGGGCGTCCATGGGGAGGCCGCTAGGAACGAAAAAGGTGCCGGGATTACGTCCGGAGAATATGCGCGGGATCACATCTTCTTCGGCTCCGCTTGCGATAAAGACGCCACATCCGCCTTTGGTGGCGATGCGGGCAGCGGAGATTTTGGAAATCATGCCTCCCACGGCGGTGATTGAGGTGGTGCCGCCAGCCATGGCTTCGATCTTTGCGGTGATACGGGACACTACGGGGACGATCTCTCCGGTGCCTTCCATATCGATCAGGCCGGGGGCGGTTGAAAGGATCAGCAGGTAGTCGGCGTGCACCAGACTTGCGAGCATGGCGGAGAGGGTGTCGTTGTCGCCAAACTGGATTTCAGCCGCACTAACGGTGTCGTTCTCGTTGACGATGGGGATGATGCCGAAGCCGAGGAGGGCTTCGAGGGTGGCTTTAACCGCGAGGTGCCGGGCCCGTCCTCGCACGTCCTCGTGGGTCAGTAAAACTTGGGCGACAGTGCTCTTGTGAGGTTCGAAGCCGTTTTGCCAAGTTTGCATGAGCAAGCTCTGGCCGACTCCGGCGCAGGCTTGATTCTGAGCCAGGAGAGAAGGACGGATTTTGAGACCGAGGCTTCCCATGCCGAGACCGACCGCTCCGGAGGAGACGACGATGACTTCGGTGCCGCGGGAACGCAGGTTGGCGATCTGAGAGCAGATCGCGGTGATTCGGACGGTATCGAGCTGACCGATGCCGGAGGTCAGGACGCCGGTGCCCAGTTTGATCACGACCCGTTTAGGGGGGCGGTAGAGTAAACTGGAGGAGGATGTGGACACGGGCAGGGGCCGAGGTCAGTTGACCTCGAGCAGATCTTTTTCTTTGTGCGCCAAGTGCTCGGCGATGGATGCAATGGCCTTATCGGTGATCGTTTGGATCTCCTTTTCGAGGCGCTTCGCTTCGTCTTCGGGTAACTTCGCTTTCTTGATATCGTCGAGGCCGTCATGGCGGGCTTTGCGCACGCCGACTTTGCCGTCTTCGGAATGGCGGTGAGCCACCTTCACAAATTCTGCGCGCCGTTCGCGACTCATCTCGGGTAGGGGCACCCGCACGATGCCGCCGTCGATGTTCGGATTGAGGCCGATGTTAGCTTTTTGGATGCCTTTAGCCACGGCTTGGAGGACGCCTCTATCCCACGGTTGGATGGCAATCATGCGCGAGTCGGGCGTGCTAATGGCCGCACAGTCCTTGATGCGCATGGAGGAGCCATAAGCTTCGATATGGATGTTCTCGACCATGGCCGGAGTCGCCTTACCGGTGTGGATGTTGTCGAACTCGTGTAAGGTGTGATCGACCGCTTTTTTCATCTTGGCTACGGTAGAGGAGACAATCGGGTGGGACATGGCGCGTAGAAGGGGAGTTGGGGACTGAGTAAAGTGGAGAGGGGAGGCAAAGAATCAACCGTGGACGAGTGTGCCGATCTTCTCGCCATTGACGGCGGAACGGATGGCATGAGGGTCGCTGAGGTCGAAGACCAAGATTGGCAGGTTGTTGTCGAGGCAGAGCGAGAACGCCGCCGAGTCCATCACACTGAGGCGTTGTCGAAGCGCGTCGATGAAGGTGATGGTTTCGTAGCGCACGGCGTCGTCGTGCTTGTTTGGGTCCTTATCGTAGACCCCGTCGACCTTGGTGGCTTTGAAGATGATTTCGGCGCCGATCTCGTTGGCGCGCAGGGCGGCGGAGGTGTCGGTTGAGAAGTAAGGGTTGCCGGTCCCAGCTACAAAAATGACCACGCGACCCTTTTCTAGATGGCGGACGGCGCGACGGAGGATGAACGGTTCGGCGACTTGGTCCATCGGGATGGCAGTCTGCACCCGGGTGTCGACGCCCATTTTTTCCAGACAATCCATGATAGCCAGTCCGTTAATGACGGTGGCTAGCATGCCCATGTAGTCGCCGGTGGTGCGATCGACACCCCGGCTGGCGCCTTGCAGGCCCCGGAAAATGTTACCGCCACCAATGACGACACAGACTTCGACGCCGAGTTCGTGGATCTCTTTGACCTGCCCACAAATACGGCTCAGCACGGTGGGATCAATGGGATCGATACCATCACCTCGCAGCACTTCACCGCTCAATTTGAGCACGATGCGTTTGTAGCGAGGGGTGGATTCGGCCGACACGGAGTCACTCATGAAGGGCGAGTGAAGTCGGGCGGATTTGCTGCGTCAATGCGGGAGAGCGAATCACGGGCCAGTTACAGTGATTCTCGATGGGGAAGCGGGCTCCCCAGCGCTCGAAGTCGTCGATTCAGATTCTAAAGTGGCTGCCCGACATGGGTTGGTTCCACCGGTAGTGGAATCCTGCGGATCGACCTGTCGGTCGCCCCATCTCCGTCCCGCAAACCGGGACTGCGTCGAACCAAGGTTCTCACCCCTGCGT
>MEHZ011592012.1_pt1 | contig 151407 bp, 135 predicted proteins | sample 897221 | NCBI WGS metagenome assembly MEHZ01 (sample SAMN05514161, study PRJNA337945) | marine metagenome | isolation source: marine surface water | place: Arctic Ocean | collected 2007-12-13 | reverse complement strand
TCTTCATCCCAAAACGGCTCGCGAAACGACCGCTGGAGCAAATGCGCACCGAGGTCCAACACCCAGCGCGGATCGAGCCGCGCACAGGTTCGCGCATAAAGCCGGGAGGTTTCCATAAACTCGGCACTCATCAACCAACGCGGCGACCGTGCTTTGCCTGCGGCCGGAGTCGCCGCCGCTTTGCTCCCCTTCCCCTTCTTTTTCTCTTCCCGCACAAAAAGTCCTGAACCGGGAAAGATAACGGGCTTGCGATCGTGGGTCGCTTTGTAGCCTCCTTTTTCATCGTCGCGATTCGCAATATTCCCGAGCAATCCAGCGAGGATGGATCGATGGATGGCGCGAAAAGCCGGATCGTCCAAACCGAGGTCATCGGTCGCCTCGGCGATAGATTTGTCCGACGTCGTGCCGTCCCAGACCGAACTGTGCCCAAGGTCTTTCCGCTCCCGTAAGACGTCGTGCAACTGGTGATGAATATCCCGCCACTCCCGCAGACGCGTATAACTCAGAAAATGATCCCGACACCATCGGCGCATCTTGGACTGAGTGAGTTTTTCAAACTGATCGTGGAGCGATTCCCAAATCGAAAGCAGGGTGAGGAAATCGGATTCACGGTGGGTGAATCGGCGATGGGCCGCGTCGGCCGCTCCCTGCTTCTCGAGTGGACGTTCCCGCGGGTCTTGCACACTTAGGCCTGCGGCGATGATCACCACTTCGCGCAACGCCTTCTCGTGCCGCGCCTGCAAGATCATCCGGCCGACCGAGGGATCCACCGGTAAGCGCGCCAATGCTTGGCCGATATCCGTGAGCCGCCGAATCGAACCTTCGGATTCGATCGCATGCAATTCGTCGAGTAACGCATAACCCGCCTTAATCGACTTGCTCGCGGGCATGTTGAGAAACGGGAAACGCTCAATATCGCCGAGACCAAACGCCTTCATGCGCAAGATCACATCCGCCAAATTTGCCCGCTGAATCTCCGGTTGCGCAAACTTAGGCCGTTCCTCGTAGTCCTCCTCCGAATACAATCGAATGCATACGCCGGCGGCGACCCGACCGGCGCGCCCCTTGCGTTGATTGGCACTGGACTGAGCCACCGCTTCGATCGGCAAACGTCGCGTGCGAGACTGTGGCGAATACCGACTCACCCGCACGAGCCCCGTGTCGACGACGTAGCGAATGCCCGGCAGCGTCAGTGAGGTCTCCGCAATGTTGGTTGCCACGATCACCCGACGGCGCGCGGTCGCGGCGAATACGCGTTGCTGCTCGCTGTTGGACAATCGGCCAAAAAGCGGAATCAAATCACACCCACGAGCCGAGCCACCCAGCCCGTCAATCGTTTCCCGGATATCACGCTCGGCCGGCATGAAGACGAGCACATCACCGGAATTCGTCGTGCTGAGGATACGCCGGGTCGCTTCGATTGCCCCATCGATGTAGTGCAGCGACTCACGCTTTTTCTCGCCGCCCGAATCGTCTGATTCGGCGCCAAATTCATCGAGCGGATTGTAAATAACTTCGACCTCGTAGGTGCGGCCGGAAACTTTAATCACGGGCGCATCGTCAAATGCTTTACTGAAGGCTGCCGTATCAATGGTCGCAGAAGTGATGACGATCCGCAGATCCGGTCGGTCGTGCCGCAGTTGGCGGAGGTGGCCTAAAAGGAAGTCGATGTTGAGCGAGCGCTCGTGAGCCTCGTCGATGATGATCGTATCGTATTCCCGGAGTTTCGGGTCGGACTGCACCTCGGCGAGCAGCATGCCATCGGTCATGAACTTCACCACCGTGTCACGCGACGTGCGGTCCTCAAAGCGCACCTTGCAACCCACCTCCCGGCCCCAACCCACGCCCATTTCCTCGGCTACTCGGCGCGATACTGAGAGCGCCGCGACCCGACGCGGCTGCGTGCAGGCAATCCGGCCAAGCGTGCCCCGGCCGGCGGCGAGACACAGTTTGGGAATCTGAGTGGTTTTGCCTGAACCCGTTTCACCAGCCAGCACCACAACCGAGTGCGCTTGGATGGCGTCCACGATTTCCCCCGCCCGCGCACTGATCGGTAGATCGGGCGGGAATTCCAAACGGAAAGGAAATGGCTTTTGGTCTGGCACGAAGGCGAAAGGGAAACCCAGAGTGAAACTTCCTCCCGATATGGCTGGCAAGATCGCTAAACCTCCTCCGCTCCCAATTGACGTTTTTCAACGGGTTATTCGCGTGGCCAGCTTCGACGGGCGTTTGCTCGTCGCGATTGCCGGAACCTTTGCCTTGATGGCTGCCATGAGTCGTAACTTGCCTCCTACGATGGCAGGTGTCCTCGCGGCTGGTTGGGGACTCGCCGAGATCCATGGTGCCGACAAATTGCGCAACGGCGACCCACGCGGGATCGATTGGATGATTTGGTCGCAGCTCGGCCTCATGATGACGGTATTCATCTATGCGGGATGGATGATGACCCACCTCGACGCGGTCGAGCTCCTCAACAGCATGCCTCCGCTCGCCCGCGAGAACCTGGAAGATAAATTCGAAGCGGCGGGCCTCCCCCTCGACGAAATGCCGGCGGTTTTCCGCAGCATGTCGACGTTGGTTTACTCGCTCGTCGCCCTGTTGACCTTCGTCTTTCAAGGCATGATGGCACGATTCTACCACCGCTCGCGTCCCGCCGTGGAAACGGTGGTATTCGGCCCGGGCCGACGTTAATCACGTTCACTTGCGCCGAGCCCGTCTCGATCTACGTTACTCCGTATGTCCAAGGAACGTTACATTTCTACCAAAGAAGCCTGGGCCCGCAAGCAGGTCGCCAAAGGAGTGAAACCTCTCGAGGAGGCCTCCGCCGAGCGACTGCCGCCCGGACAAAGGCTGACCACCAACTTTCCCGTGCTGGACCTGGGCATCAAACCAGACATTCCGTTGGCGGAATGGACTCTTGCCATCGACGGCGAGGTGGAAACTCCCCTGACCCTAGATTGGACCCAATTTAATGCCCTGCCCCAGGTGGAAGACGTGAGCGATTTCCACTGTGTGACCACCTGGAGCAAGTTTGATTGCCACTGGAGTGGGGTCGCCTTCACCGAGCTCTACGAAAGGGTGCGCCCCAACCCTGTGGCTCAATACGTCTATTTCTCAAGCCACGACGGTTATACGACCAACGTCCCTCTCGCCCAATGTCTCGACGACGACGTGCTGATAGCCACCCATTTTGACGGAGAGCCCGTAACCCAAGAGCACGGTGGCCCCGCCCGGGTGATAATTCCCAAACTCTATGCGTGGAAAGGGGCCAAATTCATCAAATCCATGCATTTTCTAACCGAGGATAAACTCGGGTTCTGGGAGATCCGGGGATACTCCAACAGCGCAGATCCCTTCAAAGAAGAGCGCTACGCATAGACGGACGGCGAAGAATCGCTCGTATTTGCATATTTATGATCGATATCGAGGCAAAATTCGCTCCCTACCGGTCGCTGGCTCGAGAGTTGCTCAGGACGAGGCATGCCAATTCTAGACAGCCGCAAACTCCTCGCCTTCGTAACTCTGGCGCAAACCGGGAGTTTCACTCGAGCCGCACAAGAAATGGGCATCACCCAATCCGCGGTTAGCCATTCGATCAAGTCCCTCGAAAACGAGCTGGAAATCAGGCTAGTCGACCGACGTGGACACCAGCTCAAGCTGACCACTCCCGGACTGAAGCTACTCGACCATGCCAATCGCATTCTAGCGGACATGGCAGAGGCCAGAGCCGACCTCGTGGGCTACATCGCCGTAGAAACTTAAGGTCATCGCACAAATCCGGGCTTGCCAACCGAGGGCGCGCTCCGTCTGGTCCTCCTTCCTTCCCGACTGCCCAGGTGGTGGAATTGGTAGACACGCAGGTCTCAGAAGCCTGTGCCGCAAGGTGTAAGAGTTCGAGTCTCTTTCTGGGCACCATTTACATAGGTAAAAGAAATAAAGGGAATCAATAGGGAACAGGAGGTCCTCAGGAGTGGCCGTTGGCATGGAACCGGTAAAAACCAATCCGGACGAGGATGGTTGTGGTATGGCAACGTCGTAGATACCGATCCCGTTGATACGGCCAAACGCGCCCTAACCGTTTCAGTAGAACTTGAGCATTTAATATTGCGCGAAGGGGTCGAACCAGCGACCGCTTTGATCGAACTAGCTTCTCTTTACCAGATCACCCATGGAGAAATCATTTCTTGGGCAAATGCAGACGCCGAAATCGAGGCATGGAAATTAGAATCCCCGGACACGCCGATCAGTCATAAACGATACCCAGCGGGACACCCCTTTATCGGGCATGATCTTTCCGGGGAATCGGCGGAAACAATCGATTCTGTTTGGAATAACACAACCGCAGAGGAAGCCGCGGAAGTTTGGTCAAAAATCGAACTAATTATCGGCCGCCGTGATACAGTGGTTGTAATCGTGATTCCGAGCTAAGAAGTCCCTATCCACTATCAATCGAACCACTCGTCGGTTTCGTCGAAGGCTGGGATGGGAATGTTGGCGATTTTGAGATCGCCGACCGCACGGTGACGACAACCCGGCTTGATCATGACTGTGGTCATCGGCTTCACCGGATAGAGCTCACCATCCAGCTCGATGTGCCCTTCGCCCTCTAAGATCAGATAAATTTCGGTGTGGTGTTTGTGGTAGTGGGCTTCGCTGTCTTTTTTGCTGTCCACGATATGGATCGAAGCTACCGGCGTGTCGGAGTCGACGAATGCACGGCGGGCTTGACCGCAGGGACAGGGCGCGGGCGCAACATCGGGGAGGTGGACGATTTCGAATCTGGCCATATTGGGGTAAATTTACGCTCCACCGCTTATACCGCCAACCTCAAAGCCGACTTGCCCGATCCCTCGAGCCCAGCCAACCTAAATTCTCATGAGCAAAGCTTCTGTCCTCCAACGCCTGTGTGACGATCAGTTGATCGCCTTACTCGCCGCTCAAGATGTCGAACAGATGACATTGCTCACCGATGCATTGATTGCTGGCGGAATCAACCATTGGGAGCTTCCGATGAGTTGCCCCGCGATTCCTGATTGGCTGGGTCAAATCTCCCAAAAATATCCCGATTTTCAGTTCGGCCTCAGCACGGTCATCGATACCGACACCGCTCGTCGGGGTATCATCGCTGGAGCCCGCTTCATCAGCACCCCTGCACTGAGACCCGAAGTGATCTTGCTTTGCCGCCGGTATCAAATCCCGGTGATTTGTGGCGTGCACTCGGTGAAAGAGATGGATGCCGCGCTGCTGGTCGGAGCCGACGCCTTAAAACTCTACCCCTCTGGAGACCGTTTCGGGCCTACGCACGTTCGCGAAATGCGGGCCGAATTCCCGGATGCCAAACTGTTCGCAGTCGGTGGTGTAACCGCCGCTAACGCCGTCGACTTCAGCGAAGCCGGAGCGGACGCCATGTTTGTCTCCAGCTGTCTGCGCGACCCGGAGGACAAGGCGCCAATCTCGGCCGCCACAATCACCCAAAAAGCCAAGGCGCTCTCCGACGCGCTGAAGACTGCGCCAGCCTCCGAGATCTCCTGACTCAAACTTCGATTTGAATTCCCCCACCCTATCTCTGCTGCAAGCACTCCCCCGCAGGTGCCGATTCATCACTGTCGGTATAGCGGCTGTATTAGTCCTGCCTGCCTTGTTTGGGCGAGAGCCCGTCGAAGGCCAAAAGGCCATGGTGGTTTCGGGCCAACATCTGGCATCGGAGGCCGGCGCTTCGATCATGCGCGCAGGCGGCAATGCGATCGATGGTGCGGTCGCCACCGGTCTAGCCCTGGCCGTGACTCTACCCAAGGCCGGAAACCTCGGCGGTGGCGGATTCATGATAATCCATCGAGCCAACGGTAGATCCGTTGCACTCGATTTCCGCGAAGTGGCTCCGCTCGCAGCGCACCGTGATATGTATTTGGACGAGTCTGGAGCACCAGTAACCATGCGCTCGCGTCAGGGCTATTTAGCCAACGGCGTCCCCGGGACCGTCGCGGGATTAGAACACGCGTGGAAACACTACGGCTCGGGCAAGGTGAGTTGGCCCGATGTGGTCGAACCGGCTCGTCGGCTCGCCGCCGAGGGTTTCGTCATGTCGCCCACCTTCGCTCAGCACCTGGTGGCGCACCGCGAACGCTTCGAATCCAACCCCGAGTCTCACCGTATCTTTTCGCGGGACGGCAATCACTACGCCGCGGGTGAGTTATTTCGCCAACCCGATCTCGCCGCGACACTCGCTCGAATTCAACAACACGGCGCGAAGGATTTTTACCACGGCGAAACTGCCGATCTGATCGTAAAGGACCAGAGAAATGGTGGTGGGCTCATCACCCACGAGGATCTCGCCCAATACCGTCCCATTGAGCGCGAGGCGATCCGGGGAAAATACCGTGGTTACGAGTTCATCACCATGCCGCCACCCAGCTCCGGGGGCATCGCCTTGATGCAGATCTTGGGTATGCTAGAACCCTACGACCTAGCAAAACTACAACTCCACTCGGCTCAATATAGCCACCTTGTGGTAGAGGCCATGCGACGGGCGTTTCATGATCGCGCACTTTATTTAGGAGATCCCGATTTTTACGATGTGCCCCAAGCCGAGCTGACCCATCCATCCTATATCAGTCGAATGATGCGTGACTTCGATCCGCTGCGTGCCAGCTCCAGCGACGAGCTGGAATCGAGCCTTTCCGCCGCGACCGAATCCACGGAGACCACTCACTTTGCCGCCGCCGATAGTGAAGGAAATGTGGCCTCATCTACTTACACGCTGAATGGTAACTATGGGAACAGTGTCACCGTCGCCGGGGCCGGTTTTCTCATGAACAACGAGATGGATGACTTCACCGCCAAAGTCGGGGTAAAAAACCAATACGGCTTGCTCCAGAGCGAAGCAAATGCGGTGCTTCCGGGCAAGCGACCACTCTCATCCATGACTCCTACCATCGTGCTCAAGGACGGCCGCCCGTTCCTGACCGTGGGAGCACCCGGTGGCCCCACCATCATCACCACGGTGCTCCAAATCATGCTCAATGTGATCGATCACGAGTTGCCTTTGACCCTCGCCGTCGATACCCCTCGATTTCATCATCAGTGGCAACCTGATCGAATCCAACACGAACCATTGTTTTCGTCTCCCGACACCATTGAGACTCTACGTAACATGGGACACGAATTCGCGCTGCGTCGACTTTACTCCCACGAGAGCAATCGCGTTGCCCGTTATTTCGGCGATGCCGAAAGCATCATGTTTGAAGCCGAAATCGGCCTGCTCCTCGGAGTTAGTGACTCCCGGAATCCCGACGCGGCTCCGTCCGGGTTCTAGCGCCGGGACCAGTGGGTTCGCCGATTACTAACAGGAACCTGTCGGGTGAGTTGCATCCGAGATCCTGCTGCCCAGTGTAGTTCGATGCGCCTTGCCCATCTCTCCGTCATCGCTGCCAGCAGTGGACTTCTGCTGATTTCTTCGTTTCCCGGCTGTAGCGACGAAACCCGCAACGCGGAGCAGACCTACCAGCAGTTCTGCGTGAGTTGCCACGGCGAGAATCTGACTGGTGGCATCGCCCCGAGTATGCTCGATGAGGTGTGGACTCACGGCGGCACCGATGCCGCGATCACGGCTCAAATCATAACCGGTGATCCCGCGGTTGGCATGCCTGCATTTGGCGAAGTGTTTTCCGATGCCCAAGTCAGGGCCTTGGTCGTCTACATTCGGGAGCAACGATCCAAGCATGCGCTCAATCCCCCCGCCTCACCCAAACCCGATGCCAACCAAATCGTCACCACCGCCGAGCATCAATTTCGGGTAGAAGTTGTAACCGATGAGGTGGATAGTCCCTGGGGCGTCAACTGGCTTCCCGATGGCACGCTGCTTATCACCGAGAAATCCGGTGATCTACGTCTTTGGCGCGACGGGAAACTATCGGATCCGATCAACGACACCCCCAATGTGGATGCCCTCAGTCAAGCGGGTTTGTTTGATGCCGTCGCCCACCCTGACTATCAAAACAACGGTTGGATCTATCTCTCGTTCGCGGATCTCCAAACCAAACTTACCGGCAGCCGTTTGAGTCTGACCAAAATCGTGCGAGGCCGGATCGAAGACGAAAGCTGGATCGATCAAGAAACCATCTACGAAGGAGCGGAGGAACACTACCCAAAGGCCGGCGGGTATCACTTCGGTAGCCGCATCGTATTCGATGAGGCAGGCTACCTATTCTTCTCCATTGGCGATCGTGGGGCCAAAGAAGAGGCGCAAGACCCATTCCGTCCCAATGGGAAAATCCATCGCCTTTTCGACGACGGTCGGGTGCCTCCCGACAATCCCTTCGTAAATCAACCCGGAGCCGTTCCGTCGATCTGGAGTATCGGACACCGCAATCCGCAGGGCCTAGACCTCAACCCCCGTGACGGCACGTTGTGGGCCACGGAACACGGCCCGAGGGGCGGCGATGAATTGAATCAAATTAGACCCGCCCTCAACTACGGTTGGCCTCTGATTACCTACGGCATGAACTACAACGGCACCCCCATCACCGGCGAAACCGCGCGGGCGGGACTGGAACAACCCATCCATCATTGGACCCCGTCCATCGCCGTCTGTGGAATCGATTTCTACGACGCCCATCAATTCCCCGCCTGGAGTGACAACCTACTCGTGACCGCTTTGGCCGATCGAAACCTGCGTCGGGTTGTCCTCGATAAAGGAGTCTTCAAAAGCCAAGAAATCATCCTCCAAGACATCGGCCGCTGCCGCGATGTGAGCACGGGACCCGACGGCTACATTTACTTGGCAGTTAACAGACCGGACAAAATTATTCGCCTCGTCCCCGTCGACTAATCTCTGCTAACTCCCTCTCCATCGATGAAATACCGCAAATTCGGCAAACACGACCTCACGACTTCTGAAATCGGCTACGGCGCCTGGGCCATCGGTGGCTCTTGGGGCGATCAGGACGACGGCGATTCGTTGGCCGCCCTCAATCGCGCCCTCGACCTCGGCTGCACCTTTATCGATACGGCAGAGGGATATGGCGGCGGCAAGAGCGAGAAGCTGATCGGGCAAGTCCTGCGGGAACGCCGAGCCGCCGGAAAAGAGGAATCGATTTTCGTCGCCACCAAAACCCCACCTTCCGACGGCGAGTGGCCTCCCTCCCCTTACTGCAAGACCGAGGAGCGTTACTCAGAATCCTACCTCCGTAAAAACGTCGCCGCACGCATGACGTGTCTCGGCACCGACAAACTCGACCTGTTGCAACTCCACACCTGGACGCGCGCCTGGAACCGAAATCCAACCCCGTTCAAAATCCTGCGCGAGATGCAGGCTGAAGGAAAAATTGGCCTCATCGGGGTTTCGACTCCGGAACAAGATCAGAATTCCGTGATCCAACTGATGCGCGACGGTTGGATCGATTCCGTTCAGGTCATCTACAACATCCTCGAGCAAGAACCCGCCGCCGAGCTACTCGATGTCGCCGCTGAATGTGGCGTCGGTGTGATTGTGCGGGTCGCATTCGATGAAGGCGCCCTCACCGGAAAGTTCACCGACGAAACCAAGTTTCCCGATGACGACTTCCGCAGTGATTATTTTGCCGGTGATCGTATCGGCCGAGTCGTGAAAAAAGTCGATGCGATCAAAGCCGATGTAGCAGATTCGGGTTATACGATGCCCCAAGCCGCACTCAAATTCGTGCTATCTCATCCCGCAGTTTCTCTCGTCATCCCCGGCATCCGCACGGTTTATCAGGCCGAAGCCAACTGCGGCGTGAGTGACCTGCCCGCCATGCCCAAAGACCTGCTAACCAAGCTCCAGGCCCACAATTGGCGCCGGGGTATTTGGTATAGCGGAAAGTGAGGAAAATGCCCAGGCAGGGCGTGACCGCTGGGCGCGCCGAGCACTGCTTGGCCGATTGATAAGACACCACCCCAGCCACCCAGGGCACCTTGCCATACGCGGACGGCCCGGCGGTCCGTCCCTACCCTTCACCTACTCGTAACGCATTGCTTCCATCGGACTGACCCGCAAGGCTCGAAGCGCTGGCACGAGGCAGGCGATCGTGCCTGCCGACATCAGAACCACGAATGTTGCGGTGAACGTCGGCAGGTCCCCCGGCTCTACACCGAATAGAAATGAGCCGAGTAGTTGCCCCGCGAAATACGCCATCCCGAGTCCTAGCACCATACCAATAACGAGGTGCACCCCGCTTTGACGGAGGATGAGCTGCAGCACATCACGCGGTGAAGCCCCGAGTGCCATCCGCACCCCAATCTCTTGGGTGCGCTGACTCACGCTATAGGCCATCACGCCGTAAATTCCCACTCCCGCTAGCACGAGTGCTACGCCGCCGAAGACTCCAAATATCCAGGCGAAAAGTTTCTTAAAAAACAGCGCATCATCGAGGTGGCTCTGCAACGGCACCACCCAATAGATCGGCAGATCTGGATCGATCCGCCGCTCCTCCTCGCGCATTAACGCGGCGGCGGCCGTGATATCGCCATCCATCGTGCGAACGAACAGAGAGTAAAATCGGCGCGTCTCCTGGGCTACGGGTCGATAAGTCTGGGGGCCGACCGCCTCTTCAAATTCACTCTGATAAATCGAAGGGATCACGCCCACCACGGTGACCCAGGATGCGTCCACGACGTCGTCGACATCACCCAATTTGAAGCGTTACCCTATCGCGTTTTGATTCGGCCAAAATTCTTGAGCCGCCCTATCGTTCACGATGGCCACGAGGTCGCGGTCGAGCGTATCGCGATCATCAAAATCACGGCCCTCCAACATCGAAACCCCCATCACATCCATCCATCCGGGCGAGACAAAACCTTCTCCGCCTCGGGCTGCCGCGACCCGCCCGACAACGGGGAATTTTCAAGCACGACCGGATCGTCGCCATCCCATGTCGGGAGCCGTGATGACAGACCAACGGCCGTTACCTCGGGACGACGTGCGATGTTCTGCCTCAGGTTGCGAAAAAAATCTATCATCTGCTGATCCTCGCCATACTGCGCCTCCGGCAATCCCACTCGTGATGTCATAATGCCCGTCGGGTTGTAGCCGAGTGGAACATTCGCCGCCTCGACCACGGAACGAATCATCAGTCCCGACATGACAAGGAGAACGCACGAGAAGGCGACCTCAGCAATGACCAGTGCCCGCGTAAGTTTCCCGGATGACGCTCCGGTGGAACCTCGCGAAGCGTCGTTGAGAAACGAAGTGAGATTGGACCGCATCATACGTATCGCTGGCATCAATCCCGCCACCACACAGGTGAACAAAACCGCGCTCAGCACGTAGAGCAGGACGAGACCATCCATTTCCCACTGCAGCCAAGCCGGTGGCCCATCATCGGTGCCAGAGATGGCCCGATCGAACGCCTTCAGGAGGCCTTGCGCGAGGGGTAATCCCAAAATCGCCCCACCTGCGGCCAAGACCAAACTCTCCATCAACATGAGTCGAAGTGTCCGCCAACGCGACCCACCGAGGGCGGTGCGAATGGCCATTTCTTTCGAACGCACGCCACCTCGAACTAATAACAAGTTCGCTACATTGGTGCCGGCAATGAGCAATACCATCGTGACCGCCCCGGTCATGATCCCGAGCATCTGCTTCACGTCATCGCCCACGAAATTATCCCACATCCACGCTACCCGGATCTCCAATCCTTCATAGTCCTGCGGGTAAGTCTGCTGCCACCGGGAGAAAATCACTTCCAGCTCCTGTTGAGCGACGGACAAGGGCACACCCGGTTTCAAGCGGGCATCGACTTGCAGATAACGGGTCTCCCGGTCCTCGTCGGTGCGGGTGTATCGGCGCGGCATCCAAAGGTCGTTTTCATCGGGGTAATCAAATTCCCCGTCCGTCACCCCGATGATCGTGGCAATTTCGCCATTGGCCCTGATCGTGCGGCCAATGATGTCGAGGGCCGACCCGTAGCGATTTTGCCAAAGTTTCTCGCTGATCACCACGACTGGCGCCGCATCGGGGGCGTTGTCCGAGGCCTCCCACCAGCGGCCCATTTTCGGTTTTGCTCCGATTAAATGCAATCCAGGACCTGTCATCCAAGAGCCCGTAAAACGCTCGGGCGTGAGATCGTTGCCACTGACGTTGAAGGTTCCCGACTGCAGCGCGCTCAGCATGCTGAACGAAGTCTGGGCCTCTGCCAGATCGTTAAACTCCTCCATCGAAAGCGGGACCTGATCCCAACCGCGCTCCGGATTAGATAAATTGACGGAAATCAACGAATCTTGGTCCTCGTAAGGCAAGTCCTTGAAGAGGACCGCGTTGACGATGCTAAACATCGTGGTGTTTACGCTCAGACCCAGGGCGAGGGTAAAATGGCGATAAAGGTGAATCCTGGAGACTTGCGCAAAGAGCGCAGGGTGAAGCGAAGATCTGAAAGCATGCTGCTTTTATCACCCGACAACGCCGCTAAAAGTTTCAAGTTTTTCGGTAATTGAGGGCTTTTTAGGATATTTCGCTACACGCTATGAACTTGCGGCTCTGTGAACCACCGCTGAACTAGTGGCTTCGGCTCCGCATTTTTCGCTCTTCTCATGCTGTCTCACCCCCGCAAAGCCCGCACCCGACTCGGCCAAGTCGCCGACGGCGGCCTGTTAATGCTCGCTGCTCGCCGCGGCCTACGGGCTGCGCGCCAATGCCGTGGTGTTCGATCTACCTGAGTTGCGAGGCATCACCACTTATCTGTGGCTCTTCCCTTGAGTCGCACTGGCCGGACCATGGATACTGGGTAGCCAAGGTTTCTATACTCAACCGCGACTGACGTCCAAATTGGGCACCATGATGATCGTGGTGCGCTCCGGACTCTACACCGTCTTGGCGACGATCATGATGTCGTTTTTGTTGCGCGCTGACGTCGCCCGTTCGGTGGTGATTCTAGTCGGAGCATTTGGCGGATTTCTGGTGTATGTGCGACATGAGCTCTCCGCCTGGAGCGCCGGCGATGAGCGGTGGCAGCGCCGGGTATTATGAGTAGGCACATCCAGCGAAAACACGGTAGCCCAATCTGCTCTTTCCGCCATGGAGCGCGAGGCCATCATCACCGTGAGTGAATGTGATCCGGCTACGACCACTCCGTCAGATTTCGAAGACCTGATGCACCGCGAGTCGATCGACGCTGTGATCGCAAGTATGCGTGGCGTGGATACGATAGCCATGCAACCGTTACTAGCGATCGGCGAGCGCGAGGGCGTGGAGCTATTGGTGCGACCGGGCGTGCCGTTGCAATCAGGTTGGCGCCTGGCCGTCGACGACTTTGGCGGAGAACCGGTGCTGTATGTCCGAGCTCAAACGGCATCGGCGATGGCGCTCTCGATCAAACAGGCCTTGGACTATTTAATGTCGGCGGTGCTCATGATCGGGCTGAGCCCCATCCTATTGATCATCGCGGTTGCGATTAAATTAACCTCCCGCGGTCCCGTATTTTTTCACCAACCTCGAGGCGGTAAAAATGGTCGCGAGTTCACCATATTGAAGTTCCGCACCATGCGGTTAGGCGCCGAGGCGGAGCAGGAGCAGCTGGCGGATCAAAACGAAATGAAAGGGCCCGTTTTCAAAATGACGGACGATCCTCGCGTAACGGGATTGGGACGATTTTTGCGTCACCACAGCCTGGATGAGTTACCTCAACTCTGGAACGTGCTCCGAGGCGAAATGAGTTTGGTCGGGCCCCGTCCCCTACCCGTGAGTGAAGTGAAGGCGATCGCGGAAGGCACCGATCGTCGCCGATTGAGTGTAAAACCCGGCCTGACTGGGCTTTGGCAGATCAGTGGCCGCAGCGATATCGCCGATTTCTCTGATTGGGTGGGACTGGATCTGACTTACATCGACCAATGAAGCCTTTGGCTGGATGCGAAAATTATGTTAGCGACCGTGCCGGTGGCGTTGTTGGGCCGAGGCAGTCGATGATCCGAAAGAATCGTATAGATTGTGCCGAAATGACGGTTTTTGTGCTTTTGTGAGCCCGCGAGGAGCGCAAGATCTCCCCCCGTCTCTCGTTCTTGTTGCGAGCAGGCATCCCACGTTTCCCCTCCACTTATGTTTCGATTCATCGCCCGTCGACTGCTAGAGACCATTCCGGTCCTGCTGATCATCATCACGGCGACTTTCTTCATGATCCGGTTTGTGCCCGGAGGCCCCTTCACCTCGGAAAAGGCTGTTAGCCCCGAGATTAAGGCCAACCTCGAAGCGCATTACGGTCTGGATAAGCCGCTATACCAGCAATACTTCGACTATCTCGGTAGTTTGATGAAGGGAGACCTCGGTCCGTCATTCAAATACCCGAATCGCACGGTAAACGAAATTATCGCCGACAAACTGCCCGTATCACTCGAGCTGGGCCTAACCTCGCTCGCCGTGGCCTTGGTCTTCGGTATCACGCTCGGCGTCATCGCCGCCATAAAACGAAACACGTGGTTGGACTACGTCTCGTCGTCGATCGCGATGACCGGTATCTGTATACCGACATTCGTGCTCGGCCCGATACTTGTCCTCGTCTTCGCCATCCACCTCGGCTGGTTCAACGCCTCTGGCTGGTATACCAGCTACGACCGGGTCCTCCCGGCTGCGACCCTCGGTCTGGTTTACTCGGCCTACGTCGCGCGTCTCACCCGGGGCGGCATGCTGGAGATCCTCAATCAAGACTACATCCGCACGGCCCGCGCCAAAGGGGCGAGTGAGTTTCGCGTGATTTTCCGCCACGCCCTGAAAGGTGGCCTGCTCCCCGTCGTCTCATTCCTCGGTCCGGCTATCGCTGGTATTCTTACCGGATCATTCGTGATCGAGACGATTTTCCAAATCCCCGGTCTCGGGCGCGAATTCGTTAATAGCGCCTTCAACCGCGACTACACGTTGGTGCTCGGCACCGTCATTCTCTACGCGAGCCTCATCATTGTCCTTAATCTCGTCGTTGACGTGGTGCAGGTGTGGCTGAACCCGAAACTTAAATTCGATTAAGCCGCCATGTCTGTCTCACTCTCCTCCTCCGCAGATCGACTTCCGTCCGGTATTCCGCTTCCGGAAGATCTCGAACAAGGCACTTCCCTTTGGAAAGATGCGTGGCATCGCCTCGCCAAGAACAAGCTCGCCGTCTTTGGCGGCACGGTGCTGATCGTCCTCGCGATCGCGTGTATCGTCGGCCCATGGCTCAGTCCCTACGGCTACGAGGACAATAACCTCAATAACACCTTCTCGCCTCCGAGCGGCGCCCATTGGTTGGGCACCGATCAACTCGGACGTGACCTCCTCGTGCGTCTGTTGGTTGGCGGTCGTATTTCGATCGGCGTGGGTCTATGTGCCACTTTCGTGGCGCTGACTATCGGCGTGGTCTACGGTGCGGTCGCGGGATTCTTCGGCGGTAAGATCGATTCCCTCATGATGCGCATCGTCGACATCATGTATGCCCTGCCTTTCACGATTTTCGTGATCCTGTTGATGGTCTTTTTCGGTCGTGAAATCTGGTTGCTCTTCCTCGCCATCGGCGCGGTCGAATGGCTGACCATGTCCCGGATCGTGCGCGGACAAATCATGTCGCTGAAGAAGATGGAGTTCATCGAAGCAGCGCGGTCGATTGGTCTCGGCAAACGGCGGATTATTTTCCGCCACATGATCCCCAACATCCTCGGGCCGATCATCGTTTATACCACCCTCACTATCCCGGCGGTTATGTTGTTGGAAGCATTTTTGAGCTTCCTCGGACTCGGCGTGCAGCCTCCCCTCAGTTCGTGGGGTGTGCTCATCAAGGACGGAGCCGAGAAGATGGAAGAATACCCCTGGTTACTCATGTTCCCCGGTGTGGTGTTCTCCCTGACTCTCTTCTCACTCAACTTCCTCGGCGACGGCCTCCGCGACGCTCTCGATGTGCGATCGTCGAAGGATTGAGCGCGTTCATCTAGGTGGGTGCGCAGCGGTCCGCAAATCACGGTATTGACGAATCTCCAATTTGGTAATACCTCGAAGAATGCCAACGGTAACAATAAAAATGTCGCCCGGTGATCACGCTCGGTTGAAAGCGTCCGCTCGACGACGCCACACCTCCCAATCGGCAGTTCTGCGCGAGGCCTTCGACCTATTGGAAAGCTCCGAAACATCATCCCGTCCTTCTCTCGCCGAGCGCGCAGCCCATCTCATTGGTTCGCTTGAAGGACCGGAGAACTTATCGGCTCTGTCCAAGGATATGGAAGGTTATGGCGAAAGCCTTAATCGCTGATACCGGCCCTCTCGTTGCCTTGCTCAATCGCCATGATCAAGATCATGCGTGGGCGGTCACTGAGCTGGCTAAAATTCATGATCCCCTTTTCATTTACGAGGCGGTCTTTGCCGAATGCGCATACCTATTGAGAAAAATCGATCCCGGGTTCGGCCAACTCTCTGGCTTAGTGGAAGATCAGATCGTTACCTTCGATTTCGATCTAAAGTCTCAATTCAATGCCGTATCGAAAATGTTAAAGAAATATCACGACACGCCCATGTCTCTTGCCGATGCCTGTGTGGTAAGGATGAGTGAACTTATGCCTGATGCAAAAGTTCTTACGGTCGACTCAGACTTCTTCCACTATCGAAAGAATAGCCGTCACTCTATTGCGGTGATCCATCCTCGAAGATGAACCGCTTTCGTCCATTTTTCGGCTACCTTAGACCCGTCAAGGGCACGCTGATTGCAGCGCTCTTGTGTGGGTTGGTCTATGGCGCCGCCAATGGTGCCGGCTTGCCCCTCATGATGAAGTGGGTGTTTCCACAGATCTTCGCGGCCGAGGCTGAAGTTCTCACCAATTGGCAGCTCGCTCTCATTGCCGCTTGGTTGCCCTTGATTTTCCTCGTCCGCGGCGTCGCCGGCTATGGCAACGTCTATCTCGTGCAACTTGCCGGAGTGAAGGTGCTCGAACGCATCCGTCTCGACTTCTTCGCCAAACTGCAACGCCTGCCCCTCTCTTTTCTCCAGCGCCAATCCAGTGGTGATCTGATCTCCCGCGGATTGGCCGATACTAACCAGCTTCAATTCACGCTCACATTCTCCGCCAACGAGATCATTCGGCAGCCCGCCACGTTATTGGGAGCCCTCGGTTTCCTAGTCTGGGTCGCCATGAACGAACGGGGTGTCGCCCTCGTCCTCGTGTGTTTGGCTGTGGTGCCACTCTGTGTTTTGCCCATCCGATTTGTGGGCAAAAAAATCGTTCGCCGCGCCCAGGAAGTGCAGGCTGAACTCGGATCAATCACCGGACGTTTCAGCGAAAACCTCGCGACTGCCCGCGAAGTCCGTGCGTTCAGCCTGGAAGATCGCGAAGTTAAGAAGTTTGGGATCATCAGCCAATCCCTCGTCCGTTTTCAGATGAAGGTGGTCAAATACCAGCAGGCCCTCAACCCGGCCATCGAGATCATCTCCGCCATCGGTATCTCGATCACCCTGATCTACGCCTACCGCGTGCAGGTGCCGTTGGAGTCTTTCTTGTCTCTCATCACCGCGCTCTACTTGAGCTACGAACCGATCAAAAAACTCGGAGGCATCAACAACGAGATGAAGAAAGGGCAAGCCGCCCTGGAACGTATTGAGATGGTGCTCAACGAGCCTGTCGCCATCACCGATCCGGCCGAGCCCAAGCCCTTCGAAAAAGCCGAAGGCAACCTCACTTTCGATAAAGTTTCATTCGCATACCGTGAAGGTGAGCCCGTTTTGCAGGACATCAACGTGCACATACCCGCTGGAACCGTCTGTGCGCTGGTCGGCCCCAGCGGTGCGGGCAAGTCGACCTTCGCCAATCTCGTGCCCCGTTTCTACGAAGCCGCCACCGGCAGCGTAAAAATCGATCAAGTGGATATCCGTGACGTAACCCTCGCCGACCTGCGCCAACAGATCGGTATCGTGTCCCAGGAATCAGTGCTCTTCGACGATACCGTCTTCAACAACCTCTTGGTCAGTCGGCCCGGTGCTACCCGGCAGGAAGTTGAGCATGCCGCTGAAGCCGCCTACGCCCACGAATTCATTCAGTCCCTCCCCGAAGGTTACGAGACCGTCGTGGGCGAACGCGGAGCCTCGCTTTCCGGCGGTCAACGCCAGCGTCTTGCTCTCGCCCGTGCCTTCCTCCGCGACGCCCCGATTCTGATTCTCGATGAAGCCACCAGTGCCCTCGACAGCGAAAGCGAAGCCGCCATTCAGAAGGCCCTGCGCAAGCTCGTGGTGGGCAAGACCGTGCTCATTATCGCCCATCGTTTCAGCACCATTCGCGATGCTTCGATGATCCTCGTTTTCGACAAGGGTCGCATTGCCGCTCAGGGCACCCACACCGAGCTCATGGCCGATAATCCTCTCTACCGCACTCTCTACGAACGCCAGTCGACGCAGAGTCTCGAGTAAAGGACACCCCGCAACCCCATACCCCTCCTCCCTATGCCCCATCTGCCACGCTTATTCCGCCACGGCGGCGCAGCGCTCTCCTGCGCTGTGCTTCTACTTTCATTTGGCTCCGCCCACGCCAAATCACTCGATCTCAAGTCCTCAGACGGTCTGATCCTCCACAACGCTGACGGAGAGTCGGTGAAGTTCAAAGGACACTCCGCCCTTCAAATATCCTCCTCCACCCCTCCCGCCTCGGACCAACAAAGACTGGACCATTTGGCCCTCGTGGAAGGATTGGAGTTCACTAACGGCACCATCGAGGTGGATCTCGCCGGCCAACCCAGCCCAGGAGCAACCGGGGGTGCCCGCGGATTCGTTGGCGTCGCATTCCGGGTGCAAGAAGACCGCGAAACCTACGACTGTTTTTATCTGCGCCCCACCAATGGTCGCGCCGAGGATCAGGAACGTCGTAATCACACGGTCCAATACATGTCACATCCCGACTTCCCTTGGCGAAAACTGCGCACGGAAACACCGTCCCGCTACGAGTCCTACGTGGATATCACTCCAGCGACCTGGATTCACGTGCGCCTTGAAGTTGATGGCGCCAAAGCGCGTCTCTTCATCGACGATCGGGAGCAACCCACTTTGATAGTGAACGACGTCAAGTCGGGCGAAGACGCCAGTGGATCCGTCGCCATCTGGTTTGAGGGTTCAACCATCGCGCACGCTAGAAACCTCAAGATTACTCCGCGTTAGATAGACTCCGGAAAACTGACAATCAGCCGCAACATGTCGGGTATCCCTCTTGCGCTGAAGCTATGGCGGGCAAGAAAGCCCGACCCACTTTGAGCCGCGGACTGCTGGGTGGGTCGGGCTTTATGTCCGACAGCGAAATGCCCGACAGCGCCCCTATTTTACCTCTATGAAACGCCCACTTCGCCTTCTCACCTCTCTATTCATCCTAGCGAGTGCCACCTGCCTTTGGTCCGCCGCGGCCGATCGCCCCAACATCGTAATCATCTACGCCGACGATATGGGCTACGGGGATCTGAACATCCAGAATCCGGACTCTAAAATCCCGACCCCACACCTGGATCAACTCGCCCGGGAAGGCATGCGCTTCACCGATGCTCACAGCTCATCCGGTATCTGCTCGCCCAGTCGTTTCGCTCTACTCACCGGCACCTATCACTGGCGACGGCAACACGGCATTGTGCAGTCCTTTGGCCCCCCATCGTTCTTCCGCGACACCGACTACACCCTACCTCAAATGCTGAAGGATGCGGGCTACCACACCGCCGCCATCGGTAAGTGGCATCTGGGTTGGAACTGGACATTCAAAAATGAGCCCACCGGCCGCTTCGAACAACGAAACCAAGTGCGCGAATACTATCTGCCGGAGGACGTCGATTGGAGTGTCCCCGTAACCGGCGGCCCACTCGATCGCGGCTTCGACACCTACTTCGGCGACGGCACGATCAATTTCCCTCCCTACGCATGGGTGGAGAACGATCGACTGACTGAGAACCCCACCAGCGAAGTAAATATCAAAGACATGCCCTACAACACGCTGGAGGGAAATTGGGAGTTCCGTCCGGGGCCGATGGTCGAAGGTTGGAATCCATACGATGTGCTACCGACCCTAACCAAGAAGGCCGTGGAGTGGGTTCACCAACAGGAGGCCGATCAACCATTCTTCCTCTACTTCCCTCTGCCTTCACCGCACGCGCCGATCATTCCAAATGAAGAGTTCGTCGGCAAATCCGGTGCCGGAGCGTATGGTGATTTCGTCCATCAATCCGATTGGGTTGCCGGCCAAGTTCTACAAGCTTTGGAAGATAAAGGACTCGCGGAGAACACCCTCGTTATCTTCACCGCTGACAACGGTCCGGAAAAGTATGCGTTCGAACGCGCCGAAAATTACGGGCACTTCAGCATGGGCGAGCTTCGCGGGCTCAAGCGCGACGTTTGGGAAGGTGGTCACCATGTCCCATTTATCATCAAATGGCCCGGACGGGTGCCCGATCATTCGGTCTCCAACGAAGTAATTTCCCAAGTTGACATCATGGCGACGATTGCCGCGGTCACCGGATCCGATCTCCCCCAAGATTCTGCTCCCGACAGCTACGACTTTCTCGCCGTCTCCGAAGGTGCTTCTTTGCTCACGCCTCTTCGCGAAGCCACCGTGCACAATACCAACGCCGACACCTGGGGACTGCGTCAGGGTAAGTGGCTCTTCATCAATCAGCCCGATGGAGAGCACAGCAAGATGCCCGACTCGTTCAAGGCCCTGCGTGGTTACGAGGACTTCGACACCGACGTGCTACTCTTCGATTTGGAGGCCGATCTCGGTCAGCGGAAAAATCTTAGCGATAAATACCCGGACCGGATCGCAACGATGGCGGCCCTCCTCCAAGAGTATCGCGACCAAGGTTACTCGGTTAAGCGCTAGACCAAGCTCACGCAGGTCCACCATCTAACCGCATTCCCGGGCTCAGCGAGCCCGGCTACAGCATTTCCGCAAATCTACTTTTCCGGCTTCGCCGTATTATGGTTAGCCGGAATGGGGGTCGCGAGCCCTTCGTAAGCGGAGGGCAGCACCCCTTTGGCTTCACGACGTTGGCCAAAGGTATTCGGTTCATAGGGTCCGATAAACGCGATGTCGGAATCGGATCGAATTTGATCCTCTATCCCCATCGACCAATAGATACCGTTGAGGATCAGCCGCCGATAACCCGGATTCAAAATGTCTTCGGACGCGCCATAGAGTGAAGCGAAGACGCGACCAGTTTTGCCGTCTTGGCCTTGGTAGGTTCTCGTCCACTCACTCGCCATGGGCGGTTTCTCCGGATCGGGAGAACCGTCGGGTAGCATAGTCAGGAGGGGCTGGGCCATGGTCAGAATATTCCAATCACCCGCGGGCTCCGCGTTGTAACCTCCAGCGTGGACATGCACCTGAGAAACTCCCCGTAGAATCGGATGACTAGCCTTGGCGGGTATCAGCGTAATCCGCGTGCTTTGCTGATGGTTTTTGCCGTAATGACCGACCCACGACTGGCCTAATACTTGATGACCAAACCCACCCCTGTAGTCTTCGCCTTCATAACGAAAGTGATACTTGTAGAATGGGTCGTCTGTTCGATCTTTTGGATAATTGAATCCGTGAGTCGATGTGCGCAGTCCCACGACCGGTCCGGCTCGATTGAGATAGGCATCGATGTGTTTCATCTGCTCCGGCGGCAACGCGAGGAACCGCGTAAAAATCACCAGTCCATCCGCATCCGCCAACGCCTCCAAACCGGGAACGTTGGAGGCTCCGGCTTCAATTTCGCCCTCTGCGTTGAGCCCGAACAAAACCGTAGTTTCGAAGCCGTGATGTTTCGCTAGGATCCGCGCCAGCGCAGGAATCGTTTCTTCGGCGCGATACTCATGATCACTCGCAATCAGAACCAGTTTTTTGCCATTGGCCGGCTCAGCGGCGGAGTAGACTAAGGGGTTAGCGTGCGCCATAACTGGAAAACCCAATAAAAGGGCAACTAACCGGAACGGGGAAACTGAAATCGACGAAACGAACACGTTTCTGCGAAAGAGAGTTTGCGGTAAAAAAGAAAGCATGGGGATTACGGTAGAGCACATTCGGCGGGGTTAAGCGATGCCAAGTAAAAGGTGACCGAGGCGAATTTGAATCAATGGTCGCGATCGAGAAAATAAAGGTGAGCCGGACCGACTCAATTGGCCAATACCGGATTCGAATCATTTAGGGGGTGCAGGTCCCCTATCAGCATCCATCGACGACGGTTCGGCCAAAACAATTACCCTCGGAATCCGACTTCCCTCACTCGATGATGACAGCACGATGAATCGACTACTCCTCATTCTGCTCCTCCCTGTCATCGCGGTAGCCGAAGGGCATATCAGATTCCGCACCGAAGCTCCATTGATGGTTTTGGATCAACCCTGGGAAGTCGCTGGTTCGGGCAGCTCAGTGATTGGCGTGATTCCCGATCCTGAGGAAGACCGATTACGCCTGTATTACATGGTTCGCTTTAGCGGCGAAGGCACCCGTAACATTCTATGCGTCGCCTACTCGAAGGACGGAATTAATTGGGAGAAACCTGATCTGGGAGACGGCGACAACATCGTCATGCGATCGGCCGGTAACGGCATGAACTGGGGGACATTTCATTGCCAATCGATCGCTTACGATCCCACGGAACCCAACCCAGCCTGGCGTTGGAAGCTGCTATTTTGGGGACGGCGCGACCCCGCGCTCCCACCCGGGTTTCATTTCGCGGGCAGTGTCGATGGTTTGGCCTGGGCACCCGTGCTCGAACGGCCGGTCATCATGAACGCCAACGATGCGGGATCGTTTGGACTCCCCAATCCACGTGCCGCCGCCGGCGCCCGGGAGAGTTCGATTCTACTCTATCAACAAACGTGGCGCTACGATCCCGACCTGCCGGTCGATCGGGACAATCTCGATTTCATGCAACGGGTGATCTCCATCTGGACCGTTAACGAATTTCCTACTCAGTGGGTGGGGCCGACTCAAGTGATGGTGCCCGACGATGCCGATGCGCCCGACCTGCAGTTTTACTGGTTTGTGCCGTTCCACTCTCAAACCGGTTACTATGGGCTGATGAATATCCACCACACCGGCGACCAAACGATGGATGTGCAGCTCATGAGCAGTGCCGACGGCTGGACTTGGCAACGGGAGCTCGATCGCGCTCCGTTGGTCCCGTTGGGTGAGCGCGGGCGGTTCGACTGCGGCATGGTGCATATTGCCGCCCCGCCGGTGGTGTGGAAAGGCAAAGTTCTACTCTACTATAATGGCCGCGCAACGGTGCATGACCATCAGCAACGCTACCCCGAGGACACCTTGCCCCAGCCCGCTGCCGGAATTGGGATGGTTGAACTCGATCCTAATCTTCTAGATCTACCAAGGGATTGAGGTAGGTACGGACCGCCGGGCCGTCCGCAGAGTGATGGCGACAGCTTGTAGAGTGCCGATCGCATCGAACGCGGACTGAGAGGCAGGACGGACGGCCCAGCGGTCCGTCCCTACCTTCTTGGTCCTCGCGCAAATGGGGCGTAACCGGCTGGTCACACTTCATCCGACGGACCGGTCTCAGACTCAACCCGCTGAGCAGGTTGAGTCTGCTTTCTCCTAGTAACCTTCGAAGTGTTTCGGTTCGTCCGGATCCTGATAGCGCGTGGTGTAAGTCTTGTTGCTGGCCGCCAGCTTCAGAAACTTGTCCACCGGCACGATCTCGACCGGTCCATTCAGATTCTTGGTCACCTCGACCAAGCTGTTCACGTCGTTCGATTCACGCACGTGCACCAAAAGGAAATACGGTCGCTTGGCATTGAGGGAAATCAGTTCGTTGAGGTCATCTGTTACGCCATCACGAGGGCGTTTCGGGTCGATGTAATAATCGTAGGAGATCATCGGACGCGTATCGCGAAGGTCACGCGTGCGAGCCGGACCGTAGCCGTTGATAAACCCAATCACATCAGGGAAATTCTCGTAGTAACGATCCACCGTTTCCTTGGTCAGATCCGTGTTGCCCACGTTCCCGTCGGCAGCAGAGTTATCCATGATCTCCATGACGTGCTCGTCGAGCAGACTCATCATTTCTTTGGCTTCCCCCATCAACAGCGGGAATCGTTCCGCCGGAATGTGGTTGGGATACATGTAGCCGGGCCCGGAAAGACCACCGATGAAGTAATCGTTGGGTGTGGCGGATTCGTGGAAGTATTCCAACGCCGCGGGAGAGAATTTCGACCAGTTCATCGTGACCTGCCAACCAAATGGCAGCTTGCCCCGGCCGGGTTTTGTCCAGACTCCGATTCCAATCGAATCAGACTGAACAAAGGATATATATACTTTCTCTTCCGCTTCAATTTTCGCGTGCCGATCAACCCCGTGGTTGTTGGTAAACTTGAACCCTTCAGTGAAAAAGAACTGCGAATTGAAGCTCAAATTAGGTAGGTTATGCAGGCCTTCCATCTTGAAGCCATAAGCGGAAAGCAACGTGGTGGATTGTTCTTCGGTATCCTTGCCGTAGGGGTGCCAACCAAATACGAACGAGCCGGGTTCCATCTGCTCATAAAGTCGTTTAATCTGCGAGAGCTCCTCGGGGTGGATTGGATTAGCCGAGAGGTCGTGAAAATACATCTTTCGCTGAATACCCCAGTCGGCCATGGCCGGCTGCATGGTGCGACCGCGATGGCCGCCCATGACCATCACCGCATCACGGATGCACTGATCCCAATAGCGATCGTAGGAGTCCTGATATATCTCCGCATCGGTCTTACCGGTATATCGACCGCGTAAATCGTCGATCTGCTTTAACCCGTATTTCTTAACCAACGGGATCAACTCCTCCGATACGACGACTGCGTCCTGCAGCCCCGCAATGGTGAAGGCGACATTGAGGGACGCTCCGACCGTCTTATCCCAAACGACGTAACCCTTGGCGTGTTTCTTAAACAGCGAAAAGGCCTCGTCTGCCGTCTTCACTTCCGTGAATTTGACGTCGTGCTTGCGTTTATAGAAGTCGTAAAGCGGTTCCGTAATTTCCCATTGAAAATCAGGAGGATGGACGATATAGAATTGCGGAGCGTCGCGATTGGTCAGGCCTTGCAGGCTGACGAGCATCGCTTTCTCGGGGAGCCCGCCCGCAACGTTCCAATCTCCGTCGAAGTTCATGACCCACGCATCGCGGCCCTTAGCGGCGAACGCGGAAGATCCTAATGTGATGACGCAGATCGCAGTGAGAGCGATTATTTGTTTCGATAGATTCATGATGAAACCTCCTCTTCAACCTTGCGGAAAAAATAGACTAACGGACGACTGCGACTGGAGTGCAGTTCGATCACGGTGAGGGTTTTGCCCCCTTCACCAATGCGATATTCGCTCGTGATTCGCATGATCACATCTCCCTGTGAAATTTCCACCGGCGTGTGCGTTTCCGTGCGCAACGTGCGGTTGTTATCGATCCACTCGGCAGTGGTGTGAGTCACCCCACCCTTGGTCGGATAAACCGCCATATGGCGTTGCTCGACGCGGAAAAAATTGTCCGAAGCCACCGACTTGGTGGTGTCCACCGTGTTGGTTGCCCGGTAGCGGGTGGCACGCCACCGCATCTCATGCCGGATATCCACCCGGGTATCCTGAGTGGATATGACCAATCGCATGTCCTGCCAGCCATCGAGGGCAGAACTTCGATCCATATCGAGCTGCCAGTCGCCTACAATTTCGGGGTTCGCCGAGGCCGTGGCGCCTAATGCCAAGACCGCCAAACCTACCATGATCATTCGTTTGAATGGGGTATTTTTCATAAATATTCAGAGAATATTCATTCTAAGTATCTCAATTTGTCGATACCCATTGCACAAAAAATACCATTTTTAGTCGTATATCAGTTCCATCCCAAGCAATGAAATTTCATTTTTAGCACGCATGGCGCTCTATTCTTCAGATTTTAACCGATTAGGGTTCAATCCGAGCCATCGGACATTACAGAATCCAACCTGAATCATGCCGGAATCCTCCTCACCGCAATTCAGTAAACTCGCCGAAGAGCTCATCGGCGACTTGAGAGGTATTGAGACCATCGAACCGCGCCGGCAGGTCAAACGCCCCACCAAATCCGCGTCAGATATAATCGAAGCGTTGGTTAACAAATACCACCTCGGCGACCAGGCTTCACCCGAGCAAGCCATCAGGGACCGTTGGGCGGAACTCGTCACCCCCACTCTCGCCGCTTACTCCCATGTGGTCGAAATCACCAAATCCGACTGGTTGATGGTGATGGTCTCCAATGCGGTGGCCAAACAAGAGCTCACCAACAATCGCCGTCTATTCCTGCGTAAGATCAAAGCCGTTCCCGGCTGCACTCACATCAAGGGCCTGAACTTCCGGGCCGGCTAATTTCCCGAATCATCCGGGACATCTCCACTTTCCTTGGAAAAGCGGAAAGGTTGTAGAACGCGGAACACGACCGGCTGGCTTTCAATGGTTGGAGGTCTAAATTCCCACTGTATCAAAGCATTCTGGACTGCCTCTAAAATCTGTTCATCCACCACTTGGTCTCCGGTATCTTCGAGACTCGGAATTCGCACGGTTCCTTCAGTATCGATGTAGAAACTGAAAACCACATCGATGCCTTCAGGGCCGACCAACTCAGGATGAGGAGGTAACGGTTCGACGATGTGAACGGGATCCGGCAGTCGATCCAGGTCACGTAACTCGGCGACCTGATAACTCTCGCTTCCCCGTTGGATCAGTTTGCGATTAGAGAAAAGGTTCTGCAAATCGTCAGAAACGGAGAACGAAACGACCGATCCGGAGGAGTGGAAATTGACATCAATTCGACTGGTTGTGTTCACAAACCGCCCGTTGATTTCGGTCGGATGAAACGTCCAACTTGGCAACACGGCAGCCAACGCCTCACCGAACTTTAAATGAGTCGCTTCGATTAGGAGGAAATCCTGCAACTGTCCTTCCCGATCTACCAGTAACATAAAACTAGCGGACCCGGAGGTGACACCCGCATTGGCCAAATGAAATGGAAATATTGGCTGCTCGGTCATGGTAAACCTGAACTCCGGCTCGGATACCGGACCACCCGCCAACTCGCCCTTAGAATCAAAAAACGGCGCAAACCCACTCATGAACACGCCCTGGTCATCCGCGAAGGGTTCGCTGTTGGTGGTCACCACTCCGGCCCTCAAAGCCTCTACGAACTCCGGATCATCAGCTTCGTAGGGCTGCATGATATCATCCGGCGGTTCGAGAGAGCGCGATTTCGCACCAGAAACTCTCCGTCCAAAACAATGTGCACGGTATCTCTCCGTAGCACCGCCGTGTAGACAAAAAACAAACTCGGATTGGACCGATGAAAATCAGCCAACAGAGCGAGTGCCTCGAAGTGTTCGGGCGTTCCCGTCTGTTCGGGTGAAGTAAAGGTGCGATGTAGATCTCCATCAATCTGCACGGCCAAGGATCTGGCCAATGAAGCCAACTCACCTCGCACCGCTTCGATCTGAGCTCGATGAGCCAACTGATAGACCGCCACCAATCCGAGACAGGAGACAAAAAATATCGCTAATCCTGAAAAAATCCCATCCCACCGAGGGCGGATCGTTTGTTGAATATGATTTTTGAATACCATAGAGGCCTAGATTTATCATCCAGTGGTCCAATGAAATTGAGAGCCTAAAATTCCTTAAAACCTAGCAATTAAAACAGATATCGCCGTCACCCGCCCGAGAGATAACGTTTTCAACGTGAAACCAAAATCAGCGATAACGTTTACCACCTTGATGTTTATCTGCGTCTCCGGACTTTGGGCTCAAACGACCGGGCCAGAAAATGGCGCCCTCTACATTCACGGTGGCGGCCGCTTCAATACCGGCGAGTTTGTGGATTTGGTGAAAGAGCACACCCAGAAGGCTCAACCTGTCATTCGTGTCATCACAACCCCACAAGGTCCCAGACGCCAAGCTCCCCGCGAAAAGGGCGAAATCTGGCGCATGGTGACCGCCCTAACCCGCTTCGGCCTGACCGACGTCTCAGAGTTCTACACCCTATCACGTGACGAGGCCGACTCGTCGGCCTTCTACGGTGAAATCGATCGCGCCGACGCCATCTTCATGAGCGGAGGCAACCAATCTTATCTGACCGACACATTTCTCGACACCGAAACCCTTGCCGCCATGCACCGTCTGCTCGAACGCGGCGGTGTCATCGGCGGTTCCTCCGCGGGCGCCCAAGTCCAATCCTCCTTCATGACTCGCGGCGACTACCTGAAACGGGAGATTCTAGGAGACAAGAAACATCAACAGGGTTTCGACTTTGTGACCAATTCTGCCTTCGACGTGCATGTCGAGGAACGCAATCGGGAGAACGATTTATTCCAAGTTTTTGAGGCAAAAAAATCACAGCTACAGCAACGGAACTTGGACACCAGCCAACTTCTGGGAATCGGCATCGATCAAGGCACGGCGATTACGGTGATCAAAAATCACCTACGGGTCTCGGGAACCGGCATCGTGAGGATTTTCGATCCGTTACGCTGGGAGGGCAAAGAACCCTTCTACCACGATTTAAAATCGGGTGCGATTTTCGACCTCTCGACGCGGAAAAAGCCACCGGCTACTCTAGCCGACAATCGACCCAACATTCTCTACATCTTGGCCGATGATCTCGGTTTTAGTGATCTGGGTTCCTTCGGCGGTGAAATCGAAACGCCCAATCTTGACGCGCTCGCTCGCGGCGGAGTGCGCCTGACTCAACTCTACAACACCGGGCGCTGCTGCCCCTCGCGCGCCGCCCTCCTCACCGGCCAATATCCGCATCGCGTTGGTCTCGGCCACATGACCGGAAACGATCTCGGCCAACCCGGTTACCGAGGCGTCGTTTCCGCCGATGCCCAAACCATCGCTCAGGTATTATCCCCCGCCGGATACCGATCTTTTATGTCCGGGAAATGGCATCTCGGAACGCCCGATCCGACGCAACATGGCTTCGAGGAGTTTTATGGCACGCTCGTGAGTGCCAAACGTTTCTTCGATCCCGAACACCTCATTCGCCTACCAGCCGATCGGACTGCTCGCCAATACCCCGCCGGCCAATTCTACGCCACTGACGCGGTCACCGATCATGCTCTGGATTTCCTGGAGCTCGCGTGTGAAACGCCCGCCCAACCTTGGTTTCTCTACCTAGCTTACAATGCCCCGCATTTCCCCCTGCAAGCGCCTCCGGCCGACATCGCAAAATACGCGGATCGTTATCACGGAGGTTGGGATCAAATTCGGGCCGAACGCCTCACGCGCATGAAGCAACTCGGCATCGTGCCGGAATACACGCAACTCAGCCCCCGCTCGCAATGGCGAAACTACGGTGAAACCGAAACCGGAGTGAATCCTGCGTGGGATACTTTGCCGAAAAATCGACGCCTCGACCTCGCCCGACGCATGGCAATTTACGCGGCCATGATTGACCGGCTCGATCAACAAATCGGCCGCGTCATCGACGACCTCAAACGCGCCGGGGAGTTTGAGAATACGCTGATCGTTTTCACGTCCGACAACGGTGCCTGTTTTGAATGGGATCCGTTCGGCTTCGATATCGTCTCCAGTAACCAGAATATTCTGCACGAAGATGAGATGATCGAGAACATGGGCTCGGCCGGCACATTCCACAGCGTTGGTTCGGCCTGGGCCAATGCCTCCAACTCTCCCTGGCGACTCTACAAGCACTTCAATCACGAGGGTGGCATCGCCTCGCCCGGAGTGGTGCATTGGCCCGCGGGACTCGATGTCCCTGCCGGTTCAGTCATTCACGAACCGGCGCATATCATCGACCTACTCCCCACCGCTGTCGCGGCCGCTGGCACTCGCTATGATGGCGAGCTTGATTTACCTGGCACCGACCTGATCGCTCAGCTCAATGAGGGCGGGAATGAACGCTCCCTTTTCTTCGAACATCAGGGCAATCGAGCCGTGCGCGTTGGCACCTGGAAACTGGTCGCTCTCGATGATGAGCCTTGGGAACTCTACGATTTCACCACCGACCGCACCGAGATGAACAACCTCGCCTCCGAGCGTCCGCTCCTAGTAGACCAACTCTCCGACGTTTGGGATCATTGGGCTGAGCAAAACCACGTCACTCCTCTGCCCCGCGATCTGAAAGTCCGATACCTCAAACCAGACTAAACGTTGCCCGATTTAGCTCCTCTCCCGTATCGGCCTACCTTGATTGCCCATTTACCTCAAATAAACGTTTCATGAAATCATTCAACCTCTTCGCCTCTCTCGTCGTTTGCCTGATGAGTTGTTGTTCGGCACTTCGCGCCGACGTTTCTCTTCCCGCAATTTTCGGCGACCACATGGTCCTGCAACGGCTGCAGACCAACCCCGTTTGGGGCACCGCTGCCCCCGGCGAAAAGATCACCGTCAAGATCCACGGTCAGTATCACACCACCGTCGCTGCCGATGACGGCGGATGGCGGGTCATGCTGAATCCCCTGCCTACCGGCGGTCCCTACGAACTCAGTATCGAGGGCAAGAATACCTTAACCTTTGAAGACATTCTCAGCGGCGAGGTTTGGATCTGCTCCGGCCAATCAAACATGGTTCGATCGCTCAGCAGCATCTATAACGCCGATGTCGAAATGGTGACCGCCAACTACCCGGAGATCCGGTTGATCTCGGTCCCCAATGTTGCCAGCCAAGCGCCGCTCGATGACTTCGAAGGAAAGTGGGAAGCGTGCTCCCCTGAAACTGTCGCAAATTTTTCCGCCATCGGCTACATGTTCGGTCGCCGCATTCACAATGCCGTTGGCGTGCCCATCGGCCTCATCGACAACGCATGGGGCGGATCTGCCGCCGATGCCTGGGTGCCACGCGACGTGCTCGAAGCCGAAGGCGATTACGCCGCCAACCTCGAGTCTTGGGACAAGAATACTACCGCCTACACCGACGAGGTTCACGCCACTGCCCTTGCGGAATTCAAAGCGTGGCAAACCGCCGGCAAGCCTGCCCCGACCCAACGCGCTCCCCGCGATCTCCGCCTCAGTCAGAATCGCCCAGCCAATCTTTTTAACGGTGTGCTCAATCCCACCATCGGCTACGGCATTCGCGGCGTAATTTGGTATCAAGGTGAATCCAATGCGAAACGTGCCTACCAATACCGCGACCTTTTCCCTCTGATGATCAGCACGTGGCGCGATCTTTGGGACCAAGGGGACTTCCCTTTCTACTGGGTTCAACTTGCCGACTACCGGGCTGAATTGCCTGAACCCGCCGCTAGTGATTGGGCCGAGTTGCGCGAGGCCCAGACCATGACCCTTTCCCTCCCCCACACCGGCGAAGCTGTCATCATCGACGCCGGTGAAGGACGAGATATTCATCCCCGCGACAAAACAACCGTGGCGAACCGTTTGGCTCGCCTCGCTCTAAGCAACGAATACGGCTTCGATCTCGCCGCCCAAAGCCCTCGCTACGCCAGCATGACATCCGAGGGCGCCACCATCACGCTCACGTTTGATCACGTGAGTGACGGCGGTCTCTACTCATTCGACGTCACAGAACCAATCGGATTCGCCATCGCGGGAGAGGATAAAAAATTCGTTTGGGCGGACGCCAAAATCATCGGCAAAAACCAAGTCCAAGTATCAAGCCCAGACGTGCTCAACCCCGTCGCGGTCCGTTATGCATGGGCCGATAATCCCATCGCGAATCTGCAGGACGCCACCGGCCTCCCCGTCACCCCATGCCGCACCGACGATTGGCCGGGAGTCACTGAAGGTATTGTGAAATAGAAGTCAGGGCCGCCTCGTATTTCCCGAGCCGAATTAGTCCATCCGCACCAGCGTCGCTGCCCAGCCTACTTCGCTTCCTAGTGCGGGCGCATCCAAGGTGATTATTTGTCCGCCCGCCACAGGGTCACCGTCACCACATCCTCCCGCTGTCCAAAACAGAGCGATGACATACCGATCGCGATCGAAGTCAGAACTGTAAGTCTGTGAACCCAGGATTCCGAAATTTGATTCATCTCCAACACCTTCGATTTCGGTTCATACTATTGGATGAAAGCGTGGAGCGCGTCTCATTTCATTTATTGGACAGCCTCATTTAGCTTCAAGTATGTCCCCGATGTGGAACGGTATAAAAATTCAGAAAACTGGTTCATGCGGGAATAAAGGTAAAGTGAGGTTTAGGAAACCACTCCAAACCTGTCGCTTCACCTCGCGCTTGGAAAGCGCGATCATGCCCAGCTGATCAATCGAGTATAACGTTGGCATCAATTGTCGCTCGTATAGCACCTTTACTGACGACGGGCATACCCGCCGTCCTACCCCGTAAAAACTCAGTTCAATTCCACTGAACAACATGGACACCATTACTCTAATCCGTCTCTCGTGCGCACGTCTCGTAATCAGTCTGATCGTCGCGGGCATGGGCGCGCTTACTACGCTGGCTGAATCTCAGTTGACGATTCCGACGCGCCTTTTCGATCCCGGGTTTCTCGAAGGAGATTGTAACTACCACAACCTCACGAGCGCATCGGATGGGAACCTGTATTTCACCCTCGGGACGCACAACGATCAGATTCCCACCCACATCTATCGTTTTGATCCGACATCCGAGCAGATCACTCTGATCGCCAACCTCAGCGAGGTGCTCGGAGAGTCACCGCAGGAACACATCCCACACGGCAAAATCCACACTCCACTCATTGAGCACGATGGCCACCTCTACTTCGGCACCCACACGTCTTACTACACGGGAAATTTGCCGAACATGACTCCACCTGTCGGTCGAGAACCTTACTCCGGCGGGCACTTCATGCGCTACGATTTGGACACGGGAGAATTCGAAGATCTTGCCCAGCTCCAACTCCCCAATGAGGGCATCATTACGATGACCGTGGATCAGAAAAACGAAACCCTCTACGGCCTCACTTGGCCCACGGGGCTCCTAATCTCCTACAACCTCAGTGAAGGCATGCTCAAGAACTGGGGAGCCGTGCAACAACGCGGTGAATGGGGACGTCTGCCTGACGAATGGAATTTCATTTGCCGGCGCCTCGCGATTGATCCCGAAGGCAACCTATTTGGCGGCACCGATACCGGTAAAATTTGGCGCTTCGAATCCGATCAACAGCGCCCCGTAAACTACTACGAAAATCTGAACCTCACTCATCTTGCCCCCGTGCAAGAGGCGGATTTCGTGGTCCCCGCCGAAGCCCACTTCTTCTGGAACAACTGGCGCACGATTCTGTGGAATCCCAACACGGAGAGTTTCTGGGGACTGCAAGGGGGCAGCACCCAGCTCTTCGAATTTAAACCCGCCACCGGCATGCTCCGGTCGGTTCGGCAACTCCGCGCCGCCAACGTCGACACCCGGACCCGCCGCAATCCGTTGCGCACCCAACTCGGCTTTATGCTGGGTCCGAAAAATACGATACTTTATCTCGCACATGCTCCCGACGTGCCCGTCGCCGGCCGACCGGACGTGCCCTCGTCCATTCACCTCGTCAGTTATGAAATCGATAACGACCGTTACACCGATCATGGTCGACTAACCTCGGCCGATGGTCGCCGGGTCTACTTCACTGAAAGCATTGAGATCGGTGCCGACGACCACCTCTACACCGTTGCCTGGGTCGAGACCATCGATCCAACTCACGCTAAGCAAATCCAGCTAGCTCGATCGGAAGCAGCACCCGACGAACAAGAGGAAGCGGTCTACGAGATGATGCTGGTGCAGCTCCCTACGTGGGATCAATTCATTGATTAGTCACTCCCCGCCCATCGATGCCAGAGTCGGGGCCACATCGTCATGGGGGCCGTAAAACGATCTACCTGAATCCTTCACAACCTTCCCCTCAAAAGTGAACATTATGAAAACCAAACTTATCTTCTTTTCTTTGGTCTTGTCCTTCACCGCGGCGTTGCACGCTGCACCAGATCCGGCGCCCGTTGGATTCGCTTCCTTGTTCAATGGGAAAACCCTCGCCGGTTGGGCCATTCCTGAGGGAGACAACGGCCACTGGAAAGTCCTCAACGGTGTCATGGACTACGACGCTCAATCGGAAGCGAAAGACAAGCACCTCTGGACCGACCAAGCCTACCAGGACTTCGAACTCCGCCTCGACTGGCGCATCAAACAAACCACCGGTTTCTTCAACGTTCCCTACGTTCTTCCCGACGGCTCTTACGTAAAGGATGCAGAAGGCCAGAAAATCACCCACCCCATGCCCAACGCTGACTCCGGGGTGCTCCTACGGGGTAATATGAAATATCAACTCAACATCTGGTGCTGGCCCATTGGCTCGGGCGAAATGTATGGGATCCGTAACAACGAAAAACAGCCTCAGAATATTCGGGCCGGCCTCACCCCCTCCCTCAACGCCGATAACCCCATTGGAGAATGGAACACATTTGTCGTAACCGTAAAAGGCGACCGGGTGAGTGTGGAATTAAACGGACACCTCGTCATCGATAATGCCCTCATGCCCGGGGTGCCAGAGAAGGGCCCCATCGGGTTGCAACATCACGGAGGCAAAAAAGCCGACGGCACGTGGTCTCCTGCTTCCAGCCTGGTTCAGTTCCGCAATATTTTCATCAAGGAACTCTAGCTCTTCTCCTCTCGCCAAACGTCCGTCTCATTTTCGCTCGGTGCCCCTTCTCAGACGCCGGTTCACTTAAGTCCGAACAGCCATGATCCACCCTCTCCTGAGCCGCTTCCTCCGTCTGTCGATCACCGCGGCATTACTGACTTCAGTGGCCAAAGCCGGCAACTCCGACCCCATATTACGCATCGGGCGCGCCCTCACACCCGCCGAAGCCAAGGTCGAGCTCGATCAACTCAGCAACTCCTACTCTGACTTGGCTGGTTGGGAAGACCGCCGCTAACGTATTCGCGAGGGCATCCTAAAAGGAGCCGGCCTCAGTCCACTGCCGCCCAAAACACCGTTACGTCCCCAGTTCTCCAACCAACGCACCTACGATGGCTACACCGTCCAAAGCGTCGCGTTTCAAAGTTCTCCAGGATTTTACGTCACCGGATCGCTCTATTTACCAACCGACCATGAAGGCCAATTGGCCGGCGTCCTCAGCCCCCAGGGGCATGGCGGACGGTTCATTGCCAGCCGTCAGACCCGCTGCGCCGTCATGGCCCGTGCGGGCGCAGCCGTCTTCCAATTCGACATGGTAGGCGATGGTGACTCTGAGGTGGCCGGGTGGTCCCACAAGCAGGCTCCCGCAGTTCTCCGGCTCCAAACATGGAACAGCATTCGAGCCGTCGACTTCCTCCAATCCCTCCCTCGCGTGGATGATCAACGCATCGCCATCACCGGCTGTTCGGGTGGAGGCACCCAATCGTTTGTGCTCTCCGCCATCGATGACCGCATCGCGGTGAGTATCCCCGTCTGCCAGGTGTCCTCGTTTTTCTTTGGCGGCTGCGCCTGCGAAAGCGGCATGCCTATCCATCAAAGCTCCACCCACAAAACCAACAACGCGGAAATCGCCGCCCTCACCGCTCCCCGCCCTCAACTCATTATCTCCGACGGCGAAGACTGGACCAAGCGGGTTCCGGAGATCGGGTTTCCCTATATTCAAAAAGTCTACGAGCTCTACGGCGCCCAAGACCGCGTCGAGAATGCCCATTTCGAAAACGAAGGCCATGACTACGGTCCGTCAAAACGCCAAGCTGCGTATCCATTTCTTGCCCAACATCTTGGTCTGGACTTCAGCGCACTGAAAGACGCCTCCGGTAACATCGACGAATCGTTCTTCACCGCGGAAGACCAGCCGGCCATGCTCGTATTTGGTTCCCATAATCCTTACCCTCAGGACGCCGTGATGCCGAACACCGCCCTGCCTAAATAGAGCCCACTCCCTCTCCAGTGGGTCGACTTCATCGCCCGGGAAGAGGAATGGCGCCTCACTAGCCTGAAATTCCAGATTCCTGATTCAGAGGGTCAGCCCTACCCGCTCAAACCCCGTAAATCCCTGCAGAGAAATACCCTTAAAAATGCGCTTGCACCGGGGCACACGGTTCGGGATGTTCTTCCCTTGCGTTAGTGGAACTCCGCCGGTTGCGGGGGACTACCATGACTGGTTTCGCACTCTGCGGAATTGGAACGGTGGTTTCGGCTTACGTCTCAGTTAGCGCTGAGATGAAAGCGGGAAACACGGGGTTTCGGCCCCCTTACAGTCGTGAACCCTTAAATATAACCAATGTCTACAGTCGCTAAACCAGAAATCATCGCAGCATTCAAAACCCACGATACGGATACCGGATCTTCCGAAGTCCAAATCGCGATCCTTTCCGCTCGGATCAATCACCTGACCGAGCATCTTCGCACCCACCGCAAGGACTTCCACAGTCGCCGCGGCCTGCTACAGATGGCTGCCCGTCGTCGTAAATTGCTCGACTACGTCAAGCGTCACGACCTCGCCAAGTATCGGGAGCTTCTCGAGAAGCTCAAGTTGCGCAAGTAACCCTCTTTCACGGGCGACCCTCTAACCGGGGTCGCCCGTTGTTCTTTTCCGCTCCCTCGCTTTTTCTTCGATCGGGACATTTCTGACTGCTGCTGGACCCACTGTTGATCGGGCGGCACTCAGAAATCTCTCGAGCCAGATTTGAGATTTTGCGAGAGCGGCCACCGCTCCTTAAACCTTTTAAACCCTTTCCGGGTCCGGCACCTCACGGTGACGCAATTCGTAATTCGGCGAATTCAACCGGCCCCACTTGACCCCCTCCGCTGCGTGTTGCGGTGAGGTTCCAATGTCCGCAGCACGCAAAATCCGTTAATATAAATGAATAATAAGCAATCCGTAGAAGTCGCCGAGTTGGGACTCTCTTTCACTACCGGTGACATGGCGAAATTCGCCAATGGCGCCGTCACCGTAACTCAGGGCGAGACCAAGGTCTTCGTGTCGGCTACCGCCGCCACCACCATGCGCCCAGGTCAGGACTTCTTTCCCCTGACCGTCGACTACCGCGAGAAATTCTCCGCAGCCGGTCGTTTCCCCGGTGGTTTCTTCAAACGCGAAGGTCGCCCTTCCGAAAAGGAAATTCTCACCTCCCGCCTCTGCGATCGTCCTTGCCGCCCGCTCTTCCCCGATGGCTTCCTCAACGAGGTTCAACTCATCGGTCTGTTGCTCTCGTGTGACCAAATCAACGAGTCTGACATCCTCATGCTCAACGGCTGTTCGGCCGCTCTCGCCATCTCCGACATTCCTTGGGATGGACCGATCGGCGCGGTGCGTGTTGCCGAGATCGATGGCAAGTTCGTCGCCAACCCAAAGGTTGAAGAGATGTTCTCCAGCTCCCTCGACCTGATCTATGTCGGCACCAAGACCAAGATGCTCATGATCGAAGGTTCTGCTGACCAGATCCCGGAAGAGCGCTTCATCGAGGCCCTCGAGTTCGGCCAAGCTGCCATCCAACCGATCATCACCGCTATTGAAGAGCTCAAGGAGAAGGCCGGTAAGGAGAAGAAGAAATTCGATCTCGTCCAAGCTTCCCCTGAAGCCCGCGCCATCATCGAGAAGGTTGCCGGCGATCGTGTTGGTCCTGCTATCTTCGGTTTCGACCGTCCCGTGCGTAGCGCCAACCTCAAAGTCATCAAAGACGAGGCCAAGGACGCCGTTAACGCCGAGCTCGGCGAAGGCACCTGCACCGATGTCGACCTCTCCGTCGTATTCGAAGATCTCCAAGAACGCGCCTACCGCGAGACCGTCCTCACCAAGGGCGAGCGCGCCGACGGCCGTAAGTCCGAGGATCTCCGCCAAATCGACTGTGAAGTTGGCGTTCTCCCCCGCGTTCATGGTTCCGCCCTGTTCCAACGTGGCGATACCCAAGGCCTCGTGCTCACCACCCTCGGACCGACTAAGGAAGCTCAGTCCATGGACGGCCTCACCGGTGGTGCGACTTCCAAGTCCTTCATCCTCCATTACAACATGCCTCCCTTCACCGTGGGTGAAGCCGGTCGCTTCGGTGGTCAAAGCCGTCGCGAAATCGGTCACGGTGCCCTCGCCGAGCGTTCGCTCGTTCCTGTGCTCCCTGCTGAGGATGTATTCCCTTACTCCATCCGCGTCGTCTCCGAGCTCATGGCCTCCAACGGCTCGACCTCGATGGCCTCGATCTGTGGCGGCTGCTTGTCCCTCATGGACGCTGGTGTGCCAATCATCGCTCCGGTTGCCGGTATCTCCTGTGGTCTCATCTGTGAGAACCCTGAGGATCCAACTTCCGGCAAGTGGGAAACCATCACCGACATCCTCGGTGAGGAAGATCACTTCGGAGACATGGACTTCAAGATCGCTGGCACCACCGAAGGTATCACGGGCTTCCAGCTCGATCTGAAGATCAAGGGCCTGCCGCACGACATCGCCAAGAAGGCGGTCCACCAATGTCGCGACGCTCGCGTTGCCATCTTGAAGAAGATGCTCGAGTCCATCCCTGCTCCTCGCAAGGACCTCAGCACCTTCGCGCCTCGCATCCAAACCATCCAGATCAACCCAGAGAAGATCGGTCTTCTCATCGGACCTGGTGGTAAGACCATCCGCCGCATCGTAGAAACGACCGGCGCTCAAGTTGACATCTCCGATGACGACTCCGGCAAGGTGTTCATCTACTCGAACAACGCGGACTCCATGAACCGCGCGGTTGCGGAAATCGATGCCCTCTGCGGTGGCGGTTCCCAAATCGAAGAAGGCAAGATCTACGAAGGCCGCGTAACCGGCACTAAGGAGTTCGGTGCTTTCGTCGAATGTATGCCTGGTAAAGAAGGCCTCTGCCACATCTCCGAACTGGCTGACTTCCGGGTCCGCCGCACTGAGGATGTCTGCAAGGTTGGTGACTCGATCACCGTCAAGTGCATCGGCATCGACGAGCGCTCCCAGAAGGTCCGTCTCTCCCGCAAGGCCGCCTTGGCCGAGCTCGAGGAGAAAAAGGCAGCTGAAGGTGGCGCCGATGAGGCCGCTCCTGAAGCTCCCGAAGCCCCAGCCGAAGAAGGCAACGACGCAGGCGAAGAGCCCAAGTCCGAGTAAGACTCGATTAAACTGTAGCCGCGGTCGCTATGTCCGCCAAAGCCTTGTGCAACGGCGAATGACCCCGGTTCCGGCAAATTAGCGAAAACCCGCGACCCTCACCGGTCGCGGTTTTTTTGTGTCCGAATTTTTTGTTGGGCTGTAGCCAGAATCGCCGACCCCGGTAATCCTACCCCACCGCCCCGAGGTCAGCGACCTCCGCTACACTTCGTCAATTTCAGAGTTCAGTCTCCCAGTCTCAAAACCCCGCCTCGCCTCTCCATGTTCCTACCGTTCTCGCCCTCAAGATAGGACAACGCTCCCTCCGTTGTCTTTCTTCCCGCCGTCGATCCTGTGAGGACCCAGCCGTCTCCAATAGGATCTAAGGCGAAGTTCGATCAGTTTCCCATTCAATTAGTCTCCTCTTGGCCCGGGCTGAAAAACCAGTAGACCCGACTGCGATGAAACCCCTAATTCCGATGCTCGCCGGTTTAGTTTTCGCCGTCGGCGGTCTTCCCGCATTCTTCGCTCAATCGCCCCAGACCACAGCCGAAACCGATGACAACCTTTGGCCTGATGCCACACAGTGTGCGGTTTCTCTGAGCTACGACGACAGCGTGCCGGTGCATCATCGTGAGGTCGCACCGCTTCTGGAAAAACACGGTTTGCGGGGAACCTTTTACCTCTCAGCCCTCACCATCAAAACCCGGAGGCTTGGAAAATCGTGGCCGCAGCGGGTCACGAACTGGGCAATCATTCGCTCTTCCACCCCTGCCGACGTATCGAGATTTTCGAGAGTTGGTTACCCGAATATTACGATCTCGCGGACTACACGTCCGGCCGATTCCGCGATGAACTGAGGGTGGCTAATCTGTTGCTCGATTTGTTGGATGGCGGGAAACCGCGCAACTACAGCAACAACTGCACCATCGGCCGAGGCGACGATGAGCAACCTATGGACCCGATTCTCGATGAGTTATTCGTTGCTGCCCGGGGCACCATCACCGAGCGACCGGTCGATCCGCGCCAACCCGCGTTCACCCGTCTCGGTCACTTCAACGGCGACGGTAAAACCTTCGCCCAACTACGCGCGGAAATTGAAGACGCACGTTCCCGTGGCGAGTGGGTTATTTACATGTTCCACGGCGTCGGCGAAGGCACCCATGGGCTATTTGTGGAAGACGAAGTCCACCGGCAATTGATCGCGTGGCTCGATCAGGAGCGCGACTCGATCTGGACCGCTCCGGTCGTCGAGATCGCCTCGCACCTACAATCAGGGTCCGGTGCCTGATCCCTGATCACGACTAACCCCCACCCGTTGATGAACAATGAATCTATGGGGCTACGCCGCCCGATCGCCCAAGCTCTGCCTTCCCGTTTCCCTTTCCTATTCCTCCGATGATAACTCGGACGTCAGATCCAGGTTGATTCCCGAACAAACTCCTCCCTTTCCACCGACCAAAAGTTTAAAGGCTGGTTCCTCGGGCTCTGGAGCGACGAGATCCAATCGCCTAGTTTTCGCCAAAATCACCGTAGATGTATCCCCACGTTTGCAGCTAAACTTAGGAACCAAAAACGTTCTTTTGATATCTTTGGGCGCTTCGGAATTAACATTTATTATTTGATGCATCCTATCGTCGTATTACGGACAAGTGTATCAACTCTGCGAATTTGTCGTCGCGCCTTCAGGTGTGGCAGTGATTTCACCTCCAAGAGCCATCATTAAAACCATTTGGATTCCGGGGCATGATCCTCATGCGGATGTTCGTATTACGAACATCCGGCCAGATCATTTTGGTTAATAGAGGGTTTAGCGTCTTTATTTTAGGAAATTCAACAACGACCACTTCCCTTTCTTCCGCCACTCCGCCACACCTCGGAAGGTTTTAAGAAAATACCCCCGCCGTGAACTGAGATCGGGCAACGACTCCACCTCGGCGCGCCATTGCTTTAAGAGCTTTGAATCCGTGGCGCGGTTTTCGACCCAGAGCCACAAAGCGCCTTCCTCCATTTGGGTCACAAGTTCGGTCCATTCTCCAGCATCCACCGCGAAGCCGGGATTGAATTGAATCGAATGCACCCGCACCGGACCTTCTTCCAAATTCGGCTGCAGTGAAGGCTCCGTTACCATGAGCATACGGAACTGGCGGCCAGCCTCATCCAGGTCCTCGTCAGCAAGCACTCGGCGCGATTCCTCCGCCATACTCAACCAGGCCGGGGTTTGGTAGACATCGAGCCAACCGAGCAATCCATTGTGCCCGTGCAGCCCGTTCAACGCCTGAGCCCATGGCCGAGGATCGGTAGGCGCCACGGGTCCCTCCCCCCAAGCCTCGAGACAAGTCTCCCGCCATTGCGCGGGATCATTCAAATAGAGTTCGAGCGACGCCATAAAAGCCCCCAGCAAAAACCGAAATACGCGCCTCTGCTCCGTTCCCTCGGACTGCGCCAGCACGGTGGCGATCAAGGCATGCGCAATCTCACGATCCGGCAACTTGGCCGTATTCAAAAAAACAAAGGCGACGGCTCTTCCTCCCCCTTCAGAATCGCCGTAAAGCTCTCCAAACACGACGCACAGCTTAATTGATAAACGGGAATCTCGAAGGGCTCAGCCCCCGCCACGTCCTCCGACGCCAACCACGGAAACCCACTCTCCCAAAATACCTCCGCCGGAATAGTGCGATGCTCCGCTGCTGCCATTCCTAGCCACGCCAGAGTCAGTCCCAACAGAATCTTGATCAACCGAAGCATGCTACCATCAAGCACCGAGTCACCCCCACAAGCAACCTCAGTCGCTAACTCTCCGCTATGCCACTGTGGCGTCAGAATTGTCGCGGGTGTCACCAGCATTAAACCTGATAATTTCCATGCGCCCAACCCAACGAAAGACCTGCTGAAACAACGGTTGGGAACTCTCGTCAAGAAACTCTCTTGATCCTCAACGTGACCGAAATCGGCATTAAATAGAGACCTGGATCAGCCGCAAATTCTCACCACGATTAAGTTCGATTTAAACTCAATAGCTCTGGACCACCATCGTGCTTCACAAATGAACCCACTTTGTCAGCCCTTGTAGGTTCTTATCGTAAGGACGCATGGTGCGGGTTGCAGGATCGATCAAAAAGTAACCTCGGTCCGTCCCGACTAATATCAATTCGACCACATCTCCCGCCTCGCGCTCACCCCACGCGACATCCAAACTCAGTTGAACAAAACCCACCAATACTGCCGCAGCCGGAAACGACTTATCTTCTCGCAATGAGATGCCCGCCATGACCCGTAGCAACCGGGCATGTCTGACGCTATGCACCATGGGAGTATTTTCCTGTTTCAACTGCCGCTCCTTCAGATGGGCCACGGTTTGATCGAGCCAATCCAAAAGCAGGGGCAATCGATCATGATCCAACTTCGCGTAGGTCCCATCGTCGAACCGCGGTCGGACCCAAATCGGCAGCCGCCAATCTCGCAAAAATTACAATCTATACCTTCGACAATTCTGACGTTTACCATCTGAACCAACAATCTCCGCATTCTCTACCACCACCTTCATCCATCATTCCTGACTTCCCTTCCCTATTCACCAGCATCGTCCCAACAGAAAAGCCGCTGGGGGTTGACCCGCTCGGAAATCTGTATGGCATCCGCGATATGGCTCAACCCGATCCCAAACAAGGAGAGCGCGAATACTACGCCCGTGTCGGCGACGCCGAAATCAAACGCGCGTTTGGTAAGCCATTCACCGATCGCAAATGTGAGTGGGATCTCGGCAACATCACCGCGATCTTCCACCTTCTGGGCGAACCACCCGCGCGGGTAGCCGAGCTCGGCTGTGGCGTGGGCTGGCTCTCAATAATGCTCGCCCGCCGCGGTTTCGATGTAGTCGGCGTGGACATCTCACCAGATGCCATCGCCGCCGGTCGCCAGCAGCGTGATGCGCTAAACCTACCGAGATTGGATTTTCAAGTCGCGGACTACGAGAGCCTAGAGGCCGAGGATGCTTCCTTTGATGCCGCGATCTTTTTCTCTTCCCTCCATCATGCGGAAGACGAGGCCGGCGCGTTGCGGAATGCCTACCGTATCCTGAAACCGGATGGCATGTTGATCGCTTTCGAGCCGGGGTCCGGTCACGGCGGAACTGAATCCTCACGCAAAGCGGTCGAGGAATTTGGTGTGCACGAAAAGGACATGCCGATCGCCAAGATTATCTCACTTGGACAGCAAGCTGGATTTCGGCGGCATCTGAGACTTCCCGAACCCTGGGACTTCCTCCGCACGATCTATCGCCCCAGCTATCGAAAGGCGACATCCAGTGGCGACCTACGCAACCGCTTCAGACTCGGCGTGCTTCGCGCCTTTCGGCGCTTCTTTTTCCAACGCGAAGACCAGTCCTTCGTCGTGTTGTGGAAATAAGCGATTGTCAGCCTCAGCTCGCCTGATCCAATTCGCACCCTCGCATGATCGAAGTCGACAAACTCAGCCGCACTTTCCGCACCTACAAGAAGCAGCCCGGTTTCTGGGGTGGGGTGAAGGGGTTATTCAAACGTGAGTTCGAAGAACTAGCCGCAGCCAAGGATGTTTCGTTTTCGATCAAGGAGGGTGAATTCGTTGGCTTTCTCGGCCCCAATGGGGCCGGTAAGACTACGACATTAAAAATGCTCGCGGGGTTGATCTATCCCACGAGCGGGTCCGCCACCGTGGCTGGTTTCAATCCAACCAAACGCGAGAATGCTTATCGTCGTATTTTTGCTCTGGTCCTCGGTCAAAAGAACCAGCTCTGGTGGGACCTCCCCGCCATCGAGTCATTTCTGCTTCTGAGGCACATCTACGGCATTCCCGCTGAGCAATGGCAGGAAACGTTGGATGAACTCGTCGATCTCTTAGCCGTGCGGGGAAAGCTCAACGTGATGGTGCGCGAGCTATCCCTGGGCGAACGGATGAAGATGGAGCTAATCGCCGCCCTACTCCATCGCCCAAAAGTGCTCTTCTTGGATGAACCGACCATTGGGCTCGACGTGGTTTCCCAACGCGCAGTCAGAAATTTCCTGCGGGCTTACAACAAACGCCACAAGGTCACGATTCTTCTGACTAGCCACTACATGGCTGACATCCAGGAACTCTGCGAACGCGTCATCGTCATCCATAAAGGACAAAAGATCTACGACGGCGATCTCGATCGTTTGGAAACCGGCTCGGCCGGCACCCGCCAAAAGATCGTCACATTTTTGCCCGAAAACGATTCATTCACCACCGAGTGGAAATCTGCCTACGGCATCACCACTCGGGAGGACTTGGGCAAGATCGTCGTGCGCGCACCCGGCACTCAAGTCGTACAGGTCTCTCAGGAAATTCTCACTCAAGGACCGGTCGCTGACATCACGATCGAAGATGTCCCTCTCGAGGACGTCATCGCCGACCTTTTCGAGAAGAATTAGCAATGTCCGGCCAAACGGGTCTCCACTACTTGGTGCGCGGTGCTGGCATACCCGCACATGCCTTGATCAAATCCAGACCATCCTAGCAGGAACGATATCAGATATGAGTAACCCTGACCCAATCCCCCACTCCGTGCGCAATCGGCTTCTTTCAATGCCGTGATAATGCCACTATTTTTGGGAACACATATTTTCTCATCAGTGAGTTCCTGACCCTCATCGATCATCAATACTGAGCGATCCGTTTGCCCCCACCCGTTGAGCACACTTTCAAATGCATGTCTCAATTCAGTGGAGCGAATTTCACTTTGAGCTGCTTCAAACGCTGCCAGTCTGACCTGAACCGCTTTAGGGTAGCGCATCAACCAAACATCCAACTTAGAGTTTACCCAACCAGCAAGCCACAACATGGTAACCACGGTTAGAATAAACGACGCAGAAGAAGGCAGATAACTGGAAGAAACGGTATGAACAATCCACGCGCCAAGCGTTACAACGATCAGTAAAACCACCCGCTGGGCAGCGCTCATCAAAATGTGACGCGCATCGAAAATTCGATGCGTAGTGATGGCAAAAGTAGTGAACGCATAAAATGCAAAAACTACCGCTACTTGGAAATTCAGCGTAATCCCCAAGACAGAACGAATCACCATCAATAGTATCACGGTAAGGCACGCTAAGATCCCTCTTAGCAACCATATCTGTAATTCAAGCTTAGCTAATCCTGTAATCGTTTTAACTCGGGAAAATGTTCTTTGAGCCAAGATTAAACACAGCAGAATAAATCCAATAATATAACCAAAATAAGCGGGACCATACAGACGGTTACTAGCAGTAGAGCCTTCCGGAATAAACCACTCAGTGAATGGCATCACGCACAAAAACGCACATGCGAATATCCCACTTTTCCCTTTTTTCAGGATGTCTTTTCGGGAAAATACCTGATTGTAAATCGTCTCTTTGACCACCCACAGATAAAACGGAATCAAAGCACCGATGGCCGTGGTTAGCCGCATCCAAGGCAAGCCTTCTTCAACTGATACCGAAACCATAAAGTGGATACTTAGTAACCACGCCGCCACATTGAGTGAACAAACCACCACCGCACGATTCGTCGGGCGCCGAGGATTCGCCCAAAAAATCAATCCCGATAAAACGAGAACGGTACAACCCGCAATAAGTGCTCCGGTGATCATCATTTACTCAATACGAGCGTCGCATTTTCACCGCCCATACCATGGGCATTTATTATCGTATGCTCATGCTCTATTCGGCGGACCTCGCCGCTAAGGTTGAGGTGAACCGTGGGATCTGGGTAAGACCAATTTACCGTCGGAGGGATCAACCCAAATTTCAGACCCAATGCCGCCACTGCGACCTGAATCGCCGGTGCACCACCAAGAGCATTACCAATTGCTCCTTTGATCGAGTAACTGGCAATCGATTCAAGCCCCTGGCCAAAGACCTCGTCGAGGGCCTTTGATTCCGCCGCATCAACTTTAAAGTGCCCCGGACCCGACGCACTAATCGCTTCCACCTGGTCCTTTCTGATTCCCGCATCAGCCAAAGCCCCTAGAATAGATTTGGTGAGGCCACTGCACAACTCACCCGATCGATCACTAAAAAAGGAATGACCAGATACGAATGCGTAACCGGGGCGAGGGCTCTCCTCCGGCTCCAAGATTACCATGGAGGCCCCCTCGCTGATCGTTCCGGTTGAACGCCACATATCAAATGGTCGGCAGTGACTTTCTGCGCGTTCGATGGTTGCCGGGGTCAATTCAGCCGCTCGAAACTCCAACATGGGGTGCAAAAACAGGGGGGACTCCGAACCTCCACATATCGCAACATCGGCCTCGACCAACGCAATCAAATCAGCCGCCATTCCAATCGCATCAACTCCCGAACAACAGGAACTCTGGACCGACTGCATGAATCCCGAGATTTGAAGAGTCTTACTGATGCAGGTGGCCACATGAGTCACATTGGCAGTCTCGACCACCCGGGGCTTGATTCCCCGCAACCCTCGTCTAGCAACGGAACGGATCGATTGAGTAATTCCGCCGAAATCCATGACCGAGGTGCCCACCACCAAGGCCACCGTCATCTTTCTCAATTCTTCCAAGTCTAATCCGGCGTCGTTGACCGCTCGGGCAGAAGCGGCGGCTCCAAACCAAGAATGCCGCGCAAGATGCCGCGGATATTCCGCCCCAATTTCATTCGATATTCGTTTGAGTTCATCGTCGTCAACAACTCCAGCGATGAAATCGCCCCACTCTTCGCCCAATTTCTCAAACCGTTGAATCCGGCTCACCGGTTCTTGAATCCCTTGCCAAAACGCTTCGCGACCTATGCCTGCTGGGGTTACTGGACCGATTCCGGTGGTTTTTACGCGGCGGCGAATCATGATTGAGTAGGGAAGGACAATCGAACTTCGGTCCCCTCGCTTTTCACGGACTCTACTGCAATACTCGCGCCATGCGCTCCTAGAAGATGACGGCAAATACTCAGGCCAAGCCCCGTGCCGTGCTCTTTCGTCGTGAAGCCGCCTTTCATCGCACGATGGATGGTGGTTTCGTCCATTCCCTCGCCGTTGTCTCGAATCCGAACCACCACCTCGTCCTCTAATTTCTCGAAAACGATCTCTACCCGCTTCGGCTCCGCATCGAGTGCATTTCGCATCAAGTTCTGAAAGACTCTAGCCAACTCCATCCGTGAGCCCCGCACCATCAATTCATCCAACCCACTCAAGGTGATCGTCGGTTTACTATAAAACATGACGCGATGGATCTCCTTCGCCAAGTCCACCAAATCGAGTTCGACGAAATTTTCTGTCCCCTTTGAAACCTTACGCCAGTTTTCGGCTAAATGATGACAATAACCGGCCGACCGCGCCACGATATCGGTGAACTCCATCAACTGTTCCGCCTTTTTAGGGTCATATTTTGCGAGCGACTCAGCTTCTTGTTTCAACAAGCCGGCGTAACCGATCAAGACCGTCAGCGGATTGGCTAGGTCGTGCACCAGTTCCACCGAAGCTCAGCCTTGCCACACGCCCGTTTCGACTTCCGACATCTCGTGTTTGAGCTGTTCGAGCATCGATTTGGCCTGACAATTGGCGGATTCTTCCTGACGGCGAACCAACGTGCCTTTCGCTTGCTGACGCACCGCTTCTAGTAACTCTTCAATATCCGGCGGTTTGCGCAGATACTGGTTGGCCCCACCTATCATGGCTTGCTGCGCGGTCGCCAACGTTCCGTATCCCGTTAACATCACGACGGCTACTTCGGGATCAAGTTCGCGGATCTTCTCCAGCGCCTTGATGCCGTCCATCTCTGGCATGCGGATGTCCAAGATGATCACCGCATACTCTTCCTTGGCGATCAACTAGAGGGCTTCGCGAGCACGCTCCGCTTTATCCACCCTAAATTCAGTGCCGAGCGTGAATGCAATGGACTCGCGGGGACCATATTCGTCGTCCACCACGAGGACGCGTAATAGTTCTAATACGGGGGGAGTAGGAGACGCAGTTGCGGTCGACATGGATTAGGGGAACTAACGTTTTCGGGGCCCGTCTATGCACTAACTACAGGGATTATAATTGATGCAAAACCACCGGAATAGCGGAAGTGTTTGCGAGGTGCCATTTCCCGTGTCAAGAAACGCAGATAGCACTTGTTTGCATTAATCGTTAATACAGCTAGCTTTACATGGATTTAACAACTCTCGCCCTCATTTTACTTGGTTCACTCGTCGCAGGCTTGGGTTTCCTCTGCGCTCGCTGGCGGTCAGGACTCTTAGTGGCCCGAGTCCGGGCCGAACAGATCGAGCAAGAACGACAACGCATCGTCGAAGATGCTGCCGCTATTGCGACCCAGTTGGACACGACCCGAGGTAACCTTGCCCAAGCCGAGCAAAAACTAGCCGCCCGAAGCGCCGAATCTGCCGCCCAGCTGAAAGCCGAACGCGACCGCGTCATCGAACACGAAACCCGCGCCAAACAATATTTGGAGGATCTAGATAAACTTCGCGCGACTATGACGACAGAGTTTCAAGTCGTGGCCGCGAAACTGTTCGATGAAAAATCCAAGAAATTCACCGACCACAATAAGGAACAAGTCGACATCCTGTTACGCCCGCTTCGCCAACAAATCACCGACTTTCGCGTTCGCGTAGATCATGTGCATAAAGACGACTCCGCCGATCGCGCCTCATTAAAGACCCAAATCGAGCAACTGCGTCAGCTCAACACCCGCATCACCGACGAAGCCCAACAACTGACCCGCGCGCTCAAAGGGCAGTCCCAAGCTCGGGGAGCCTGGGGGGAACTGGTGCTCGAACGCTTGCTTCAAAGTTCAGGCCTCCGCGCTGGCGAAGACTACGTCACTCAAGAATCTCACATCAACGAGAGTGGCAGCCGGGTTCGCCCCGACGTCATTGTTCGTCTCCCCGACGATCGTCACCTCGTCATCGATTCCAAAGTTTCACTCGTCGCATATGAGCAGGCCGTGAATGCAGCCACACCCGAGGATCGCAGCGCCGCTCTCAAAACTCATGCCGCCGCCGTCCGCCGCCACGTCGAGGAATTATCCGGTAAACAATACGATGAGCTCACCAAGCTCAACTCGCCGGACTACGTATTGATGTTTGTGCCGATCGAACCGGCCTTCTCCGCCGCCCTTGAAGCCGATACCAGCCTCTACGAATGGGCCTTTGATCGCCGGGTGATTCTCGTCACATCCCCCACTCTGCTGGTTACTCTGAAAACCGTGGCATCGCTCTGGAAACAAGATCGCCAGACCAAGAACGCCCTCGAAATCGCGAAACGCGGCGGCCTGCTCTACGACAAATTTGTCGGGCTCTATCAAGACCTCGAAGCCGTCGGAAAACACCTCGACTCAACGCGAAAAAGTTACGACGGAGCCCTGGGCAAATTACGAGACGGACGCGGTAATCTTTTGTCACAAGTCGACGAGCTGCGTGATCTTGGCGTGAAGACCAAGAAAATACTCCCGATTGTGGAGAACGAAATCGAAGGCTGAGCATGCCGACACTTTTGCGGATTCGGATCCATCCGATTAAAAGCTGTCGGGGATACGACTGCTCCACCGCGGAGCTCGACCAACTCGGCTTGGTCGGCGATCGGCGGTTCCAAGTCATCGCGGCCGACGGCAAGCCCTTCACCCAACGCACCCACGGCGCCCTCGCCCGGGTGCAAACGCAGATCATTGGTGATGAATTGCACGTTTCCACCACGGAACACGGCGAAATCGTGATCCCTATCATTTCGCCTGCTACCGCAACGCGCACCACTGAGGTGTGGAGCACCACGGGACTGATTGCCGAAGATTGCGGCTCCGAGGCCACCGGATTCTTTAGTGCCCTCCTCGGCGAAACAGCGTATCTCGTGCGCACCGGCACGGCCTTTGACCGACCCGTAAAAGCGCATCATGGCAATCGCGTTGGGTTCGCCGACGCCTTTCCATTGCTCGTCATCAGTGAAGCATCCCTCGCTGATCTGAATCGGCGATTATCCGAAAATGATCCTTCTGCGCCCGCCGTCGTGATGGAACGATTTCGGCCTAATTTGGTGATCACGGATTGCACCGCATTCGCCGAAGACACTTGGAAGCATATCGATATCGGAGACACTCGTTTTGCCGCCGCCGGTCCCTGCGAGCGTTGTATCATGACAACGGTCGATCCTAACACCGGAGCCAAACTCGGCCCCGAACCCCTTCGCACGCTCGCAACCTACCGCCGCGATCCTCAAGGCACGGGAGTCCACTTCGGACAGAACCTCGTGAACCTCACAAAATCCGGCCGTCTCGAAGTGGGTGCATCTGTCGAGGTAGACCGAAAGTCACGGTCCTAACCATCGGTAGCGGTGCCATTCTCGAAATGGCGACGGACCTTCTCACGGCTAAACTCCAAACGAGTCGGCGCTCGGTCCGTGTTATAGAGGGTGGTGGATTGGGTGATCGATGCCTCGGTCACATCGCGGGCGACAAAACGCACATCAATGGAAATAGTCTCCGCCAGAAACCCCTGATCCGTCACCGGTAACTTGAGTTGTCGTGGCGTGATCCCCACCGGCACCCGATTGACCACCACCATCGCATCTCTCGGCTCTGAAAAAATTTCGATGATGGCATAATGATCGGTCTGCACCCCGCCGATCCCGACCGTCACCGGCGCATTGCCCCATGCTACTGGATTCGACGACGAAGTCGTTTTGCACCCCACCAGACTCAGGCAGGCCACGCTCATCACTCCTGCAATCCAAGTGCGTCGATTTGTCATATCTTTTCCGACCCAATCCCCCTATGGGAGTTCCACTGTTGCCCTGTTTCGGACGGAACCTCCTGAATAGACCCATGCCCCAATACGTTGCCTTTCTTCGCGGAATCAATCTCGGCAAGCGCCGCGTGAAAATGGATCACCTTCGCGATCTCTTCGAGAAAATGGGATTCACCGCTGTGAGCACCTACATCGCGAGTGGCAACGTGCTCTTCTCGTCCACGTCTCGCTCAAGTTCAAAGCTGGAAGTTCTAATCGAGAAGGAACTCGAATCCGCCCTAGGCTACGCGGTCCCCACCCTCGTGCGCACGCAGGCTGCCGTAGTTCTCGTGGTTAAAAATGCCCCTCTCGGTGACCTCTTCACCGACGGTTTAAAACCCAGCACTCAGATCACCTTTTTCAAGCAGCCGATTGAACCGGAGTTGGAACAAACCTTTGCCTCCCTGCGCACCCCAACCGACGCATTTGCAGTCGGCGATCAAACGCTCTATTAGCGCTGTGCGGTTCGCATCAGCGAATCCGCCATCTGGAAACACCCGAAGCTCAATCCCCACCACGTCCCGACGGGAACGACGCGAAATCTGAATACCCTGCAAAAGCTCACGACGATGTTCGACGCCCGATGACCGTTCCCCAGTCTGCCCCCCTACTCACGACGGAGCGCACGACCCTGCGCCTCCCGGTGGCAGAAGACGCCGACTTCTTCCTCGAGCTGTTAAACGACCCCGATTTCATCCGATTCACCGGCGATCGCGGTATTCGTGATCTGAAAGGAGCCCGAGGCTACGTGACCGACAAATTGTTGCCCATGTTCGAAACCCACGGCTTCACCCTCTACGTGGTCGAGTTCCGTCAAAGCGGTTTACCCATGGGGATTAACGGACTGGTCCAACGAGAGACTCTGGATGCTCCCGACATCGGATTTGGGTTTCTGAAACGCTATTGCGGCCAAGGAATTGGTCGTGAGACCTCGAAGGCCGTCCTTAAATATGCCCACTCCACGCTGAATCTTCCGGTCGTTTACGGCATCACTCGCCAAGACAACGCCCCTTCCATCCGCCTGCTGGAGCATCTCGGTCTCAAACTTCTGCGCACTGAGCCTCTCCCCGGCATCCCAGAGCCCCAGCTCGTCTACTGCATCGGTCCACCTGAATCGCCCCCGCCCCCGCCCTAACCACTGATCGCCTTCCAGCACACCCCTCGATCAGAACTGTCACTTGTGAAGTGGCAGTTTCATCAATTCGGCCTGTATTAAGTGGAATCCGTTTTTCCCAAATAACCCCCCTAGTTTCTATGAGTGATCGCATCCTTTCTCGAATCAATGAGTCCTACATCGCGATCATTGCGGACTTGGCCGAGGCCGCATTCGTCGCCTCCCGAGAATCGATAAAAAAACACAACGCGACGAAACACCGGCCTGCGGCTTCTTCCCACCGCCAAACCCTCCGTCCGGGGATGGAAACCCCCATGTGGAACGAAATGCAAAAGCGGCTGCGTTTTCACACCATGAAATATGGAGCAAAAGCTGTGCTTGCTCGTGAACTCGGACTTCCCCGGCAACGCATTCACCAATTTCTCAAGGAAGGTTCCGCCATGCCCGACGCCGAACGCACCCTTTGCCTACTGGCATGGCTGGATTCAAAAGAGAAATCCACCTCCTAACCTATCCATTAATAACTCACTTACATCAGCTTACGAAAAACTGTCATATTACAAGTGACAGTTCACTATGGAACTATGACGAAAACCGAGGGGTTTGGGGAGCGGAGATAGGATCATTTAAGCGTCACGGACGCGGCCTCGTTTGGATTTAACTTCTCCGCGATGGCGTTTGTTGGCCACCGTCCGTCGTTTTTGTCGGGCCGATTTTGGCCGCTTACGACGACGTTCCTTTTCTTGCTCCGATCTCACTTTCGCCCGGGCAATCTGCACGCGCAGCTCGAGTTTTTCGCAAAGAGCCTCCCAGGCCATCCGTCGATTCGCATCTCTCGAGCGCTCTTTTTGCCGCCGGACCTCAATCCTCGTCGGCCGATGATGGAGGGTCACCGTCGACGCGGTTTTGTTAATTTTCTGCCCTCCGGGACCGGTCCCGAGCACAAATCGCTCACGCACATCCGCTACCCGAATACCGAGTTTGGCTAATCTGATTTCGATTTGAGTTGGTAAATCCACGTTCTGATCCTTTTTCTCCGCGAACCTGCTTGGTTTTTACGAGTCAAACGCTCTCACCTGCAGCTTCGCAACTCTTAGCCCTATGACAACCGGTTCCAATTGGTCCCAAAATATCCGCTCCGAAATCGGCAAAGCCGTGATCGGCCAACACACCGTGATCGAACGCCTGCTCGTCGCGCTTCTGGCCAATGGCCATGTGCTCCTCGAGGGCATGCCGGGTCTCGCCAAGACCCTATTGGTCAAATCTTTAGGCACGGCAATGGGCGTGCAATTCGAGCGGGTGCAATTCACTCCTGATCTCCTGCCCAGCGATGTGGTCGGCACCATGATCTTCCAGCCCAAGTCCGGGGAATTCACCGCCCACCGCGGTCCGATCTTCGCCAATCTCGTGCTGGCGGACGAAATTAATCGTGCCCCCGCGAAGGTTCAAAGTGCCCTACTGGAAGCCATGCAGGAGCGCCAAGTGACCATCGGAGGTGAAACTCACCCGCTGCCGAAGCCATTTTTTGTGATGGCGACGCAGAATCCGGTGGAGCAGGAAGGCACCTATCCTCTCCCCGAGGCTCAGGTCGATCGCTTCCTATTCAAATTGATCGTCGATTACCCCGAACTGGAGGAAGAGGCCGAGATGATGAATCGCTGGGGTCAGGTCACCAAGTCTCCCGAACTGAAACCCGTCTCGTCTGGCGAAGAGTTACTCGGACTCCGTGAAGCCGTGGACCAGGTTCACGTCTCAGAGGCGGTTCAAGGTTATATCCTCGCCCTTGTGCGGGGAACCCGCGCCCTCACCGTTCCGGACGAAAAAGGCTACCGCCTCTTGAGTTTCGGGGCATCTCCTCGGGCCTCGCTCTCTCTCTATCAAGCTTCTCGAGCCCTCGCTTGGCTACGCGGCGAAGAATTCGTATCGCCGGCCTTGATTCAGGATGTTGCCCACGACGTGCTCCGTCACCGGGTCGGACTGACCTACGAAGCCGAAGCCGCCGATAAGACCTCGGACCAAATCATCTCGGAACTCCTCGAGAAGACCCCCGTCCCCGAAGTCTAAACCGAATCTCATCTCTTACTCTTTCTCGTTCTCGTTCTCTCCGAGTTCAGTTCCAGAGAGAACGAGAAGGAGTAAGAGAACGAAAATAACCAGCTATGCCCAACGACGCATCAGAACTCGTCACGACCTCGGCCCTCGCTCTACTGCGACGGTTGGAGTGGCGCGTGCGTCATGCGGTCGAGACGGTGTTGAGCGGTGAATATCGCTCGGCCTTCCGCGGACGCGGCATGGAGTTCGACCAAGTTGTGCGCTACGAGTTCGGCGATGACGTGCGCGACATCGACTGGAATGTCACCGCGCGCCTCGGCGAACCTTATCGCAAGAAATTCGTCGAAGAACGCGAAATCACGTTCCTCGTCATGTTCGAAGATTCGCCCAGTCTTCAGTTCGGTTCAGGCGGCCAGTCCAAACGTGAGGCTCTGCTCGAACTCGCCGGTTTGGTGATGATGTTGGGCGCGATCAACCGCGACCGCGTCGGCTGTATTCACGCGACTCCTACGGGCTACCATTTCCACGAACCCATGCGCGGACGCGGTGCGATTATGCACACCGCCGCCAACCTCGTTGGCAGTGCGGCCCCTTCAATCGAAGAACCCGCGCCGGTGGCGCTTCCGTGGCGACTACTCGCCAAGGCCGCCCCCAAACACTCGATCCTTATATGGCTCGGTGATCACCCTCCCCGCGAACGGCCCGAGGGTTGGAACGTCCTCGCCCGTCGTTATCAACCCATGGGGTTCCGCATCGAGGATCCCTGGGAACGCGAACTCCCCACCGACGATCGTTTCGCGGCCTACGATCCTACCACGGGCCAACTCATCACGCTCGATGGCAGTCGGGCGGAGCGCCACGCCCACGCGCAATGGCGCGCTGCTCGCGAAGACACGTTCAGCCGCCTCTTTCCCGACCCCCTCAGCCGTCTCACCGTCGGCACCGACCAAAACCGGCTCGATGCGCTGGTCCGCTTTTTCCACGCCCGACAGGCGAAGCGTTAACGTCGCGGAAATTCCAAACCCTCATGTCCAATTCCCAAATCAATTTCTCGATCGACGCCACCCTTCTGGTTCGGGCTCAGCTGGGATTTTTTGAGTTGAAGTTTGGGATTTCGCCAACCGAAGGGCGGCATTCGTGATCAACTACACGCTACAGGATCCGCTTTGGTTACTGGGCCTACTGGCTCTACCGGTGGCGGCGTGGTTGCGGGCTCGACGTAAGTTGCCTGTGCGTATCGTGCCGTTTGCCTCGGCTTGGCATCGTCCTTCAGCAGTGAACGCTTCTCGCCTACCGGTCGCCTTGGCCATGCTAGGGTTAGCCTTGCTGATCGTCGGCATGGCTCGACCCCAGAAGGTCGAGGATCGCCGCGAGGTGCGCGAAGAGGGTTACGACCTGATCCTGGCGATCGATCTATCCGGATCGATGCTGGCCGAGGACTACGAACGTCGCGGCAGCCGCATCAATCGCCTCCAAGCAATCCAGCCCGTTATCCAAGCATTCATTGATGACCGCCCGGGCGATCGTATCGGTATCGTGGTCTTTGCCGGCCGGGCTTACACCCTGGCTCCGTTGACTTTTGATCACAGTTGGCTCGAACGCCAAGTGGAACGCCTCAAGGTGGGATTGATCGAAGATGGCACCGCCATCGGCGATGGTCTGGGTGTCGCACTTTCTCGACTCGAACAAACCGACCGCGAAATCAACAACCAGCGCCAAGGTGCATTTGTCATCCTGCTCACCGACGGTGCGAACAACGCCGGAGCTTTGGCGCCGACGGACGCCGCCGAAATCGCGAAGTCACGCGGCATCCCCGTTTACACGATCGGCGCCGGTCGCAATGGATTTGTCCCCTTCCCCATAACCAATCGAGAAACAGGCGAGGTCATCCGCTACACGCGCCGGATGTCAGATCTCGACGAACCCACCTTGCAGAAGATCGCCGATACCACGGGTGGTGAATATTTCCGCGCCGGCGAAAGCGATACGATCGAATCCGCGTTCGCCGCGATCGACAACGCGCAGAAAATCGAATTCCGCGCTAAGTCCTACCTGCTCGCCGACGAATTGTTCGTTTGGTTTGCCGGGCCGGGTGTCATTATCGTGTTGATCTCCGCCGGACTGGCCGCGAGTCGGCGCTCGGGCAAACGCTCCACCAACGAAATCCTCGCGACATGACGTTCCACTGGCCTCACGCATTCTGGCTTATGCTACTGCCCGCGGGATTTTTGATCGCGGAGTTGACCCGTCGGGTGCGCGCATCGTCTGCCCTCCACCCCAAAATCATGCAGGCAGAGGCTTCGCCCAACGGCCTTTCGATCCTAGGGAGCAAAAGTGCGACCGCCGCCATGCCCCGCGTGCGTTGGCGGCTCTGGTTGGGAATTGCTCTGGTCGGCTGCACCTTCGCCCGACCGCAATGGGGAGAAATCGAGGAGCCGGTCTTCGAACAAGCCCGTGAAATTCTGATCGGAGTCGATCTGTCCCGGTCGATGCTGGCTCCTGATGTCGCCCCCTCCCGCTTGGAACGAGCGAAACTACTCATCACCGGTTTGCTTGAACGTTTGGAAGGCGAGCGCGTCGGTCTCGCCGTATTTGCGGGCACCGCATTTTTGCAAAGCCCGCTCAGTGCAGATTACGAAATACTCCGAGAATTCTTACCCGCCCTGAATCCGGATTTCCTCCCCGAAGGCGGCACCGAATACGCGGCGATCATCGATACTGCGCTCGATTCGTTCAGTAACGATTCCAGCGCCGACCGATTCCTCATCATCCTCAGCGACGGTGAATCTCAAACGGATTCCTGGAAGGAACGACTCAGTGAATTGCAGGATCGCAGCATTCGCGTGATCAGTTTGGGGATCGGGACCGCTGAGGGCGCAATGCTACCAGACGATCAAGGCGGCTTCATCAAAGACGAACGCGGAGCAGTGGTATTGTCGCGGCTCAATCCCGTGACGCTTGAAGAGATCGCCCGTCAAACTTCGGGAGTTTACCGCGACGCCAGTGCTTGGGTCGATCTGGCCGAAGTGTTGCAACAAACCGTCGAGACCGGCCGCGCCGGCGAATTCAGTGAGACGCGCCGCGCCCGCAAGCTCGAGCGCTTCCAATGGGCCCTGGGACCCGCCCTGCTAATCTTGATTTGGAGTCTGTGGCGGGAGTTCCCGGTGCGACCGCGCCAACGCGCCGTCACGATCGCGACCCGTAAATCGACCGTAGCCGCTGCCATCGTCGGTGCGATGATATTAAGTTTAAGCACGCCCGACTCGGCCTCGGCCGTGGAAGAAGTGCCTCCTCCTTCCCCCGAAGAAATGCTCGCCCAACTCGAGGCGCCGTTGAACTCCGTCATTGCCCGACTTTCGATCCAGGAAGAAATCATCGCAGCGGAATTTGCCGAAGTGGCAGAGCAAACGATCACGTGGGGTAATCAGGTCCTGCAATCCGGGCAACCACCCTCCATTCCCGTTATTAAAGACGCCCTCGAAGCCGTTGACCTGGGTGAATTAATCGATCCCGAAGCCGCCGACTGGCCTACCTTACGGGAGGAATTGGAGAAACTTTTGGAGGAATCTCAAGAGCAGCAAGATCAAGAGCAGGAGCAAGAAGATCAGGACGAAGAACAAGAAGAGGAAGAATCCGAGGATTCAGACGAGGGAGACGAAGGTGAAGACGGTGACGAGGAACAGGACGGTGAGCAGGGCGAGGAAGGTGAAGACGGCGAATCAGGCGATCAGGAGGAATCCGAAGGATCCGAGGGTGACCCGTCTGATGAAGAAGGTGAAGACGGCGAAAATCAGCAGGACCAATCCGAACCCTCCGAGCAGGAGCGCGAAAACGCCCAAAATGCCTTTGACGAATTTGAGGAACCCGAGCCCGAAGAAGGCGAAGGTGAACAACCTCCACCCGAACCATCGCAACCGCAGCCCGGTAATCAATCCGTCGGCGGCCAGCAGGTTCAGGATCAAGAAGCCATGGACAATCCCGAGATGGTCGTGCCGCTCCAAAAACTCGATCAGCTCAAGGATCAAGATTCCCCCGCTGAACTCTTTCAACTCATGCAAGATCCCAACGATCAACCGCCCAAGACCGGGCGCGACTGGTGACCATGCCGACACTCAATTTCCGTTCCTTTCTCCTGTTATTCGCATTGGTCGCCACCACCGCGACCGCTCAAAATGTGCGTTGGCAACTTGCCGAAGGTTACTTCGCCAAAGGCCAGAACTCCAACTTGGTGTTAATCTTCGAAAACTGCACGCCCGAGGGCGACGTGGTGTTGCCAGCTATCCCGAACTTATCCCTCGGTGCCCCTCAGCCGGGCTCGCAATCGTCCAACACCTTCGTCAACGGACGCGCCACCTCGCAGACCCTGACTTACTTCGCCTACCCGGCTCTTCCCACCACCGACGGTCCAATCGATATCCCCAATTTCACGATCCAGACCGACCAGGGAGTAATGAACGTCACCGGCGGGCGTTTCTCCGTTCGTGAAGCAACGGTCGGCGATACCAACATCCCCATTTCCGACGTCGCCCAATCCGCCATGGTGTTGGACGATGGTGTCGTCTGGACGGGCGAAGTGATCCCGGTGAGTTACACCCTCGATGTCTCTGCTCGCTTCCGCGCCAGCATTGGCGGCGAACCGGAATGGAACTCAAGCCCACTGGTCGTCGAAGAGTGGCTGGAGCCCTCTCGCTTGACCCGTGGAACCGGTGGCGATGCGCGCAATGTTTTGATGTATGCAACTCGCGGTTACATCAATACCGCCGGCTCATATGTAATCCCCTCGGCGCAACAGCTGGTGAATATCAGCATCCCCAACTCTGGCTTCATGCTGAGTCTGCGCGCCGAACAATACAGCATCACCAGTGATTCTCCCCGCATTGAGGTGAAGCCACTGCCCTCCCCCGCGCCCGCCACCTTCAACGGTGCGGTGGGCTCTTTCCAACTCACCTCCAAAGTCGTTCCCGAAACCGCCGCCGTCGGTGAACCCGTGACTTGGACGCTCGAACTCGAAGGCGAAGGTAACTGGCCGAATATCCCCGGACTCCCCGCTCGCCAAGTCTCACGCTCCTTCCGGGTGGTGCAACCGGATGCCCGTCGCGAAATGGCGGAAGGTAAACTCTTCGACGGCTCCATCAGCGAAGACGTCGTGCTCATTCCCACCCAGTCCGGCGAGTATTCCTTCGGTCCCGTTGAGTGGACCTACTTCGATCCGGTCGCTGGTATTTACCAAACCATTTATTCGCCTGCGACTGTGCTGCAAATCTCCGCCGCCGTTCCCCTTCCCACTTCTCCTACAGCCAGTGGCGCTGCATCGTCTCTGTCATCTGATTTCGAATCTGCTCCTTCCATAAATGCCACCCCGGCCCCGGACGCACCCTCCACCATTCCACTCGAAACCCTACCGGGAACAAGCACCAGTATGGCGCCGCTGAACCGACGTGATGTCGGGGCCGTCGCGATCGGAATCATCGCCCTCTTCCCACTACTCTGGCTCGGACTAAGCACGATGCGGGCCCGTCGTCTCGACCCAGGAAAACCGGCCCGCTTGGCTCGTGGCCGACTGCGCTCTATCCTGAAAAAAATCGAACAAACGACCGGGGCAGACCGAATTGCTGCACTGGCGATGTGGCAACGTGACTCCGCTATGCTGTGGCAATCGAATCACGCCGCCCCTTCCCCCGATCTGTTCATGGCGGACGCGGATTGGAAACAACTTTGGATTGAAGTAGATCGTCACCTCTACGCCGAACAAGCGGACCTGCCGACCGATTGGGCCAATCGCGCGAATCGCGCCTTGGCCCAAAAACGGGCACCGCGTTTCCCTCTCTTCAGTGTGCTCGCTCCACGTCACCTTTTCCCCCTGATCGTCGCTACTTTCATGCTAGGATTCGCCCCTGACGTCACCGCTCAAGGTGATGCTGCCTATCAAAGCGGAAATTTTCCCGTCGCTGAAGCAGCATGGCGGGACGCAATCGTTGCCAATCCCAGTGATTGGATCGCTCACCACAATCTCGCGCTAGCGCTCGCCCAACAAAATCGATGGGACGAAGCCGGTGCGCATGCCGCGGTCGCCTTCGCGCAAAACCCGCGTCATCCGTCCACCCGTTGGCATCTCAATTACACGCTGGAGCGCAGTGGTTACACCCCACCCGTATTTGGTCGATTCCTCACCCCGGGTTGGCCCGAAAGGATCGCCCGATTTGCATCACCCGGAGAATGGCAACTCCTGTTCTTGGGTGGTCTATTACTAGCGGTGCTCTCCTTGAGTTTAATCCTGCTCCACGCCTACGGATACCGCGTCCCAGCTTGGAAACTGTTCACCTGGTCGGGCGGTCTTGTCGCTGTGCTGGTGATGGCTTCAGCCGTGTTCGGTTTGCAGGTTTGGAGAGGCGCAAGCCACGCCGATGCGGCGATAACCTGGCAAGCGAGTGAGCTGCGTTCGATCCCCACCGATCTCAACGGCGAACAACAAATCGCTCCGCTCGCCGCCGGATCTCTGGCCAAAATCGAAACGAACTTTCTCGGCTGGCGCCAACTCTCGTTCCCCAACGGTCAAACCGGCTGGGTGCGTAAAGAAACGTTGATCCCACTTTGGGATCGCGCGCCGTAACTGATCACGCACCCGGCGGTTTCGGCGAAACCGCCCTACCCGTTGAGGCAGTTCCGGTAGGGCGTGCTCGCCGAGCGCGCTGCTCCTCGCCATCCCGCCTCAGGGCTGATCGCCTAGCGTCTTGCGCGCCATCCGCATCATGGATTCCTCGTCGTTGTAGTCGGCCATTTGAGAAATCTCTACCCAGGCCAAATCATTCGATTCATCAGATATGACCAGAGATTCGTCGGGATCAGCTTCAACCATGAAGCGTAGGTCGAAGTGCCAATGCTCCGGTTCAGTTTTGCGAGCCGGGATTAGGTGACGATCCACGTCAAAAAGATCTCCACTCACCAATCTCAACCACTTCAATCCGCTCTCCTCTTCGGCCTCCTTGAAAGCGACTCGCGCCAAGTCCAAGTCTCCATCGGCGTGGCCACCCAATTGAAGCCACTTATCGAGTTTGCGGTGGTGCGTGAGTAACGTGCGTTTCCTCGCTTCATCCACGATCCAGGCCGAGCCGGTTAAATGACCCATCGCTAGCGACCGCTCCGCACATTCCGGTTGGCTTTCCACAAACTCGATGGTCGCGACTACCATGGCCGACTCATGCGCATCCACCACCCGTCCCGCATGTGACCGCAGGAGTTCGAGCACCTGACTCCGATTGTTCACTCCCGCGCTCATGCCCGTGGTTGCCAAAGTTGATCGGCCTGAAAATCCGCGGGCGATTCCAGGAGGGGCCAGACTTCATCCACCGTATTGGCCACCCCAATCAGGCTCTTAAAACCAGCCGACTTAAAATTCTCGGCGATCATACGATCAAGAAAAGCCAGCAGACCGTCATAATATCCATCTTGGTTCACCAACACTAACGGCTTCGAGTGCATCGCCAAGCCCCGCTCGACCATAATCTCACTCACTTCTTCGAGGGTTCCAATTCCTCCTGGGAGCGTGACGAACGCATCCGCGCGTTCAGCCATGATGCGTTTTCGCTCCCGCATGGAGTCGACGGTCACCAATTCATCTGCTTCATGAAACGCCAGTTCCCGCTCCTTCATAAATTCCGGGATGATTCCAACGACCTTGCCTCCCGCCGATTTCGTGGCACGAGCGACTGAGCCCATGGTGCCGGCGTTGCCCCCACCATAGACCAATCCCCAACCGCGCTCGGCCAGCCCTCGCCCCATCGCTTCACCAGCTTCATAGTATTTGGGATCCAAATCCCGACTGGAGGAGCAATAAACACAGAGCAATTTAGTCATAATGATAGGTAACGCGGATCGACACGGAGATACTTTAAGAATCAGGATCGTTAGCCAAGTTCTTCGTGCGAATATGGACTAAACCGTGGATAATCCCCCAACATATATTGGCCGTTTGGCGCCGTCACCCACCGGACTCCTCCACCTCGGACACGCCCGCACGTTCTGGATAGCTCAACAACGCGCGCAAGCCGCTGGCGGCCAGCTCCTCCTGCGCAACGACGATCTCGATCAGCCACGATGTAAACCCGAGTTTGCCGAGGCCTTCGTCGAAGATCTCAGCTGGCTAGGGTTGAAATGGTGGCACCCCATTCTGAGGCAAAACATCCGCCTACCCATCTACCAAGAGGCTCTAGCTCAACTTCACGCCGCCGGTCGGATCTACCCCTGCCGTCGCAGTCGCAAAGAGTTGATCGCCGCCGCCGCCACGGCGCCTCACGAGAATGGGGTCCGCGACGAGCCGATCTTCCCACCCGAGTGGCGACCCGCGGCCTCGGAGACTCCCCCAAACATCGAAGACCACCTCGATTGCAATTGGCGGTTCCGCGTCCCCGATGGAACGACCGTCAGTTTTCCCGATCAGGCCCAAGGTCCGCAGTGGGCGGTCGCCGGTCGGGACTTCGGTGATTTTCTTGTTTGGCGCCGGGACGGACTACCCAGCTACCAACTGGCCTGTGCGGTCGACGACGGATTAATGGGCATCACCGAGGTGGTGCGCGGCGAAGATCTCATCAAATCCACCTTCCGGCAGATTCTGCTGCTTCGCGCTCTGAACCATTCCCGGCCCGCTTATTACCACGCCCCCCTGATGACGGATGCCGACGGGCAACGATTGGCGAAGCGACACGGCGCGGTCAGTTTACGAGAATTGCGCGAACAAGGCCACAAACCCGCCGAACTCATCGCAGGCTTCGAAACGCACGCGTGACGCCACGAAGAGCAATTCCGACTCGCTACCCGCTACTACCTACTTGCTACTATTCGGATGATCAAAATAGGCGTCATAAACATCTCCGACCGAGCAGCTGCCGGCGTCTATGCCGACGAACCCGGACAAGCCTGCGTCGCGCTGCTACGAGAATGGTTGGCGACCCCCTTCGACCCTGTATACGCAGTCATCCCTGACGAGCAGCCTCTGATCGAAGCCGAACTCAAACGCATGGCCGATGATGAACACTGCGCCCTCATCGTCACCACCGGTGGCACCGGCCCAGCGGTCCGCGATGTCACTCCTGAGGCCACCACCGCCGTCTGCGAAAAAATTCTCCCCGGCTTCGGCGAATTGATGCGAGCCACCTCGCTCAACTACGTGCCCACCGCAATTCTATCCCGCCAGACCGCGGGCACCCGGGGCGCCTCCCTCATCGTGAATCTCCCCGGACGTCCCAAGGCGATCAAAGAGAACCTCGAAGCCGTCTTCCCTGCCATCCCCTACTGCATTGATCTCATCGAAGGACCACGTCTCGAAACAAACCCCAAGGTCATGAAAGTATTTCGCCCGAAGGGGACTTAACGCCCCAAAACGCGGGTCGGGCTTTACGCCCGACACCTCAACCCCCTCGCATCCTCGCTTTCAAAGCTCGTCGTATTTGACCGAACGCCCCTTGGCCTTTTCGACGGGATACTTCACCGCATTTGCGGCCATCTTACGTTCGATTGCCGCCGCCACGTCCACGCCCGTCATATTGGCGAATTCCAGCGCGTAGATAATCACGTCAGAAAGCTCTTCTTCGATTTCCTCCCGCTTCTTCGGATCGTTCATCACCTCTCGAGAGTCCTCGGAAGTGGCCCACAAAAAGTGCTCCATGAGTTCCCCGGCTTCAGCCGCGAGAGCCATGCTCAGATTCTTTGGCGCATGAAACTGCTCCCAGTCACGCTCCTGCGCAAAATCCAGCACCCGCGCCTTGATTTCCGCTACGGTGGTCGTCTCGTCGGCAAAAGAGTTCATGTGCCGAACCTGCGCCCATTTAACCGCGAACGCAATGTCCACCGTCCGTGCCGGTGTCAGTTAGATGAGGCACCCGCTTGATTGGTGTAATACGGCACCAAGGTCTCGAGGTGGCTTTGCACGATCTTGCCGATGGTGCCCGGCTCCGTCTGTCCTTTGTGGAGTTCAAACAGCGCGACCAAGAGGGCCAGCTCGATGTCGTTCTTTTTGGGACTCGTTGCCTTCATCTCCGCGAGAATTCCCAAAGCCTTAGCTTCGGCGCGCTTGTAGTCGTTAAAATTTTGTTCCTGCGGCGTCATCAGCCGGTTGTCCGCTCCCAAGAGCGATCCTTCAAACCAAAACATGTCCAAGCGTTAAGCATACTTTAACCAATATGGTTAAAGTATGTAAAAACCGTCACGCGATGAAGGAGGGCTGAATGGGGAACTCCGGCTGGAAATTACGCTGAATGATTGCGCTGATCTTTCCAGCGCCAATAGGCCGCGCATACGCTGCCGATGATCGAGTGCATCACGGCGGATATCGCACACGGGACAGCTGCCAAAGCCACCCCGGTAGCGGGGTTCACAAAATGCCTATTCGCGAGCACAACACCCAGTCCCGAATTCTGCATGCCCACTTCGATAGCCACCGTGCGGGCGCTCCGCTCGGGCAATCGCATTAAACGGGACAGCAGGTAACCCAGAGCGAATCCACCTACGTGAAGCAGAAACACGCCGAGAAATAACCGTCCCGCCACGGCTTTAACTTCCTCGACCCTTTGCCCGATAATACTCGCGCAAATCAGCGCGATCACGATGACGGAGATCAGCGGTGCGATCGGCAGCACCCGCTTAACGGCTTGCGGCCAGAATCGATTGAGCACGACACCAAGTGCGACCGGAATGAACACCACTTGCACCGTGCTCATAAACAGGCCCAATGCATCCACCGGCACTTTTGTTCCCACCAAGGTCGTGGTCAAAAGCGGCGTCATCAACATCGCGGCGAGCGTTGAACATGCCGTCATGACCACCGAGAGGCAAACATCCGCCCGAGCAATAAAGGTCACGACATTCGACGCGGTGCCACCCGGACAGCACGCGACCAGAATCAGACCCACCGCATACTCCGTCGGCAAATCGAGCGCTATTCCCAGCCCCCAACCGAGCAGCGGCATCACGGTGTATTGGCCCACGAAGCCGATCGCGACCGGCTTGGGCATGGTCTTGATCCCCTTAAAATCCTCCAACGTCAGCGTCACGCCCATCCCCAGCATAATCACGGCGAGACCCCACACGATCCAGGGACCGCGAAACCACGTGAACCAATCGGGTTGCACGAGCGCTAGTCCACAACAGACCAGAACCCAAATAGGGAAAGCATTCGTCAACCAAGCAAGCACACGAGACATGCGGGCAGACGCTGGAGAGCGCATGGCGCTCATGCAACATTCTCGTCAACGCACGATCTAACCTCCATCTTTACGAATCACGATTGTATTGGCCCCCTCATAAATTCAGAGTTGTCGTCCCGCCCCCCTGCCCGCCGCTTCGCCCTACTCCATGAAAATCGCCGCCGTCGCCAAGCCCGACTCCGATACCAATTTACGCACCCTCGCTCAGATCGGGGTGCACCACCAATGCTACTACCGAATGGAGGGCATGCCCACCGACCTCACCGGACTTCAAGCTGCGAAAGACAAGGCCGAACGGAACGGTCTTCATCTATCCGTCGTTGAGGGAGGTCCACCCATTGATCTGATCGTATTGGGCAAGGAAGGTCGCGACGCTCAGATCGCTGACTACCAACGCGCCCTCGGGCTCATGGGACAGCTCGGCATCAAGACGCTTTGCTACAATTTCATGCCGCAAATCACGGCCGATGCCATGGTCATGCGCACTTCTTTTGAGACCCCGGAACGCGGGGGAGCGCGCACCAACAGCTTCAAGCTCGCCGACTTCGATAACGATCGCCTCACCAATGAGGGCGTCATCACCGATGAGCAGATGTGGGACAACCTCGACTACTTCCTTAAACGCATCATCCCGGCCGCTGAAGCCGCCGAGGTAAATCTCGCGATGCACCCGGACGATCCACCGCTGTCCCCGATGTGGAACCTCGCGCGCATCATGCGCAGTGTCGAAAACTACGACCGGTTGTTCAGGATGCATCCGAGCCCCGTGAATGGAATGACCTTCTGCCAGGGCTGCTTCGCCGAACTTGGCCTCAATATCAACGAAACGATTCGCCACTTCGGCGACCGGATCCACTTCGCGCACTTCCGCGACATCTCCGGCACGTTGGAGGATTTCCATGAGACCTTTCCTGACAATGGTCCGACCGATGCAGTAAGCATGTTACAAACGTATCGTGACATTGGTTACGACGGGTTCATGCGTGTAGACCACGTGCCCTACCTCGAAATCGAATCTGCCACCGGTCACGGCTACGGGCTTCCCGGCCACATCTTCGCCATCGGTTATTTGCGAGGACTGATGGAGCCCATCTTCGGAAAGACTGACCATCAACCCGCATCGTGAAGGTCGCGCTCGCGCAGTTCATCTACGAGAGCAACACCTTCAACTCGCAGGAGGCTGATCTTAGCTGTTTCGACCCCCGTGGGATTTGGCTCACCGAGCCCGCCGCCATCCGCGAATGGGCCTCTTCCAACCGATCGCAAATGTCCGGCAGTCTCGACGACTTAGCCGCGACCGATTGCAGCACCGAACCGTTTTTCGTCGCGGTATGCGGGACGCCTGGCGGACGACTCAGCCGCGACTGCTACGATCATATTCGCACCACATTAGCGGAGTCTCTCCAACGGGTGCTCCCCGCTGATGTGCTCGTGCTGCACTTCCATGGTGCGGTGTGCGCCGTCGGGCAGGATGATGTCGAAGGTGAACTACTGGAAATGATTCGGACGGAACTGGGGTTCCGTGGCCGTATCGTGCTCTCCCTCGACCTCCACGCCAACGTGACTGCTCGAATGTTGCAACAGGTCGATGTATCGACCGCCTACCGCACGTTTCCGCATCAGGATTTTTACGAGACGGGCCAACGTGCCGCGCAACTCTGTCTGGAATCGCGGTCCACCGTTCGCACCATCGCAAAAATCCCGGCGATTATCCCGCCTACTGCGACCGATCATCGCACTGGACGATTCGCCGCTATGCTCGCCGCCGCACGTGAGCTCGAATCCAATCCCGATATCGTCGACGTGAGCCTATTCCCGGTGCAACCTTGGCTCGATATCGATGACCTGGCCACTCGAGTGGTGGTTAACGCGGTCAGCCCGGAAGCCGGGGCCGCGACTGCTCAACAACTCGCCGAACACTGGTTCGCTCAACGTCATGATTGGGATACCGGCCTAATCGAGTGGCCGGAAATTTTATCGACGCTCGCTTCGCCCATCGGAAAACCATGGCTATTAGTCGACACCGCGGACGCCACCACCGGCGGAAGCGACGGGACCAGTGCTGAAGCGATTGAGCAGCTCTGGCTGTATCGCGAAACACTCCCGGGTCCGGTATTACTCTGGGTGGTTGACCCGGAAGTCGTCCAAGGAATCAAAATCGGTGCATCTACCGTTCAATTCGGACTGCAAAAGATCTCCATTTCCGGGGAGATAATATTCAACGGCGAGTGTCGCTTCACTCCCCGAGGGCAAGCTTACCAAGGGCAGGAATTTTCGTGCGGCCACGCGATCGTGCTTCGCGCTGGCAGCTTGCACATCGCCGTGACCGAGCAGGGCTGCCTCTGCGCGGACCCTGCATTTTACGAGTGTCTCGATCTCGACCCATCTTCGGCCCTCGCCGTTCAGGTAAAGAGCCACATGGGCTGGCAAGCCGGCTACGAAGTCGGCCCCGAACGCGGGTTGCGCTTCGACGGGCCCGGCTGCACCTCCGTGAACTTTGCGCGATTGCCATTCACCGGTTCACGACGTGATCTGTTCCCTCTCTCCGCATCGTCCCCCAATCCCATCGAACTATGGCAATCGACCTGACCGACAAAGTATGCCTCATCACCGGCGCCGATGAAGGCCTCGGTTTCGGCTTAGTCCAGGGCTTCCTAAAACGCGGCGCGCATGTCGCTGCCGGTCTGCTCAATCCCGCCGCATCCGCGTCGCGGGTGGAGCCTGCTATCAGCGTGGCGATGGATGTCACTCAGCCCGACCAAGTCGAATCAGCCGTGGCCATGGTGATAGAAAAATTTGGCCGCATCGATGTGTTGATAAACAACGCCGGGGTTTACCCCCGTAGTCCCGCCGATGAAATGACGCCGGAAGATTGGCTCCGCGTGCAAGATATCAACCTCAACGGCACGTGGCGCAGCAGCATGGCCGTCCTACCGCATTTCAAATCTCAGGGCAGCGGATCAATCATTAATATCGGCAGCGTCACCTTCCGTCTCGGGATGGCGAATCTTTCGCACTACATTTCCAGCAAGGGCGGCGTGGTTGGTCTGACTCGAGGCATGGCCCGCGACATCGGGAAATTCGGAGCGCGCGTCAATTGCCTCCATCTCGGTGCCATCCAAACCGAAGGTGAAAAAAAACTATCTTCCGCAGACGCCTCAGCGCTGGCCGAAGTCGAACGTTTGCAGAGCATTCCCGGCCGTCAAAACCCCGAATCGATCGAACCCACCTTCGCGTTCTTCGCCTCGGAGGATAGCCGCGACATCACCGGTCAATGCCTGACCATAGACCGCGGTTGGACCCACGAGTAGATCAAATTTCGAAAACCAATCGGTAGGAAGAGGTAAATAAAGGTAGGGCGATCTCGCCGAGAGCGCCGTTTCACCTATCCTCCCAATCACGAACCACCATCCGCCGCTGGCGCGCTCGGCGAGCACGCCCTACCCGGAAACGACAATGCAGTCTAGACCGCGACCTTAACCACGGTCTTTTGCACGCGCCCCGATTCCCCATCGGCCAGTGAAGGCATGTGGACATCGGTCGGGAAAAACACCGCAACCTCGCCAGAATTCATCCGCCAATCGGATGCTTGGGGAGTATCGGCAAAGAAACACACGTCACGTTCCTCGAACGCGTTTTCTGTAATCTCAAGATTTTCCAAACCAGTGACCCGTATGAGCTCCCGACCGCTCACGATCGCCTGCAAGTCGATGTGTCGTTCGTGCGCTTCGAATCGCCCCTGTCCTAACAATTTGGTATCGTAAGCTTGTTCGATGGCGAACACGCCGTCGCCCAACTCGACCTGACATGCTTCCCCGGCGGGAACTGCGTTGATCCGAGTATGCTCATCCGAACCGGCAGTGAGCGCCCTAGCCAAATAATCCAAAGCGATTTGAAATCGCTCGGTCGAAATAAGTTGTGAACGCAGAGTGTCTGGAGTGCCCCAAAGTGCCATGGCTCAGCTCACTCCGCCGATCCCGGAGGCGCAAGCTCGGGGCTTACTACTCCCGCAATATTGAAACGGCCTCCGGCTGATCGACCTGACGCAAATCACCCAATCCGAAATCAACCGCCCCCTCGTCTGCAGGTTGTTGCGCCGGTTCGATCGACGCTTCCACTTTTGGCGCATCTGCCGCCGCGCCAGGCATCCGAAAATCCTCGGAGCCCAAGGGAGGATCCGGCTCCATCCAATTGAGCACCACGTCACTCACCAAACGTTCCCCCTCCTGCACCAGAATGCGATGCGGCATAATCACCCCCAACACGGGTCGAAAATCTTGGTAGAACGTCTGCGTCTTGAGGGACGATCCGTTCGGCTCTCGGCGCACTCGATCCTGCCGCACGATGAAATAGGTATCCGCCGCCAAATAAAGCGTGCTTTGATCCGTGAAATTGCGCGTCGCCAGCAATTTCACAACCGGACGTCCGTCAACCTCGCCTTCTCCGGCGTATTCGAGGGCATAACCTTGGTCTTTCGGCCGATACAACGGGGTATCAAAAGCCAACTCAATTTTGAAACGAGCGCCCAGAGCACTCGGCATCAATTCGGTTACTCCATTCGCACCATTTTGCAGCCAAGGCTCGTTCTGGCCGTCCCATCCCTGAACCAACGTTTGGTTCTGCTGCATCGCCTCGATTCGAATCGACTGCGGACGTTGAGCCCACATTTGAAAATCCATGGTAAAGTCTCCGACGGACGATTGACCCGCCGCTCTAAAACTTTCCAATCGCGCTACTCGCGACTCGCCGCCGATCGCTTCGATATGAATGCGAGCAATATCCTCAGCCAGATCCTCCGCTCGGAGTAAACCGCCGAGACTGAGTCCGGCCATACCAGCAAAAATGATCTTGTTCAACCAACGCATCGTATCAACTGAGCGCATGCGTGGGCTCGCCACAAGCCTCTTGGTTCAGAGTTGGAATTACGACAGCAAGAGTTTTGCTACCTGCACCGCATGTTACGTATTCTCTCCGATCTACATTTTCGCGACGCCACGTCTCGCCTCCTCCGGCTCGAAGACCTGACTCCACTGCTCGAAGGCGTGTCGGAACTGTGGCTCAACGGGGATACCTGCGACAATCAATCCGGCATGACCGCAGTCGAACTCAAGGAGATCAAAGACTTCTTTACCGATCGCGTTCCGAACGTCCGCTTCATCACGGGAAACCACGATCCGGACATCTCAGCCGATCACGAAGCCAGCGCGGCCGATGGGCGCATCTGGGCCTGTCACGGCGATGCCTTTCTCGACGACCTCGTGCCGTGGAGCCGCATGCGTAATAAACTCGTCGACCGCATCAATGAGATCCGCGCCGCTCACCCGGCACTCGGATACGAATCGTTTGAGGATCGAGTCCGTATCATGCGAATGGCCTGCATCGGATTCGCTCGCGAGTGCGATCCAGAACAGCGCAACTCGTGGCATCTGCTGCGCCGCATCTGCACCGAAGTTCTTCCACCCCGCCAACCGTGGGCCATGCTGCACACCTGGGCGACCTTCGGCACCCGGGCGGCCACAGCTGCTGCGCAATGGCGGCCCGATGCGCAGGTGATCATATCCGGCCACGTGCACTTCCCCCGCGTTTGGCGACGAGGCCCCCGCACCGTGATTAACACGGGCGCCTTCACCGGCCCGCTCGGTGCCTACGCGGTCGACTATGCTGACGAGGTCGTGACGGTGAAACGCATCCAATCGCGGGATGGCGCATGGCATGCCGGCCGGATCATCAGCACGATTCCTCTGGCCTCCTAGGGCATGCGCCACCAATCGGTTGAAGCATGACCAAAGAATTCAACTGGTGGAACCGCAATCCCGAGGAAGGTAAATACAAGGTCAAAGCCAAGATCCACGGCAGTGTGCTCAGTTTCACCCGTCATCAAGGTCACCACACCATGTGGGAGGAGCATAAACCCAAAGACGAAGATTTCGATCGCCTGCTATCTGATGCAGAAAAGCGGGTGCCTCGTCGCCTCATCTCGCCCAAGCAAATGAAAGAGGTCGAGCAGATCGTGGCCGCCGGTCGCATCAAAGCCGCACGATTGTAGCCCCGCGGGAAGCGTCGGAGCAGCGAGGACGGAACAGATACCAGCCTTCTAGCAAAAGGCTGAAATAGGCCGGAGGAGAGGCACCCAAAAAGCCGTGGAAACTCGGCCCAAGCCTACCTTTGATTAGAGTTAATTTGGGCTGATTTGGCGTTGAATATTCATGGAGAAATATTCGTTATTCATCGCCCCTCGGGTTTAAAAAACCAACCTCCAACGCACCTTTCAGCTCTCGCGCTTAACCGAGCCCTACCCCCTCTCCCATGAAATTTATTCCCCTCCGTTTTCTCGCCTTTTTCACTGTGATCGCGGCGTGCAGCTTGACTCTATTTTCCGGTGCCGAACGCACGATCATCTCGGAAGAGGGATCCGGTCGAGCGACCGCCTACATCGAGTCGCCCAAGATCATCAGCTTTGAGGGCAAGACTCATGTCGCGTGGCTCGATTCTCCGACCGAGGGGTTCCGTATTCGCATTCGCACCCTCGATCGAAGCACCGGGGAATGGTCAGGAGCCACTACGATTGGTGAGGCAACTGACAATCATGGCGGCCCTGCTCTCACCATCGACGAAGCCGGTTATCTCCACGTCGTTTATTACTCCCACCACCATCCTTTTCGCTACAGCCGCTCGGTGCGACCCAATGATGCCTCCGAATGGACCGAATACCAAGAGTTCGGCATCGACCTCACTTACCCCAGTTTGGTTTGCGCCCCGGACGGCACGCTCATTCTCACCGCTCGTCGTAGTTTCAAAGAAAAGCCTTGGGATCTCGAGATGTGGACCAAAGCCCCAGATCAGCCTTGGGCTCGCAAACACGCCATCCTCAGCGCGCGCTACGGAGTCTACAGCCAATACGGCTCTTCCCTCGCGTGGAGCGCAGATCATAAAACGCTACACCTCGGTTTCCGCATCTACGAGCTCCCCAATTTCGACACCAATATGCCCGAGTGCACCGTCGGCTACCTCGCCAGCCACGATAACGGCAACACCTGGCATGGCTCCGACGGTCAACCCGTTGCGATTCCCGCCACCGCCGCTACGGTCGATATTATTGCGCACGGGCTCAACACGCAGGGTCGCATTCTCCACTCCGGTTCCATGGCCGTGGGGCCGGACGATCAACCGCACATCCCCTACTCCGTTCGGACTCAGAAATCAGCCCAAGGCTTCCTCGCGACACCCATCGGAGATGGTCGCTGGAACCATCACCATCTCAATCAATACCTCCCTCCTGCCTACCGCAATTGGGGACTCTATCTAAACGGTGCCGTTTCCTTCGGCACTGCCGGCCAGCCGACTGTTCTCGGCACGGTGCTGCAAGTTAGCCGCGACGATCACGCGTGGGGACAAGTCAGCACCGAACTCGTGCGCTTCCGTTCGAACGACGGCGGGAAGACTTTCATCGCCGACATCCTCGACGAAGCGAATCCCGAATCTCCCCGTTGGATGCCCAGCATCGAGCGCCCGACCGGTTTTAATGAGATGCCAGCGTATCCCTCTTTCATCTACACGGACGGCGTGGTCGGCAGCAGCCTCCACGATCAGCTCAGCAACAAGGTGATCTACGTCCCCGGCACTCCGGCTCCCTAAGCCAACTTCCGCACGACACCACCCGACCCACTCAAGAAAAGGTAGGGACGGACCGCCGGGCCGTCCGGTCTCGTTAAGGAAAAGGCCGAGGGCTGTAGAATTCCCGAGAAAAGGCACCCCGACTACACCCGCATTCATGAGGGGTGGGCCGCCTTACCTGAGGCCAAAGCGGACAGGTTCCCCAAGCAAAGCGACGCGGACGGCCCAGCGGTCCGTCCCTACCTCAATCCAACTTGCTTAGGAGTAATTGGGAGCGACGACTTCAACGGTTGACTAGCCGGGGACTTGAGTCGCCCGCCGGACTGCGCCGAGCTGTTATCACCGCGCCCACCCACCCTAATATTCTGCGGCTAAATTCTCTTTCCGCGGCCGGCACTCACTTCGCAATCAAATGACTACGCACTCCCGCCGTGATATTCTCAAATGGGGCTGTGCCGTTGCCGCTGCTTCAATGATCCCTTCCTCCAAAGTATCCGCCGAGCAACGTCTCGCTCAAGCGACTCGGGGCACGAGTCCACTCAAAATTACGAAGATTGAGCCCTTCGTTATCAGCACGCCACGGCCTGAAGGCCCTCTATCAGACAATGTCGAGATGCCGCCGGTCGGCACGATGACCGGTCGAGCCGGCATCGGAAACCGACTCAATCACTCCTTCCCGTCCCGCACTCCGGGCCACTCCCAAACGATGTTGGTGAAAGTCACCACCGATCAGGGCATCATTGGCTGGGGAGAAGCGCACGCACCGGTCGCACCGTCAGTGCACGCCGAAATCATCAAAGAGTTATTTGCTCCCATTCTGATCGGGGAAGATGCCCGCAACGTCGGTCCCCTCTGGGATAAGATGTATTCGAGCCAACGGCTCCGGGGTTACGCCACCGGTTTCTACACCGAATCGATCGCCGCGGTAGATATCGCACTCTGGGATATCCTCGGGAAATTCGCCGAGGTTCCCGTTTACCAACTGCTGGGCGGCAAGTATCGCGATAGCGTCCAGACCTACGCCGGCGTCGGTTCCGTCGAAGCCGCCGAAGAGCTCATGCAGCAGGGTTTTGCCGCACTCAAAATGGGCTTCAATAAAGCGAGCTCTAACAACTTCGATTACGTGAAACAAATTTCCGACGTCATCGGTTCACGCGGCCAGTTGATGATCGATTCGCTGGGAGCATTCAAACTCCACGAAGCGATCCAAGTTGGACGCCGCTTCGATGAGCTCGGTAATATCGGTTGGTTCGAAGATGCGTTAATGCCGGAAGATACGATGAGTTACCCGACTCTCACCGAGGCGCTAGACACTGCGGTGTGTGTGGGTGAAACCTATTCCAATCGTTTCCAATTCCGTGACCTCTTCATGAAACGCGGCGCCGATGTCGTGAATCCCGACGTCTGTCGGGCCGCCGGCATCACTGAGTGCAAACGCATCGCCGAGATGGCCGAAACCTTCGGTATCCTTTGGTCGCCTCACGTCAGCACCGGGCTTCCTCCTTATGTCGCCGCCTCGCTTCATCTCGCAGTCGCCACCCCTAACGCCGTGATTATAGAAGGCGGTAACATCCACAACGCCACCGACGTCCGCGGCTCTCGTGGTAACATCTTGTTGAAGCAACCCATCGAATACCACCCCGGTCGCGCCGTCGTCCCCGAGGGCCACGGTCTCGGCATCGAATTCGACGACAAGGAACTCGCCAAAGTAATCGTCAGTTAATCGCATTCTCTTTTACCCTCAGACTCAACCCCACCACATCATGAAACCCCGAGGCCATACCACCGTCGGTCGACGACACTTTCTTAAATCTGCCGCCGCTTTAATCGCGTTGCCGCAACTGGAGGCACTCGCGGCCCCCGCTAAATTCGCTACGTCCGCCAAGAAAGCGCGTAACTTCATCTCCATTGGCTCCTACCTCGGGCTCCATCAAAACGCCTTCTTCCCCAAAGAAGTTGGCCGAGATTTTGCGATGCCCGAGACACTCAAACCTCTCGCTGATCACCGCGACACGTTTTCAGTTTTCTCCGGCCTCGATCACCGCGCCCCCAACGGCCACAAGGCGTGGACTAATTTTCTCTGCGGAAACACGCCCAATGCCTACTCGCTGGATCAAATGATTGCCGACCAAATTGGTCAGGACAGTCGCTTCCCTTCCATCCAGTTGACCGCCGGCACCGGCGAAGGCACGAAGGCCATGAGTTTCACCAAACGCGGTATCGGTCTACCGATGATCCAACGCCCCAGTGTCTTCTATAACCAGATGTTCATGTCGGCCGCCGACAAATCGCGCATGGAACACATGCTACGCAGCGGCAAAAGCTCGTTGGACAACGTCCTCGATGACGCCCTGCGGCTCCAGAGGTCCGTGCCCTCCCGCGACCGTGATAAACTCGACGAATATTTCGATTCCCTTCGCTCGGTCGAAAAACGCATGGAGCACCAAATCGCATCTATCAACGACCCGGTCCCCACCACAGATTACCGACTTCCCGACTCCGATCCGATCACACCGAACCTTCTGATGGAGGCCGAGACGCTCATGTATGACCTCATGGCATTGGCACTCGAAAACGAATCCAGTCGGGTGCTCTCAATGTTCCTCGACGGGCTGGGGCAGGTTTTCTCTATCGACGGCGAACCGCTCAAAGCGGGCTATCACGGCCTCTCTCATCACGGCAACGATCCCGCGATGATTCGCGACCTGGTCAAAATCGAACGATCCCACGTGCAGTGTTTGAGCAATTTCATTACCCAGCTTAAAGATAAGAAAGGCGTGGATGGCCGGGCACTCATCGATGACACCATCATCTTGATGGGCACGGGCATGGGTGACGCCAGCCGCCACTCGAACCGCAATCTGCCGACCTTGGTCGCGGGCGGTGGCTTCGATCACGGTCGTCACATCGCGGTCGATCAATCCGATCCCAATGCGCCGCTTCTCGGTGACCTCTACGTCACCCTCATGCAAAAGCTCGATCTGGAGGTAGGCAGCTTCTCCAACGCATCGCGCAACATGAACCAGTTATTTAGCTAATCGCATGCTCACGCGCCTCACTCTCCTGCTCGCGGCCAGCATCGTATCTCCTATTTCGCTACTCGCCAATGCGGAGCTAGCGATTCCCGACGCCCCCGCCGAGTTTCTCATCAATCACTGCCTGAATTGTCACGACGAGGTCGAGATGAAGGGCGACCTGAATCTCGACTTTGAGTCCATCATTTGGGGTGATGCTTCCGAACGGGAAGTCTGGGAACGCGTCCATTCCATGGTGGATCAGGGACTGATGCCTCCCGCGAAAAAAACGCAACCCACCGACGTCGAACTCCAAGCCATCCTGCCCTGGTTGGATCAATCGCTCCTCACTCACACCCCCATCGGCGGCACCCCACCTCGACGTCTGAATAAGGCCGAATACGCCGCCACGATCCGAAACCTCTTCGACCTTCCCGACTTCAATCTGCCCCTCGGGTTTCCTCGCGACACCGAATTCCACGGTTTCAATAACCTCGGTGAAGGGCTCGTGCTTTCGCCCCCGCTAATGGAGGCTTATCGCCAAGTTGCCGGTAAGATCGCCGACGAAATTTTTCCGGCTGAGAAAATCGCCCAGCCATCCAACACCCGCTCCGCCGGCCCCGAGGATATGGTGCTCAGCTTTTCCGCTGCCTCGGTTCGCGGTGACGCCCTCCGGCTCGTATCTCAAAGTGTAACCATCATGCGCAGTTGCTCGTGGGCCAGCCGGATCGAGATCATGGCTTCGGGCACTTATCGCATCACCGTTGATGCCTCCCAGTTCCTGCCCTCCATCGACAATCCGGCCTCCGGATTTCGCCCTTTCGGAGACGAACCCATGCGCCTCGAGGTCCGAGCGCGAGAATTGTCCGCCAGTGACCGTTCGGACGTGAACACCTTCCGCCTTCTCAAAGAAATCTCGGTCTCTTCTGAATCACCAGAATCGGTGACGTTCGAAGCCGATCTTTATAAGGGCCAAACCGTGCTCTTCCGCTGGACCAACGCCGCCATGGATCACGAGTTCAACGCTCTCGCCGATCAAATGGGCGCATGGTTCGAACGGGACCCTCGCTTCCTTGCTGCTTGGCAAAAGGCGGTTTATGCGGATGGCGACATCTCAAAAAATCGTTCCGTCAGCCTGCGCGGCAAAAACGGTTGGGAAATCGTGACTCGCCACCTCGCCGACCCCGAGCTCGATATGAGCCAGGCCACCATGGACACCCCCATGACCAAGGCCCTGCTCAAGCACATCCGTGGACTCCAAGGCACCTTCAATATCGCCGATGCCCTCTGCCACTACTTCTTCGATGCCGGACCGGCACTCGAACTGCACAAAATCACCGTGGAGGGCCCGCTGAAACTCGTCGATGATCCGCAAGAAATCCGCCGCAAAGAAATCCGTAGTCAACTCGTAGGCCCTCGCCAACCAGGCCAATCCGACGAAGCCCACGGACGGCAGATCCTCACCCGTCTCCTCCCGCAAGCATTCCGACGGCCGGTTGACGACCAAACCATTGATTCCTTCTTGGCGATCGCACAAGAGCACTGGGCGGACGGTTTCTCCTTCGAAAGCGGCGTGCATCTACTCATCCGCAACATCCTTATTTCACCTCGTTTTCTCTACCGCGGAGTCGGCGAAAACAATTGGGACGACTACGATCTGGCGACCCGCCTCGCCTACTTCCTCACCCAAGCGCCGGCCGACGAACGCTTGATGGCTTTAGCCAGTAAAGGGCAGCTCTCCGATCTAACGATCCTGCGCCAAGAAGCGAAACGCCTCATGCCCGATCAACCGGACAATGCCATGATCAAGAGTTTCACCGGACAGTGGTTGGATACCAATCTACTCAGCGAGATCATGCCTGACGCCGTGTTCATGTTCTCTGATGCCGAAATCACGCTGGCAAAAAAAGAAGCGGAATGGTTCTTCACCGAGATTCTGAGTCATAATCTACCGATGACCAATTTCATCGATCCGGACTTCGTCCTCACTTCCCGCACCTTCGCGAAAGACAATTACCAATACGACGACGCGTCTCCCGAATCCGAACCCGCTTACTACGATGAGGAGATGAAGATCGAACGCTTGCCGCTCACCCGCGGTGGTCGCTTCGGCGGCCTGCTCGGTCAGTCAGCGGTGATGATGGCTACCGCCAATGGGGTGGACACTCAACCTGTGCTGCGCGGAGTCTGGGTGCTCGAAAACATTCTCGGCATGCCGCCTCCCGAGCCACCGAAAAACGTCCCCGCGCTCACCCCCGACACCCGCGGCACCACCACCCCGCGAGAGTTGCTAACGGCTCACACCAGCGAAGAATCCTGCGCTTCCTGCCACAAGCTGATCGATCCCATCGGGTTCGTCCTCGAAAATTTCGACCCCGTCGGAAACTGGCGCGAAAACTGGCCTAAGGGCGATATCCCCATCGACTCATCCGGCGTCCTGCCCGACGGCACGGAGATCGCTGACATCACCGAACTGAAATCATGGATCGTCGCCCATATCGACCTGTTCTCCGAATGCATCTCGGAAAAACTTCTAACCTACGCCACCGGCCGCGTGCCCAACTATTCCGAACGCAAAGAGATTGAGGAAATCGTGCAACATAATCGGGCGAATGGACAGGGCTTCCAAGACCTCCTCCTCGACCTCGTCACCAGCGAGACCTTCCGCACCAAGTAGCACGGATCTGAATGCAAACCACCGACTATGCCGTAATCGCGCTTTATGTGATCGGCATCGTTGCGGCCGGGTTGGTCTTTGCCGGCAAGATGAAGGATTCACGGGAAATGTTCTCGGCGGGCGGAAGATCACCTTGGTGGGTGTCCGGACTATCTGGCTTCATGACTCAGTTCTCTGCCGGAACGTTTGTCATCTGGGGCGGGATCGCCTACAAATATGGGTTGGTGGCAATCGTCATCAATCTCGGCTACGGCGTGGCGGCCATGCTGGTGGGATATTTCGTAGCCGGTCGTTGGCGCAAACTGGGCGTCGATTCGGCCGCCGAATTCCTGCGTCTTCGGTTCGGCGGGTCTGTCGTTCAATTCTACACTTGGTTCAAAGGCGGAGCTACCCTCTTTACGATGGGCGGCGGCGTTTATGCCCTCTCCAAAATCGTCTGTGTGTTGGTGCCGCTGAGTGACGGCCATTTCTTGGCCGATCCGGAAACCGGATACCTTTCGGTGCCGATCGCCTCGGTGGCCCTGTGTGCAATGGTCATCCTCATCACCTTTATCGGCGGGCTGTGGGCGGTCTTGATGACCGACGTGCTGCAGTTTGTCATCATCACGGTATCGGTGGTGTTTGCGGTGCCGCTGATATTGTCCGAAGTCGGAGGAGTCAGCGCATTCTTATCTCAAGCTCCGGACGGATTCACCTCGCCTGTGGCAGCCGATTTCACCTGGTGGTTCGTCACCGGTTGGATGATCGTAAACTTCTTCAACATCGGCGCGGATTGGACATTCGTGCAGCGCTACTTGTGCGTGCCGGAAGCAAAAGACGCGCGTAAATCCGCTTACTTGTTCGGAGCGCTCTATTTGGTTAGTCCCATATTCTGGATGCTGCCGCCCCTCGTTTATCGCGTGGTTAATTCCGAGGCGGATCCGGAACAGGCTTACATCCTCGCCTGTCAATTGGTGCTACCGGCGGGTATGATGGGGCTCATGGTCGCGGCCATGGTTTCCGCCACCGCCAGCATGGCCACCACGCGACTCAATGTCTTTGCCGGGGCCTTTACGTCGGAAGTCTATCAACGACTCATAAATCGAACGGCCTCGGAAACCCGGCTCGTTTTGGTCGGCCGTATCGCCACCATCATCCTAGGTGGGGTCGTTCTGGCCGGGGCACTACTGATTCCCCGCTATGGCTACACCAGCTTCATCATCGAGATGAATGCGCTGCTGAATGGCCCCCTGCTGCTGCCTACGCTCTGGGGCCTATTTTCGCGCAAGATCGGATTAGGTGCCGTCTGGTTCACCATCGGTTCCGGTTTTCTCGCCGCATTCCTCGTGAAGTTCGGGCTCTCGAATCAGGGCTTTTTAACCGAGGTCGCACTGCTGCAACCCTTGGTCGACTTCATCGCTTCAAATAAACGAATTGTCGATCTCACCGTCGGCATCGTCTGCCCTTTTTCGATTTTAGTGACCTTGGAAATGCGGGCCAAAAACGAGCACCTGGGCTGGCAACGGGTCACGAATGCCCAACGAGTATTTCAAGACGTCATCCCATTGAGCTCATCCACTTTGCCAGCTCGAATGGTGATCCTCTCGTTGATCGTCGTCGCCTTCGTCATGGCTGGGTTAGCCCTATTCAATGGGCACGATACCGGACTACTTTTCACCTTCTCTCTCACGCTGTTTGGCATCGCAGGAGGTCTCCACTTTTTAGTGCGGCGGACCGAGAAGAATCACATCACCCCACTCTCCGCAGAAAGATAAACCACCATGGCTAGTGACGAACTTAAGGCGCTCATCGCATTGAAACGCGCCAAACCTTACGACCCCAGCCAATCGATCGAGTCTCTGCGCGGGACCGGCCAGGGTGGAGGCAGTGTGCCCCGCGATGGCACTGAGGTGGTTTCCTGCGACGCGAATGGCGTCACCTGCGAATGGGTCACCTGCGGTTCTCCCAGCAGCGAGGGCGTGTTTATGTTTCTTCATGGTGGCGGTTACTATCGTAGCTCCGCCGTGGAAAGCCGGTTAATCGCTTCCAATCTCAGTGCGGCCTGCGACTGCCGCTGTCTTACGGTGGATTATCGACTGGCTCCCGAGAACAAATTCCCCGCGGCGATTGACGATGCCCACACCGCCTACCGCTGGCTATTGGCCCAAGGGATCCCCGCGGAGAATATCGTTGTAGGAGGAAGCTCCGCCGGGGGTGGTCTCACGGCGGCGCTACTCAACAAATTAAAACACCACGGCGAACCGCTGCCCATCGCAGCCATACTGCTTTCGCCGTGGACTGATCTCACTCAAAGTGCGGATACCTTCAATACCAACGCCCACTCCGACCCGACTATTTCCAAGACTTATTTGGATCGGGCGGCGGCTGGGTATTTAGGTGACACCGATCCGAAACATCCCTTGGCCTCCCCCGTATTTGCCGACCTGAGCGGTTTGCCTCCGATGCTAGTCCAAGTAGGGAAATCCGAAACGATGTTTGGTGACTCACTCGCTTATATTTACAAAGCTCAACAATCCGGTATCGAAATCGAATTGGATGCTTACGACGACGTCATTCACGGCTGGCACAACAGTGCCCACGTAGTCCCCAACATGCCTGAGACATTGACCGCCTTCGAAAAGATCGGCGAATTCGTCCGAGGACACGTCACCGGATGACATCGCCCATGGTATCCCAATAGGGAACTTCGCCAGTTATATTCCGTTCCCCAAAATACACGATCCCACTGCCAACTTTAACCATATTGGTTAAAGTTCCATCTCACAAAACCGGTGCCAGAGGAATCGAAAGGCCGGAGCGTAGACTTGGGGATTGGACGCAATCGCAGCTGAAACCTCATCAGGCGTTCGCCACTCGCCCGTCTCAATTTCCGCCGGGTGCAGTTCGAACGGACCTTCGTGGGCCAGCCGATAGACCCAGACGAATTCCCAACCAGTCTCCGCCCGGGCGCGCTCGTAGATGATACGCTCGGGGGGAGCCGCCAGAAATACGCCGAGTTCCTCGCCCAGTTCCCGCACGACCGCCTCATCGTAACCCTCGCCCGTGTCCAGGTGCCCAGAACACGACGAATCCCAACACCCTGGGGCCATATCCTTCGCCATGGAGCGTTTTTGGAGGAAAACCTGTCCCACATTATTAAAAACCAATGCATGGACCGCTCGGTGCCACAATTTGCGCCGATGCACCTCTGCTCGAGTGGCTTGACCAGTCACCACATCGTGCTCATCGACCACATCAAACACCTCGTCATCGCGCTGGGCCTTTACATCATCTTTCATGTGTGCCCCTTTCGTGAGCTCAATTTCTCAAATTCGCCATGCCCAAAATCGACGTAAACCAAGTCGCAGATATCCTCAAACGTAACGATCTCGATCCCGCGATCCTCAAGCAAATCGTCGCCGAAATGCAGGCCGTGCTCGAAGCCGAAGCCAGTGAAGAGAAGCCGCCACCGGTCAAAAAGCAGTGGTGCATCATGATTTCGGACCCCGAAGGTCGCCTGCCCGAGGGTGAGGACTTCGTAGGATGGGTGCTCCAAATCCCCGAAAGTGAGAGCGTTATGACGACCGAAGAGCGCGTCCACCGCGCCGCTTACGATTTTAACGCGACCAAACGCGGTCGCCTGCTCCCCGCCACGACCGTCGGCGAAGCCATGGAGAATGTTGCCGCCAAACACTTTAAAGAAGCGGAATGCTGGGTGAAATCCAAAACCCCCATCCTCATGCTCCGCACCGACAACAAAATCCCGATCGAGACCACCGAGAAGGACGCCCGCTGGGGCCGCACCTGAACCCAGGGTTCAGTTTCCACGTTCCGCGCAATCGGACGCGCGCGAGTTATTCGCGTTCGGCAAAACCACGGTAGCTACTGGGCTCGTAGCCACGCGCCAAAACTGCCGCCCGCAGTGCATCGAGGTCGAGCTGAGCTCCGGGTTTAATTCCCAGCTCAGCGTAACCGCCCTGCAGGAGTTCTAGCGCAAACAACAAATCGCCGCGCTTCGAACGCACCGGGCGTTCATCGAATGGATGAAGCGGGTAAATTTCCCTCAACACACCATCGGCGCTGAAATAGCCGATAACGAGCGCCGTTGGGGTGTTGCGCATCCAAAAACTCATCACCGTTGGATACGGATAGATGAACATCATCCCCTGCCCTGTCTCCAAATCGCGCCGGCCCATGAGCCCCTGCTGCATCTCGCTATCGCTCAAAGCCAACTGCATCGAGACGGTTTGATTACCCACCGAAACCTCGAACCAATCTTTCACTGTTTTGGGTTCGGCCGCCACCGCTGGCTCCGACTTCCCACAACCGCCCGAAAGCAACATCACCAAAGAAAACAAAATTACGCTGAATTCTCGCGAAACCGGATTTGCGTTTTTCATCGCAGCGAGGGCTAATTGCCCAACTCAACAAATACAACCCCTCGCTAATTCCTGTGCCAAAACCTGCCCTCATCTTCTTCGACGAAACGCTACGCAGCCTCGACCTCCGCTACTTCTGTGGGTTCGAAGTTCACGACCCCTTCATCGCCGCTCGCATCGGCAGTAAGAAAATTGGCGTGGTCAATGCCCTCGAATTCGGTCGCGCGCTCAAGGAATCTACCCTCGACCAAATCATTGCTCTCGAAGACCTCAACGAGGCCGCCCTCGCCCACGGCGTTAAAAACCCGGGCCCAGCCGACCAAATCGCTGCCCTCGCCCGCCATTTTAAACTCAAACAATTCGAGGTCCCCGGCGATTTTCCCGCCAATGTGCTCATCAAACTGGTGGAGCTCGGCTTCGACATTCAGGTCAACGACGGCTCCGTCTTTCCGCAGCGCGAGGTGAAGAGCGATGAAGAAGCTAAAGCCATCCGCGCGGGCAACAAGTGCGCGTCTGCTGGCTTTGCAATCGCCGAGGAGATCCTCCGAGCCTCCACCATCAAAGGACGCCGCCTCGTGCACGATGGACGCACCCTCACCAGCGAACGTCTGCGCACCGCCATCCAGACCGCCTGTATCAATGCGGGCGGTTTTCCGGCCGACACCATCGTAGCCGGCGGCGACCAGGCCTGCGATCCGCATTGCCGCGGCAGCGGACCGCTCAAGGCCAACGAACTCATCATCCTCGATATTTTCCCCCGCATGTTCGACTCGGGCTATTGGGGCGATATGACCCGCACCTTCCTTCGTGGCCAAGCTAACGACGACCAACGGGCCTTAGTCTCCGCCGTCGCCGCAGCCCAAAAGGCGGCCTTGGCGAAGATCAAAGCCGGAGTCATGGCAAGTGTGGTGCACGCCGAGTGCCTGAGAGTCTTCGACGAACGCGAATATGTCACTGAAATGACTGCAAACGGGGCAGTCGGATTTTTCCACGGCACCGGTCATGGAATCGGGCTCGCGATTCACGAGACTCCACGGATCGGCGCCGTCAAACGTCGTTTGCGCAAAGGCATCGTCGTCACGGTTGAACCGGGACTCTACTACCCCGGCCTCGGCGGCTGCCGCATCGAAGACGTCGTGCAAGTCACCGACGGCAAACCGCGCAAACTCTCCAACTACCATTACGACTGGGAACTGAGGTAGTGCTCGATGCCGTCGGGCATAAAGCCCGACCCACCCGGCCAACCTGCTTGATCGGAAATTGTGGGTCGGGCTTTATGCCCGACAGCGAAACCAAAGCGCCCCGGCAACATCGCTCGTCCGTCCTCGTTCTCTTTCTCGTTCTCGAATCTCATTTTCACCAGTTCGCTCCGACCGTTTTTGGGTAACATGGCCATGCTCGGATTTCACCGATGAACCTTCCCCGCTCACCTCTCTTCATCGCACTGGGGTTAGCTCTGCTCGCTGGAGGTTTTGCGCTGATACGAAAATTTGAGGTTACCCAGGAACGTAGCCCAGCCGACTTCGTTATTGAAGATCACCACAATCTCGAATGGGACCCGGTCACGGGCATCTTCGAGGTCACCGGCGACGACCCTTTCGGCATGATTTCGATTCCCTCGTCATGCTTACCCCTCGAAGAGCTGCGGCTGGAATTCACCGGGCCACCCCAGTCCGGCGGTTGGTATGTGTATTTCGCAGCCGAACATAATCCGACCACGGTGGATGAACGTTGGGTCAAAACCGCCGACGTCGAAATCACCCCGACCGGCCATGCCTTGGTTTGGGAATTACCCGCCAGTTTACTTGCTCGAATCGACTTCCCCGATGAACTGCCGGTTCCGCTGACCTTGGAGCGGGCTGAATTCCGGACTCGTTTTGCCAGCAGCTCCAGCGCGACATTTTCGGCTGCCGTAGTGGCCGCGGCACTCGCCCTGTTCCTCCCTCTGGGGATTTATCTCCGTCCTCACCTTTCGGTTAAATCGATCGAATTGATCCTCATCGCGGCTCTGTTGGTGACCAAACTTTGGCTAACATCCGACATCGGGATGACCCTGCGACCTCAACTCATGCACGACGACCTGTTGTTCATGACTCAAGCTGCCACAATTTCCGCCGGCGATTGGCTAGGCGAATTCTGGCAACTGACTCTCACAAAAGGACCCACCTATTCGATCTTCGTCGCCCTTTCCGCCGCCTCGGGACTGTCGCTTCAGTTCAATGAAGTGCTATTTCATGGTCTGGCCTGCATCTCTTTCGTCGGAGCACTCTGCCCCTGGATACGCCGCCCGGAATGGCGACTACTGCTCTTGGCGGTGCTGCTCTTCGAAGCTCATTCACTCTCACCTGAGATATTCGGCCGGGTGCTGCGCGGAGCCATCCAACCTGCCCTTGCCTTGTTGACCTTGGCTGGATTACTGGGCATGGTGACGCGAGCGAAGCTTCACCCGAAATTCATTTATCCCTGGGCAATGTTGGCTGGAATAGCCGGAAGTGCATTCTGGTTTTCTAGGGAGGAAGGCATCTGGCTGGTTCCAACCATGGTCCTATTACTCGGCGCCTTCGCATGGACGAGTTGGTCAACTTCTGCTGCGCACCGGATATCGTGGCTGTCATGCTTGGCTCTGCCCGTGATCGTGTTTTTAGGAGCCAGAGCTGCGCTCCACTCCATCAATCAGGCTTATTATGGCGTGTCCATCGGGGTCGACGTGAATACTGGCGCGTTTCCCGAGGCTTATGGAGCGATGATGCGCGTTCATTCTCCGGACCCGATTCCGGGAGTGGCGATCACGACGACAACCCGCGACTTGATCTATCCCTACAGCCCAGCTTTTGCCGAAATAGCAAAAGAACTAGATGGTCCCGTGACGGCGATTTGGGGGCCAGCAGGTTGGGGAGAAAACAACCCCCACCCTCGAGCCAATCTGGAAATTCGAGGAGGTTGGTATCAATGGGCCTTACGGGAAGCCGCGACTCGCAGTGGATACTATCGATCCGCCTCCGTCACTCAGGCTTACTGGCAACGCGTCGCCGATGAAATCAACGCGGCTGTCGACTCAGGGCGCTTGGCCGGTGGCAATCGCCGTCACGGTTTCTTTCCGGTGTGGCAAGATGCCTACCTTCGCCCCCTCGCAATCAGTTGGTTTAAGGCTCTAGACCTGATCGTGCGCTTCACCGACTTCAGTCCCCGGGGAGCCGTATCCGAAGGGAGTAAGAGCGACATACTCGCTCACGCCAAATTCCTGAATGTGGACCCAGTCATCGAACCACGTGCCGCGTCCATCAAATCACACATTCGGACGATTTTTCATCGCGTGTTTTCACTACTCGGCTGGCCGCTAACCATTTTAGCTCTTTTTGCCACGGGCATCGTAATAAGACGCAGCCGGTCTCACCACTACGCCCGCCCACAAGTCGCGGTCCTGCTATCTTTATGGGGCGGCGCTGCAGCCCTCCTGCTCATAGTCGCTTTGGTCCACGTCACGTCATTCTCGGCTTTGACGGGTAGTTACCTCGGCCCGGTCGCTCCCCTGATTTTCTCCGCTTGGATTCTCGCCCCACTCTTTGCGTGGGTATCACCGGAATCGTAAACCCTCGGCCAGCCAATTGGCCGACGACAAGCCCCGCCCTATCCGCATATGTGGGTCGAGCTCTATGCCCGACAGCCCCCCCCCTTCGACATCGCTCGCCCATCCTCCTACTCGTTCTCGTTCTCGTTCTCGTTCTCGTTCTCAAAATTCAACAGGCTGACGGCTCAAAGAGCCCCACTACACTCCACTGATCGGCAGGCTACCCAGCGGTCACCCCCTACCTAAGAACACAGCTGTTCTACTTCTTCCCGATCCAACCTCGGCGCCAAAAGAAGACACCCAGCCCAGTTACAATCGATAGACACACCCCCCAAAATACGAAATAACTGTAGTGCCAGCCCAACTCCGGGATGTGTTCAAAATTCATCCCATAGACGCCCGCCACAAACGTGATCGGAATGAAAAACGAGGCCATGATCGTGAGCACCTTCATGATCTCGTTCATCCGGTTACCGACCGCCGACATATACAGGTCATTCAAACTGCCCGCCTGCTCCCGGTGCATCTCGACAATTTCGATAATCTGCAACGCGTGATCATAGACATCGCGCAAGAACGTTCGCACCTCGGAGCTCACTAAACTGTTTTCCGAACGGTGCAGCTCATTCGCCACTTCACGTAGTGGCCACATCACCCGACGGAGGATAGACAGCTCACGCTTGATGCCGTGAATGGCCTGCTGCACCTTAGGTCCCGGATCATCTAAAACCTGTTCTTCCAAATCCTCTAGTTTCTGGCCGTATGATTCCAGGATTGGGAAGAAATGATCCACCACCGCGTCCAACTGAGCATAAAACAAATAGGAGATGGGATAGGTTCGCAGCCGAGCGCCACCCCGATTAAGGCGCTCCCGAATCGGCCCCCACACATCACCCGGTAACTCCTGGAAAGTGATGATCGTTTTTTCGAAAAGGAACATACTGACCTGTTCTTGCACCAAATGCTCTCCCTCCATCCGCATCATGCGCAGCACCGTGAAAATGTAGCGGTCGAAAACCTCGGTCTTCGGACGTTGCGAGGTGAGCATGACATCTTCCGCCGCCAGGGTATGGAATTGGTATTTCTGACGAAGCTGATTCACCGCGTGAGGGTGAAGTCCGGTGACATTCACCCAGCGCTGCCCCGCCCAAACCGGACGTTTGGAGACGTGAAATTCATCCATCTCGCCCTCATGCCATTCGATTTTTGTTTCGCTGTAGTCACACCATTGAACCCGCACTGTTTCAGGTTCCGGGGCTTGATTCACCCCCTCCATATTTTCGATTCCGGGTGACTGCCCGGGTTGAACTACCGTCCCCGGGCCTTGTTCATTGGACGGGGCAAATCCCAAGCTGCTCATCAACCACTGGCTCGCCGCTCCTACTTTTTTCAACGAATCGGCGGTGAGTTTCGAAGGGGAAATTTGGGGCATGAACCAAACCTAAATTCCATCCACCAGGGTGCCGAGTTCTTTTACTACGTCCGCGAGCTTGTGATTAGGTTCAACCTTACTTGGGTTGGTGGCACATGCCCGAGCTCGCCGAAGTCGAATTTTACCGTAAACGCTGGCACCAAGCCGCCGTCGGCCAGACCGTTACGCGGATCCGTGCGCATGCGGCGAAGAAGACGTTTCGCGATGCTCCTGCCGCCAAGATTCGCCGCGGTCTCGTTGGCGCAACGCTCGCCTCCTCTGCCACCGCCGCGAAACAAATGGCCTTCCGCTTCAGCAATGGTGCCTGGCTGGGCGTCCATTTGGGCATGACGGGGGACTTGACCTCCGCTCCTCTTGGTCAACGCGCTGAGAAGCACGACCATCTGGTGATTGATTGTGAAACTGTCAGCCTCGTCTTCACCGATCCGCGTATGTTTGGCGGCGTGCGGTTTGATCCGGGACCGGAGGAACCAGAATGGTGGAGTCGGATCGCACCGAATCTGCTGTCCGCCGCGTTCACTAAAAAGGCTCTCACCGATTTCATCAACCGCCGCGCCCGCGCACCCTTGAAAGCCGTTCTACTGATGCAGGAACGTTTTCCAGGCATCGGCAACTGGATGGCCGACGAGATTCTCTGGCGCGCACAAATCCATCCCGCGCAGCTCGCGGGATCTTTGACCACCGCCGAGATCACGACCCTCTACCGCGAAATCCGCACCGTATGCCGCAATGCCATGAAACACATCGCGGGTGAAGGAAGCTCCCTCCCCCACGATATGAACGTGGGTATCCCCAACTCGTGGCTGTTCAATCACCGCTGGCGCGCCGGTGGCACGTGCCCGCGTAGCAAAGTGCCGCTCGAACGCGCCGATATCGGAGGTCGCACCACTTGCTGGTCTCCCGCCCGCCAAATCCTCCGCCCTACCCTATGAGTGCTCCCGGAAAACAACGTCTCGATGAATTGATCGTCGCTCGTGGCCTGATCGACTCCCGTGCTCAAGCCAAGGCCATCATTATGGCCGGACGCGTGCGCCACGGTTCGGCTCGGCTCGACAAACCCGGCAAAACCTACCCCATCGACTTCGAAATCGAGATCGACCAACCACCCCGTTTCGTCAGTCGAGGCGGAGAGAAGCTGCAGGGATTCCTCGATCAACACCCCATCGATCTCACCGCAGCCAACATTCTCGACGTGGGTGCATCCACCGGCGGCTTCACCGACTGCGCGCTGCAAGCGGGAGCGGCCTCGGCGGTATGCGTCGATGTGGGACGCGCTCAGCTCCACTCCAAACTCCGCGACGATCCTCGCGTGACCAATCTCGAAAAACTCAACGCGCGTTCCCTGCGACCGAGTGACCTGCCTCGACCGGACTACGACGCCGTCGTGATGGACCTCTCCTTTATTTCGCTCCGCAAGATCCTGCCCGCGACCTGGCCGTTTGTCTGTCCAAGCGGCGTATTGATCGCGCTAATTAAACCTCAATTTGAGGCCGGTAAGGCCGCGGTCGACAAGGGTCGCGGCATTATCCGGGATGCAGCTCTCCAGGAGCAGATTCGCGACGATCTCTGTGACTTCGCGCTGACCGAGCTCACCGGAGCCAAACTCATCGGCGTGATCGATTCCCCCATCACTGGCACGGACGGCAATCGAGAGTTCCTCATGGGATTGCAAAAGTCCTGAGTTCACCACGCAGGTCTGGTTCGCGACCACATTGGACCGGCACAGAGTGGGATTAGACTTATCATGTAGACGTGGTCGGTGGTTGGTTCATTGATCTGAGATTTGAACGCACTTTTCCAATGGATTGATGGGCATCCGGCAATGTATCCGGTGCTAGTCGGAGTTTCATTGGTCCTAATGCTGGGGCGGCTTTGGCAATTGGCTCGCAAGTCGGGGGAACGGGCGAGATCCCAGTCGGGCGAATAGACTGGCGGACGGGCTTGGTGATATTTCTGGTGCTGCTGGCTTGGCGTTGGCCGTATCTGTTGGACCCGAATCAATATAATCCGGACGAATCGCAGATGATTGCGGGAGCAATTACAGTCGAAAATAAGCCGGATTTTTGGCGCTCATTGGATGGCACAACTTCGGGGCCATTGAATGCCTTGGTGCTTTTGCCCACGCATTGGCTCGGGGTGCCACAGGATTTCTTTAATGCTAGGTTGACGGGGCTCTTGCTGATATGGGGCGCGTGGTCCGCAAGCTTTAGCCTTTTGCGGCGATGGATGGGGCAAGTGGAGGCGTTTGCTGCCTTGTTGCCTGCCGTAATGTTTCTGGGGAGCGCGACCGAACTCGATATTCTGCACTATAGTTCCGAGCAGCTACCGGTCGCCTTGTCCTGCATTGGGGTCTGGTTACTGGCAGTGGCGGGCGATCGGGGATTCCGGGGTTGGAGCTGGTGGTTCGGCGGAATTCCCATCGGCCTCCTACCTTGGGCCAAACTACAGGCCGGGCCGTTGGCTGCGATGCTCAGTGTGTGGGCCTGTGGTTGGGTGATGATTACGTTGAAGGAGTCGTGGCAGGATCGGCTCAAGCGATACGCGCTGTTGGCCGTGGCCGTGCTATTGCCGACGCTACTGTTAGCCTCAATCTACGTGGGATCGGAACAGTGACCGGAATTTTGGGCATCCTATTTTCAGAACAACTTAGGGTATGCTCAGGACAGCCAGTTTGGGGCCGGAATTAAGTCGATGGTTCATATGGCGAAGCGAACTGGAAACACCCCGAGTGGCTCGGTATTCAAGTTGGCACGCTCCTTATCGGTGGGCTGGCGGCCGGTTGGCAACGGCTACGACCGGGACGGGGATTTACGCTGGGAGCGGTGGCTGTGGTGACGGCGTTTACGATCGTGATTTTGCCGGGTCGGAGATTTTTGCACTACCTGTTCTTTATCGTATTTCCAGTTTCTTGGTGGATGGGAGCGGCCTTGCAGTCACTCGGATTCAGGAACGATGGACGACCGAATCTAAGAATTTTTCTGGCTGGTTTTGTGCTCGTGACGATGGGATTACAAGTGGGGCTGCGGCTGCAGCAACCGTTGCCGGATATGTTTGGTCGTTTCTCGCTAAGTTGGCAGCAACCACGCAGTGAACTGGCCGAAGTCGTGCGCATGCTGAAGGAACCGAACGATACCTTGGCGGTGTGGGGTTGGGCTCCCGATCTCTACGTGCAAACAGGATTACCCCAGGCGAGCCGCGAGGCGCACACCGAGCGGCAACTCGAAGAGAGCCCGCAGCGCGACTCGTATTATCGGCCTCGTTTCATGAAGGAACTAGAGGAGAGCCATCCAGCCTTTATCATCGATGCGGTGGGGCCATGGAGCGTGAATTACTTTGTGCGAGAATATTCCGGGCACGAAACGTTTCCGGATCTGAGTATGTATTTGGAAGAGCACTACGTTCTCGTGGCGGACTTTCACCGTGAACGCCTTTACCTAAGAAATGACCGCATGGATAAAGGGAGAGTAGCGGGGGCATTCGAACGCTTGGTGTCGAAGTGGGAAAATGATCCGTGGAATGGTGACACGCATGCTGCATTTTCGTTCAACGAAATACGACCGGCTCGACCGATCCAAGGGCTGCAGGTCGGGATGATGGAACCACCCGATAAGACGGTATGGCCGTTGAGTGGAACCGAACGACTAATGGTGCTCGAGTTCGGTCATGACCCTAAGTCCTACGCAAAAACTGACCAAGGGAATGGCACCCTATTTTCCGTCGCCTTGAAGCATCCGAACGGAGAAGAGGCATTGCTCTGGGATCGGCACCTCAATCCGACTTAAAATGTCGAAGATCGCGGCCTGCAAAAAATCAAGATTCCGCTGCTCTCTGTCATAGAAGGTTCACAACTGATCATCGAAACTGATCCCGGCCCGTGGGGAGACAACGCATGGGATTGGGCTTATATGGCGCGGATGGGTTTCCGCTATCGTCCTGACCTCAAGTTCTTGGACTAGCCAGGGAGTCGCGGGAGCTTTCCCTTCCCTCATTCAGTCTGAGAAAAATCAATTCCTTGCCGATTAGGCACCAACACAGCGCACTAAATCAGCGGTATATTCAGTAAATCAATGCTTAGCAAATAGCGTTGGGGCTCGATAATTAATCAAATCCATCGGGACTAAATGCTTTTCAAATACCGCAAATACAATTCTGAGCACGCACGGGCGTCGGATAGCGCATCGTGGTGATCCAGCGGGATACCGTGCTCAGCACAGAGCAAATTCAGCTTCTTCTTATAAATTTTATAGGTGCACTGCGGCTGATAGCTCGGCTCGGCCATACGGTAGAATTCCATTGTCTTGCGCAGGCAGGAGAAATCGAACGCCCCATTATGGGCAACCAGCGTGCATCCCTCAATGTAACCACGTATCTGCGGCCAGACCGTATCGAAGAATGGCGCATTCCTAGTATCGCTCTCCGTAAGGCCATGCACATTGGTATTCCAGTAGCTATAGGTATTCTCCGGCGGTTGAACCAAGATACACCGCTGATCGACGACCAGCCCGTGCTCCACTCGAACGAGTCCGATCTGGCAAATACTGGACCGCGCAGGCTGCGCCGTTTCAAAATCAATCGCGGTAAACGTAGGCATACTAAATACCGTCTAAAAAATAATATGGCCCTGCGCGAGCTTCACGGCAAACCCGCCGAGGTTACTCGCATTACAGGCGCGTATCGCTCCTTCCCTCCTGCAGCCCACTGAAACCACATTCCTTTGAGTCAGGTCCGGAGAGTGATTTGGACATTTTTAGCAATTTATTCGGCCGTAGGATTGTCTTTGTCTGAAAAACTTTCCTTCTAAATTCATGGCCCAAAATATCCCACCCTTTACCGTTCGGACGTGGAGTGAGTTTCAGGAGCATTGGGCGGGGATTCATAATTTCCAGATGGCTGAGGAATGCGTGCCGGCTGACTTTGAGGTGCCAGCACTGGACCGTGTGATCACCGAATTGCGGGAAGATGAACTGGTGCGAATCACCACTGGAGTCCGGGGCAAACGATCCAAGCTGGAAGATTTTTCAGCCGAATTTCGAGCCAAGTCCGTGGAGGAGGCAATGGCAGGCCCCTTTGCGCTCGCTCATTTCAAGCTCTCCCGATTCGACGCGCCCGGAAAGTTTTTACACGGATTCGAACAGCAAGTGCTCGCCCCCTGGCGAGCGGCATTGCTGAAGGCGGGATTCACCTTCGATCGCTGCTACCCCATCATTTTCATCAGCGGCAAAAACTGCGCGACCAACTACCACATGGATTTATCGCATGTGGTGGCATGCCAGATTTATGGGAAGAAACGCTTTTGTGGACTACAAGATCCCCGGCGATGGGCGCCGCACGAGGTGCGAATGGACTGCAAAGGACCAGAAGTTTCGTTGCCCGACACTCTCACGGAAGCCGATACGCTGTGCTACGACATGGGACCAGGGGCAGTCGTGTGGAATGCCATGCTCACGCCCCATTGGGTGGAAGCGGGCAACGAGGTGGCGATGAGTATCAACTTTTCCCACGGCGGGTTGCGATATAAAGGGCAACTTTGCCCTCACGAACAGGAGCATGTAGACTATCAGGCTGCGCATCCGGAAACTGCGGAAAAGAGTCCGGTCGGAGTCTATTAGTAAGGTTGCCTTGTTGGCGGTGTTTTTAAGCCGTTGCACGGTGCACCCGGAAATGATTCGTTCGCAGTCTCTCCCCCTTTTTCCATGACTCCGCTACGCTCTATCGCCTTTGTTGTGAATGCCCAAAAAAACGGGGCTGCTGAAATTGCAAATGATCTGAAGCAGCGCGCCCGCACTGCCGGTGTCGCGGTTAAGGAGACGCACGAGTTTCCCGTGCCGGCTGATTTTTTAACCGATTGTGATGCCTGTTGTGTCATTGGGGGCGATGGCACCCTGCTCGGCGTAGCTAGCATCGCCGCCGAGGCCGGTGTGCCTATCATCGGCGTCAATCGCGGTTCACTCGGATTCCTGACGCCATTTTCGGCCGAAGAAGCGCGCGAACAATTTGCCTCCCTGATCGCCGGTGAATTCGAAATCGCCGAACGAGCGTTGCTCGAATGCTCGACGGTTACAGATCAACGCGATCTCGCGCTCAACGACGTCGTCATCAAAGACGAAAACCACTCTGGCTTGGTACGGCTCTCCGTTCACGCCGACGGTGAATTGGTGACCAACTACACCTGTGACGGTTTGATCTTTTCCACGCCCACCGGGTCGACCGCCTACAATCTTTCGGCGGGTGGCCCTTTGATTCACCCCAACGCCGGAGTGATCGCACTGACTCCCATTAGCCCGCATACGCTCAGCAACCGTTCAATCATCTTTCAGCAGGACGTGAAATTGAAAGTAGCCCCCGAATCAAACGACACCTGCTTGCTCGTAGCGGTGGACGGGCAACGCAACATCCGCATCTGCGAAGGCGACACGGTTGACATCACCATTTCCGCCAAACGACTCCAACTTGTGCAACGCGCCGACTTCAAACACTTCGGCGTCGTCCGCACCAAACTAAAATGGAGCGGCGGCGTGACGAACGGGACCTAAACAGAATTCGATGAAAACAGTGGCTAAATTTTCGATGCCCTCGGAAGCCCACGTTGCTGTTTCACGACTTCACAGTGCAGGAATTCACGCCTTCATTCGCGACGAAGCCACCCTGCAAATGAATTGGTTATGGTCCAACGCCATATTAGGACTACGCGTCGAAGTCCCTGAGGAGGAGTTTGAGGCGTCACTAGAAATTCTGAACCTAGAACCCTCCGAATCAGGATTGGTCACGTTTCCCTTCTGTGGATCTGACGACATCACTTTCATATCACTTACTGCTCCGTCTGCGATGGCCATCCTGTTCAACTTCGTGCTTCCGGAGAAACGCCCGCGGGTAAATTGTAATCAATGCAACAAATCTCACCGCACCGATCGAATTAGCGGCGGTAAATAAACCACGCGACTAACCGGATACGGACAATAAATCCGACATCACGTCGCTCATGCCTTTGTAGGCGGCGACAGCGGGGGGCATGGTCTGCAAGGTGTGATGAAATCGGGAGCGCACTTCATCGTCTGACAAGACTTCAGTGAGTCGGATGCGGTCGATGCGGATGCCAAACAGGATGGCATCGTTTTCCGGCAGAACACTCAGGTTCTGTTCTTCGATGCGGAGCCAGATATCATCGAGTGGCATACCTTGAACGAGTCGCGGAGGATTCGTGATGGGATGCAGATTCATCGCGTCGGTCGCGGCTAATCCCCAATTTGGGCGACCGGCAGCGAAGCCGGGTTTCAGCCGGTCAAGGTAACGGTCGATCACCGGACCGATCGACGCATTGAGTCCCGGCACCACGCCGTGAATTTCGAGCAGGGTCTTCTCGAGTTTATCGGCTAATGCCCAATGACTCGGAAAGACCACCACGCCACCAGTCAGACGGAAAACTCCTTCCGCGTCTCGAGTCATTAGGACCACGTCGGGTTCGACTATTCCCCCAGCTGCGACCGGATCTTCAAGCACGGGTTGGCCCACCCACTCCCCTGCTACCGCACAAAACTCTCTCCACGCGGGACGAGCGACCTCAGGGATGATCGCGTAGTCGCCCGGCGACTCCGCGGGGCAGCGCCGGCGCTCGGCTAAAATTGATTCATTCGCTTCGCTCGGCGCGAAGAAGTCAGACGGCGCGCCGCGTCGGCGCGTCAGCCGGAAGCCGAAATCATACTTCGGAAACAGTTCGCGCAAGTCCCTCATGGGCGCACCACGACCTGCGTGCAGGCGCTGCGTTTCAGGTATCGTTTGGCGAAAGATGCCAGCGCCTTCACGGTCACGGCCTTGATCTGTTTTTCGAACTTCTCGTCGTCTTCGATCGGCAGGCCGTAGAGTTCGTTGAGCGCGGTGTGCATGGCTTTGGAACCATTCGATTGGAGCGACATCCGGCGAGAGGCAGAGATGCGAGTCTGGCACCGTTGCAGTTCGGCTTTGGTGATCTTGCCCGCGGCCATGCGTTTGATCTCCAATTCGATCTCATAGAGAACTTCAGTCTCTTTGCCCGGCTGCGTGCCCGCATAGAAATAGAACATACCCGTCTCGAGGCCGATGACCCGCGATGAGCGCACGTAGTAGGCCAACCCTTTCTCTTCGCGCACCCGTTCGAAGAGGCGCGATGACATTCCGCTGAACAATTCGTCGGCGACTTCAGCGACGTGGAAGTCCTCCGAGCGCACTCCCGGGCCAAGATAGCCCTGGAACACCACCGCCTGTTGGCGCGGTTGGTTCAGCACCACATCGCAAACCTCTGCCGGCGCGTTCAGGGGCGGAGCAAGCGGCTTGAAAGTGGTGCGCTTAAATCGGCGCAAAAGCTGACGCAGCTTCGGACCAAGCTTCTTCGGATCAAAATCTCCGGCAACGGATAGAACCACATTTGGCGCGACCATCAACTGTCGGTGCAGACGAGCCAGGTCCTGGGCCTTGATCTTCTCGAGATGAACGATCTCCCCACCCGATTCGATCGCGAGCGGATGATCGCCGAAGAAACGACGCCGCAACTCTTGGCGACCAATCGTGACCATGTCGTCGGCGTCCTGCTGAAGGTCGGCGACTTGAGCATCGCGCTCGATCGAAAACGACTCGGCGGTAAATTTTGGTTTCAGGGCAGCCTCGCCCAACAAGTCCAACGCAAGGTCGATGTCGCTGGGCAGCACTTCGATCGCGAGTCCGAAGGTATTGTTACCGGTGACCGGCGACAAGGAGCCGCCCACTGTTTCAATGTCGGAAGCAACTTTGGCGGCGCTCCGTTTGGCGGTGTCCCGGGCGAGCAAGGTCGCCATCAGATTCGTGGCACCACGTTGGGTAGGGCTTTCGAAAGCCGAACCCCCGAGGGACAGCAAACGTAGGTGTAGGTTGGGCAACCGCGAATCGGGTTGCATGATCAGTCGCGCGCCATTCTTCAGCGTTTCACAACTTAGGTTGGATGCGGTGGGGGCCGCTGAAACGGATTCCTTTGCTTTAGTATCCTCGGCCGGCTTTGGGCTGAGCGAAACGGTCGCAGGGTTCCCATCGAGCAAGTAGGTCTTGAGCACGCGTCGTAGGGCCGCCGGGGTGACTTGACGCAGTCGTGCGAAGTAACTCTCGGAGAACTGCAAATCGCCCGCGACGACTTCCGCGACGCCCAATCGAGACGCCTGCCCGGAGACGGTTTTACGACTGTTGATTTCACCGACCACAAGCTGGCGGATCGATTTGCGCACTTGGGCAGCGGTGAATCCCTTGGTCGCGATCTTGCGAAGTTCGCGATGGACGGCTTTCAGCGCGCGATCGCGTTGGTCGCTGTCGCAAATGAGGGAGAGGTAGAAAAGGCCCTGATCTCCCGGCGCCCAGCTGGTCACATCAATCGAGTGAACGAGGCGCGCTTTCTCCCGGATGGATTTCCAAAGCAGCGAACTGTCGCCGTTGCCGAGCACAAGGGCGAGGACGTTGAGGGCGGCGGCATCGGGATGGCTGAGTTCGGGAATGGTCCAAGCGACCGCTCCGCGCACGATCTCGACGTCATCGTAGAGGTGGTCGGTTCGCGGAGTGAGCGCCGGTGGTTCGCTCGGCATGAAAACCGGTGCAAGCCGGCGGCGAGGAGCGTTGCCAAAGTGTTTCGTGATGGCAGCGTCTACCGCGGCTTCATCGAAGCCCCCCGTGACCACGACGACCATGTTGTTGGGCACGTAACGCTCTTGGTAGTAGGTCACCAGGTCTTTGCGGGTGACAGCTTCGAACACATCGCGGTGGCCGATGATCGGCTGACGCATCGGATGCTCGTGGTAAACCGTGTCAAAGAGTTGCTGCCAAAGACGGTGTTCAGGGTCGTCGAGACCCATGTCGATCTCACGGAGAATCACTCCTTTTTCGCGCTTCACTTCAGCGGCGGGCAACGTCGAGTGAAGGACGGTGTCGCCCAAAATATCGACGGCCACGGGCGCGTGCTCCGCCGGAATATCGATGTAATACACTGTGCGGTCGAACGAGGTGTAAGCGTTGATATAACCACCGTGAGCTTGAACCTCAGTCGATATTTCGCGGCCAGCGCGCCGCTTAGTTCCCTTGAAGAGTAGATGCTCCAAGTAGTGAGAGAGCCCCGCTCCGAGATGCGCCCCCTCGTGGATGCTACCGGTCTTCACCCAAACTTGGACGGAAGCGACCGCAGCAGCGGCATCTGGTTTGAGCACGACGGTGAGGCCGTTCGGGAGGACGCGTCGAATCGGCGCATCGCGCCATAGTGTGTCGAGGAGCTTAAAGTCGGTGGCAGTTGGCATGGGTTTAACCGCTGACTAACGACCAGCCTCCAGCAAATGCCAAGGCTCAGATCAGGAATGCGTCAACTGACCGGCTTAAACGAAACGCGGTTGGCGTTGTTCGTTGGGCCGAAACGGGGCGTCAAACGCTTCTTCAAACGTGTAAACGTCCATAAAATCCTCCCGTTTGTCCTGCTCGTTGCGACTGAAGACGCTGTATTCGATCAAATTGAACACAATATCGCCAAAATGACTGCACTGGGTGACGCCCCAGTCGCCCAACACCGTGCGAGACATCGGACCGAATTGATCGAGAGCAAACGCCCGGAGCCCCATTAAAAGCTCCTCACCCGTGACATGGAGTGATTTTCCAGCCCGAGAATTATCACTTTTCTTCAATTCCTTGACGGTAAAATCTAAACCCTGCCGCACGAATCCGTAGACACTTTTGTTAAAACGCGGATCTTCTTTGTAAATAAGCGTCACCACTTCGTTAAAATCCAGATCTTGCATTGGTAAAATTTGATGGGAGGAAAATTGGGTCTAAATTTGCTAAAATCCCCATATTGGTCCTGATTTTGAAGTCAAAAGCGGGGAAATTCGTCAAAATCAACGAGTTTGTAAAAATTAAGTAAAGTGGCTGATTGGCTTTACATTTTTTTTCCAAAACATAACCGAAGCACAAAGATATAATAATTACATGATTTCTGCAACACAAACTAACCACCCCATGCCGGACTTAGATTCTGAATCACCATCTGCGGCTGCACTACAAATGGCCTGCAACCGCCTGAAAGCCGGAGGGTTGCGAATTACTCAACCTCGAATCGCCATCCTCGATGTGCTGATCAAGCGCTCGCTACCCGCTAGCATCGAACATATTCACGCGGAATTGGCGAATACGGTTTGCGACCTCGTCACCGTCTATCGCTGTTTAGCCGCATTTGAGGAATTAGGCCTCGTTCGGCGCTGCTTCTTCCATAACGGGGCGAGTCTCTACCAGATCGCCCTCGATGACTCCCCTTTCTACCACATCGTGGATAAGACCTCGAATTCGATCAGCGAACTCGACTCGGAATTGGCGATAGAGCTCAGCACCGCGATGCAGAAGATCGAGCAGAAGTTGATCGCGCACGGTTACACCGATGTCTCGCATCTGGTCGAGTTCTTCGCTCGCGCCCCCAAGCACCCAATCGATCGTGTGCAGAATGGCGCATTGATGGCCGAGATCCGCTAAGGTTCAGCGGATACCCTAAGATTTTCCACCGCGCTCGTTAAACGGGCGCGGTTTTTTGTGGGCGGTTCTCAAGGTTGAACTGATTAACAAGGAAATCCTTTCGTCCTAATGCTAAAGTAGCATCATAAACGAGTCGCTCGCCTCCGCCCCACTGTGGCTCCCCCAACTGATGCAATTCCTCCGAATCCTCTTTGTCGGCCTGTTCGTAGCCGCTCACGTCAGCTCGGCGACCTCCCCCACCGAAGACGACAACCCAACCGCGCCGACGATCCTCTTTCTCATGGGTGAAGTAGAATACGGGACGGCTGAATCATTGCCCGTCTTCGCCCGGGAGGTGCTGCAACCACTCGGGTATCGCACCGAATTCATATTTGCCGCCTCCGGCGACCGAGCTTCACCCGATGTCCATCGATTTGACGGACTCGAAGCAGCGCTGGGACGAGCTGATTTATTGTTCATCAGCACCAGACGCCGTTTCCCAAATTCCTCACAGATGGACCGCATCCGAGGCTGGGTCACCGACGGAAAACCCGTGATCGGCGTTCGCACCGCATCACACGCCTTCGGGGCGAAACCCCGCCCCGGATACACCCCAACTGATGATCAACAATCATGGGACACCTTCGACCACGATGTCTTCGGCGTTCGCTATGATGGCCACTACGGCAACAACGAGGGACAGTCGAAGGTGCGACGCGTGCGCGAAGTCTCTAATCACCCCATCATGGCCGGGATCACCTGGTCCGCTGACCAACCCGTTACTTCCAGCCTGTATCGCAATCTAGATATCGACGAACGGGCCATGATTTTCCTAAGCGGTCACTTGGAAAATCGCCCCGAAACCTATCAGCCCGTGAGCTGGACGCTCGACCATGGTGGGGTCCGGAGCTTCTACACTTCGCTGGGGGATACGAATCACTTCAAACTCCCTTGGTTTCAAACCCACCTCGCCAATGCGATTGGCTGGGCCCTGCAAAAACCTCGCCCGGCCACGGATCAGGAAACTGAATTCCTCGAAAAGGATTATGAAGCAACGGACAGCGGGCAGTCTCCGGACGATTCACTCGCTGGCATGCGCACCCCGTCCGACCTCGAGGTCGACTTGTTAGCTGCGGAGCCCGGCATCAAACAACCGGTATTTCTCAACTTCGACGAGCGCGGCCGGATGTGGGTGGTCGAATATCGGCAATACCCCGAACCAGCCGGTTTGGAGTTGGTGAGTCGCGACCAATACTGGCGCAACGTCTACGACCACAAACCCCACCCGCCGGGACACCCTGAGTTCACCCCCGGATTAGACCGCATCTCGATTCACGAAGACACCGACGGCGATGGCTCATTTGATAAATCAAAAGTATTCGTAGAGGGTCTTAGTTTCGCGACGAGCGTCGTAACCGGTAAAGGTGGGGCGTGGGTGCTCAACCCACCGTATCTCTTATTTTACCCCGATGCCGATGCCGACGATGTGCCGGACGCCGACCCGGTGGTTCACCTCGATGGGTTCGGTATCCAGGACTCCCACTCGGTCGTGAATTCCCTGTGCTGGGGCCCTGATGGTTGGCTCTATGGCGCCCAAGGTTCGACCGTCACTTCCGATGTCGTGGTGACCGGGAGTGATGCGGCTCCGATCAGTCGAGTTGGCCAACTCATGTGGCGCTACCATCCAGAGCTCCGCCACTATGAAGTCTTCGCGGAAGGCGGCGGGAACATCTGGAGTTGCGAATTCGATGCTCAGGGTCGGTTGATGGCGGGGACGAACGACCGTTACCCCGGCTATTTCTATCTGCAGGGTGCTTTCTACAAAAAGAACTTTGGCAAACACGGCGCCCTCTCCAACCCCCACGCCTACGATTACTTTGAAGGTATCAACGCACCGGGCCACCGCCGGATCTCTAATTCGATCATAAAATACGAAGGTGCCGCACTTCCTCCGCGTTACCATGAATCGCTCCTGTATCTCGGAACCCTCCAAGGCAACGTGGGATCATACGAAATCGAATTCGAAGGCCTCAATTATCGCGGCAAATCCATCGACTTGTTGCTTAATGCAGAAGATCGCTGGTTCCGGCCCGTCTATTTGGAGTCAGGTCCCGATGGAGCTCTCTACCTCTGCGATTGGTATGACCAACAGGTAAACCACTACCGTAACCACGAGGGGAAGATCAGTAAAATCGACGGGCGAATTTTCCGCATCCGGGCCAAAAATAGCGAACCCATGGGACCGATCGACTTTCGCCAGATCAGCACTGCCGAGCTCGTTGAGGTGTTAAACTACCGTAATCGCTGGTGGCGAGAAACCGCCCGACAACAGCTGCGCTGGCGCGATGATCGGATGAGCGTGATCCCTCGTCTGCACGAAATCCTCCGACATGAATCCGGGCAATTTGCCCTCGAATCCCTGTGGGCGCTCAATCTGCTCGGCGCCTTCGACAACGACGCGTTTGGCCTCGCGATCGATCACGTAAATCCCGCAGTGCGGATGTGGGCCATTCGACTCTTGGGCGACCAACGAACTGCCACTCCAGCGCAGGTGAGCGCGATCGCCACCGTGATCAAACGCGAAACGAATCACGAAGTATTAAGCCAAGCCGCCTCGAGCGCAGGTCGCCTCCCGGTGGCGGATGCCATGCGGTTAATCGCGGTCCTGAGCGATCACGAGTTAGCCCAAAACAATCCCGATCTAGAACGTATGATCTGGTGGGCCCTCGAGCCCTTCTACCCAAAAAGTCCCGACGCGGTGTTGAACGCTCTGATCACCCTCGCAAAATCTCGCCCCATTTCCTCGCTTCCGGATCTCGCCAATTTCCTAATGCGTCGGATGGCGAGCTCAGGAAAGCCGGCAGATTTACGGCGTTGCACTGACTTATTAAACGCAGTGAACCACGACTCGTGGGAAGGCCCCTTAGTCACTGGGTTTACCGAAGCGTTTAAGGGCCGATCCATGGCCGGCTTACCCGCATCTCTGGTTGAAGCATTGCTCGCGACGTCCCAACCGCCGATGGCACTTCTGCTGCGACTCGATACCGAGGATCACCTGGAGGCGGCCTTACAGAAATTGCGGTCACCCGATTCCAGCCTCATCGCAAAAACTCAGATTCTACAAGTATTAGGCGAAACTCAGATAGACAAAGCCCGTGAACTATTGGTCAGCTTACTCCAAACGGCCGACGACGAATTGCTACCCGCGTTACTCGCTGCGCTTCAGATCTATGAAAATCCTCAGATCGCTACAGCTGTGATTGCTAAACTGAGCAGCTTGAGGGGCCGCTCTCGCGAGGCTGCGGAGACTCTATTGACCAGTCGATTGGCGTGGAGTCGCATATGGACCAAGTCTTGGGATGCGGACTCCGCGGCCAGAGTTTCTGCGAATACGCTCGATCAACTCCGGCGGTTCGAGGACGACAAAATCATCACCGGGCTCGATCACTGGCTGGGTCGGATCGAGCCGATCTCCCACGCGGGTTTCGAGGCTGAAGTCGCACGGGTGAAATCGGTCCTCGCGCTCCCTGGAGGCGACCCGATTCGAGGCCACACCCAATACCAACAACGCTGCGCCGCCTGCCACACGCTATTCGATCAAGGCGGCTCGGTCGGCCCCGACCTGACTTCTTACCAACGCGAAGATACGGACACCTTGTTGCTTTCAGTCATTCATCCCAATGCCGAGATTCGCGCCGGCTACGAAATGACCTCGATCGAGACCACCGACGGTCGTCTGCTGACCGGGTTCCTTTCTCGTAACGACGAAGCATTGATTGGCATCCGGATGGTGGGCGGGAACGAAAGCATTCTCCAGCGTGATCACATCTCAAAGCTCGAGATGCAGGAACGCTCGCTGATGCCGGAGTCGCTATTGACCGGCATGAGCGACGAAGACTTACGCGATCTGTTTAACTACCTACGCATTCCTCAACCGCTCAATATCAAGAATTGATGGGGCTGGGGCCGAAACTTTCATTGGCGAGCAGTCGCGCGAGGTCTTAGGTTCGAGATCACGCTAGATCCGACAACCCCTCTCGTTACCCGCTATGAATGCTGATTCCCCTTCCCATCGTCTGACCGACGACCAGAAGAAATTTTATAAAGAAAATGGCTACCTCCTCGGCCTCCCTCCCATTTTCACCCTCGAGGAGATGCAGGGTCTTAATCGCGAGTTGCCTAATCTAATGGCACTCCTCGAGGAAGGCGAAGACAGCAAAGACATCCGCGAGTGGCATGAGCAAAGCACCTACCTCTACGACATCTGCATGAATCCACGCATCCTCGACCTCGTCGCGGGCGTGCTCGGGCCAGATTTTTACTGCTGGGCGAGTAACTTTTTCATCAAGGATGCTAAGTCCAACTCCACCGTCGGCTGGCACCAAGACGCTTACTATTGGCCGATGGCACCGCACCATTCCGTAACGGTTTGGCTCGCGTTCGATGATGTCGATGAAGTCAACGGTGGCATGAAACTCATCCCAAAAACTCACCGTGGAGGGATTATCAATCACCAACGATCCACCGAGACCGATTCGGTGCTCACCCTAGAGCTTGCCGATGGCACCGACTTTCGCGCCGACGGCGCGGTGCAATGGAATCTCAAGGCCGGGGAATGTTCCCTCCATGACGATCGAGCGATCCATGGTTCACCCGCCAACCCTTCCGATCGACGACGAGCGGGCCTCACGATTCGCTATTCCGGCACCGACGTGAAGAACGACATGTCCGTAAATCCCAATTTCAAGACCTACCTGTGCCGCGGTGAAGACACGTATAAGCACAATCCCTCCGGCACACCGCCCACCACCCGCTACGGACGCCCTACCTTCAAGCCAGTCAGTAACGAAGAAGCCGGAAAAAGTTAAGGCGGGGAACGATCCGCACGCACGCACCTTCACAATCGAGTCCAATCGCTGTAGCCGGGGCCGGCATGTCCCGACGAAGCCATGGCAAAGTCGGATGACCCCGGAATCCTGCCTCTCTCCCGTCACAAACCCGCCGCAATTCCGGGCCTCAACAAGCCCGGCTACAACCACGCGTCCTCCTTCGAGTCCGCCGCCTGAGCGGCCGTTCTTCAGGGATGGTAACAAACTCTCGAAAAGGTAGGGACGGACCGCTGGGCCGTCCGTCCTTGCCTCTCGGGCTCGGGCCTAAAAACACGCGCTACCCGGCAGGTCTAATTCGCATTCGGTAGCGGTATTGCCTTCTCCTTTGAAACCCGGACGGCCCAGCGGTCCGTCCCTACCTCAAGCACTCCGACACCGCGATATCGCATCACGAAATTGGAATGCTCGTGAAAGGACTAGTTCAGTTTCACGCGCTGAGGAGCACTACCGACGCGCGCTGACTTCACCACCACCGTGTCGGGAGAATCTTTACCGGCCTTAACGGTGAAGGCTCGTCCAGAGGGAGCCCCCGGCGTGAAAGATTTTCCGCTGGCTCGAACCGTATAGAGAATCTCGTCGGTTTCGGCATCGATCAATTGGACAACGGGGTCCTCAACCGCAAAGGACAATTCACCCAGCTGTCCCCACGACGGCGGATTGTAGTTATCAAATTGGGAGATGGTGCGAGGCCAGCCGGGATATTGCTCCGAATCCGCATCGGTGATGTCCACGTTGCGGGGCCAGCACTCCATCGTGATCAAACGGGTCTGGGTGTTGATCCGCACGATTCCATATCCAGCTGCTCGAGTGTTGAGCAACTTGCCTGACGGTTTCTTCTCCGGATTGGCCGCAGCGAAGTTGGTCACCTTGTTAGCAAACCCATCCAAATAGTCGCCGGTGTAAGCGAGCGAGCCGGCTTCACGGTTCAACCCTTCTTCGAGTGGCTCCCACCAACGCAGATAAAGGTTGGCGATAGAAGGCACGCAAAACGACCAGATGGCGTCACGGTGCTCATCGACGCCGTGTTGAAAGATTGTGGCAAGATGCTGGTCCCCGGCCAAGTGGAAGGCGAATGCCTTACGCAAGGAGCCCAGAGCACGATTGCGACCGGCCTGAGGCCAGCCATTTGAATCCATATCAGCATGGAGCCGACCGTTGGCGTCGCCATGAATATGCGCGCCACCCGTAAAGATGGTCGCAGAGAGCGCGACCTTCATGTCCGCGTCTTGCCAATCCTGCGCCCAATTATCGATGAACTTGAGCTGACGATCACCCAGCAGAACAGCTCCATCGACGTCGACACTGGCGGGATCGTATTCGGGATTACGAATATGATCGGGGCGCGGCCCTTGCTTTGGCACTCGACCGGCCGGACCGGTCTTAAACTTACGATCCTCGAGAATCGCAAAATCAATGCCACCCCAGTTTAAATTAGTGAACCACACCCCAATGCCTTGTCCGATTTTATGCGGATCGACAGGATCTGGGAGGTGGCTGGTCTGAGCCCGCTCAACCTCCTGCACATATACGCCGGGACGAGAATAGCCCCCGTCGGAGGCACCGCTGAGCGTCGAGATTTTACCACTCTCTCCCCACAAATTTGGCTGCCCCGCATCGTGATCATCGGGCAGGCAAATCGTTGGTCGATCCTTGATGATTTCTCCAAAATCCCGACCGAACTTCAGCCAAGCGGCATAGTGTTTGAAATGATCGTAGACCTGGTCACCGGAGAAGAAGAGCACGTCCGCGTCGACCCGTTTGACGTTATCGATGATGTCCTGGCGGGAGATATCGCCGCCATGCGAAGGTTGAATGGAATTGCCGGTAAATCCCGCCACGATCAGCTCGTCCTGATCGGTGGGATTCCGACGGATAGTGCCTTCGTAGGTGGCAGTTGAACCGTGACGCACTCGATAGCGCTGCGCCATCGAATCATTCCAGTCCTCGACGCGAAACGGCGCCGTCCAGCCGGGATTGATCACCTTCGTCTTAGCGACTTCGACCCATTTTCTACCCTGCATGATTTCCAAGCGGACGGTATGGGTCTCCCCATCGGGAATCGGATAAAGCTGAGCGGTCAGCTTGAGCGTTCCGTCCGAGACGGTGTAGAGAGCGAAACAGATAATATCCACCGGCGCCACCTCTGGGGTGGTTAAAACCGCCTTAGCTCTACGATTCGCTGAGGGCTTGTTTTTGACTGGAGCCGCGCTCGTGAGGAGAGCACCGGCGCAGATCAGGGTGAGGAAATTCCTAAGGCGCATTCCTCTGTGCTATCGCGGGAAGATAAATTGAACAGCCTAAAGAGGGGACGTTCGCCGGCTAGGAGGACTCATCGGTCCTCGATTCTTCTGAAACGTTCGAAGACGCCTTTTTTGATGGAGAGATTTCATCAGAATACCGCCAAAGCAGAAACAAAAACAGTGGCAGGAGAAAATGCGGCGCACGCAGCACTGCTTCGTGCAGATATTGATCAGCACCCCAGTAATTCAGGCTCAAGGACATTCCCGCGACCGGCCGGGCAATCGCTGTCATCAAACCCCAGGCCGTCGCGTAGATGGCCGAAACCTGTCGAGTAGCCGGAATCAGGATGCCAATACACACGATGAAATCCAGCACCCCGGCAATGCGCAGAATCAAATTCGCGGTCTCGAACTCCACGCCGAGAACCAAAGAAGTCATGGCATGAAAATTCCCCGGCGTCGGCAGCCATCCGATGGCATAACAACCGTGGCCCGCAAACGTCGCGATGAAAGCAATGATCGCCACCGCTACCGTTGCTCGGTGCCGGGCTCCCCAGGTCAAGGCCAACCCCAACAAGGCCGGACTGAGCATCTGGCCACCATGCTCGAGGAACATGGGGAACTGAAGCTGAGCAGAGAGGAATTTAGCGTAGGACAATACGGTCAAAAATCCGGTCCCTAGCGCCAACACGGTCATTTGTATTTTGGCGCCACTTCGCACCGATATCGTAACGGCCGCGCAAACCACATAAAGCCAACCGATCCACTTTAACCCCGTTTGCACGAGGCCATCGTTGGCGCCCGAACCCACAAATTCCTCCCATCCGATTCCCCAACTCTCTGCCAGTGCGTAGGTGTTTTCGTTCCACAGCAGGATTCCGTAAGGACCTTCCCAATACAGGTGCACCCAAGCCCAGCCAAGCAGACACAATCCCGCACTCAAGCGAAGTATCAGGATAAGAAACGCGTCGGACCGAGGAGAAGTCATGGTAAGTCGAAGCGGAACTATCCAATGAAGAGACTCTGATAATCAACCCTCGGACCGGAGAAAGATCCGCGGTGAGTTTCGGCATTAACCTAAGCCCTTCGGTATATCTCCTGCCAAGGGCAGCGGCTGGCACGCTGGTCAACGGGTGATCACCAAGCAGCCCGGGAGCGGTGGAGCAGCCTTCGGCCCCCTGGCTCGATGGTGAATTCTAGTCGCCAAACTTCCTCTTTGTCCGCCATTTTAACGGCTTCCCGCAGCCATGGAGTTTTTTAAACGTATCCTAGGTTTTGATGAGAAGACATTAGCTCGTGAAGAGCAGCGGCTCTCTCAACGTTTTACGATTTCACCTCTCGCGCCACTGTCGGCTCGATTACAAGTTTCCGGAATCGATTACCCAGTTACGCTGCGAGATCTCTCCACTTTGGGTGCCGGTATCCACGTCGATTCTTTCATCGATTTGCACCAAGGTTTAAATTGCCAAATTTCCCTGCAAGCCGAGTCGGTTGCATTTTCGCTCAACGCTAATGTCGCCCGCATTATCTCAGCGAGCTCCGGCTCCATTGCCGGCCTTGATCTCACGGACAACGAATACGACGTGCGCCGCTGTTTGGTGCAACTGCTCGAACCCATTTCGATGGGCGCCACGCTCAAGCGAGTTGACCCGGAGGCCGTTTCGCAAACCGAATCGGATCTAATCGCGCTGCGCTACTACTCCTCGCAATCCTCCACCCTCACCGTGTGGCGACGCACGAGCGACGATTCGATTAACGGTTTCGAAATACACATCCAGGATTACTTCATTCGGAGCACCGCCCAGGCCAAATCAGCGGACTTCGGTAGCCTCACCCTGAGACAGAATGATGAAGAGACTCAGGAACTACGTCGGCTGTTCAACTGGATCGCCCTGCATTTACCTCCACAAATCCCGGACGATTTGAGTGATTTCCTGCAAGGGTATCGCACCGATTTTGGGACCTGAGAGTGGGCCCGAAATCACTCCGTCTCAAACAGACCGATAAATTGTTTGGGCACAATCGCGGCCGTGCGTGTATTGCGACGCGTGAGCACTTTTTTCGCCCACGCTTGCACCTCTTTGAGCGTGATCTCGTCTACCATCCCCGCATGCAACGCGAGAACCTCTTCAACCGATTCAGGCCGTTCTTGAGCCCGTAACAAACTGCGCAGAAGATAGCTGTTATCCTGCCACCCTCGGCGAATTTGACTAGAGAGGATTCCTCGAGCACCTCGGAATTCGCCCTCATCGATTCCTTGCCGCGAAAGCTCGACGGCGATATCCTCGACCATGCGAGCAATCCGGGTGGATTCTTCCGAAGCGCAGTCCACTGAAGCTATCAACATACTGAAACCGGCGAACCCATCGTATGCCTTGAATGAGGCCGTCGGACTGTAGGCCAATCCGAGGTCGTTGCGGATTTTCGAGCGAATGTGCAGCTCGAGAATCTTCGCCAACAAGTATACCGCTCCGCGATCGCGGACCGATAATTCCTCTTCCACGGGCCAGTGCCCCATCACCACCGCGAGGTGATTCTCACCGACAAATTCAATGCGTTTAAATCCGGGCTGGGCACTTACTTTGACCGGTTTGGGCGTGGAGCGAGTCGTCTTCTGGTCCTCACGATCGCTCAATTCCCCCAACGTGCGCTGCACGCCTGCTAACGCATCCTCTACGGAAATGTCGCCCACAATCGTCACTTCGACGTATCCCTCCGCTAAAGGTTTTTGCAGCCAGCGTTTCACATCAATCGAACTGAGCCCGACATAATCGACGAAGTTCCCCCACGTAAACCGCGCATCGCCTTCGAACAAATAGTCGGTCAGATCCCGCATCCCCTCAGCCATGCCCGAGGCCGATGAAGCGCGCGACATGGTCGCTTGCATCTTCTGAGAGCGATGCACGTAAGTGCCAAATTTGGGCTTATACAAAAACTCTGTCACCACGCCTAGAAACGCCGTCAGGTCGTCGGGCTCGGCAACTCCCGTAAAAGTAAACGCATCGTGATCATCGACGCCGAAATCAAAATCCAGAAACTGCGAACCAATGATCTTACCGAGCTCATCCGACATGTAGTGGGTCGTCCCGCTCGCGAACAAAGTCCGTAGGCCGTACTCTTTAAGCGCCGGCTTATTGCCCGGCATATCAACCAACCCTGCCCCCACCCGAGCGACGGCGTGCACCACTCCGGGTTCATAAGGCGTCGACACGATATTAACGCGCACTCCGTTCTCCAACCGATACAGCTTCGCGCCAATTTCGGGCAGCTCACGGATCAATTCATATTCACCGGGCTCGCCCCAGTCTTTGAGCTCAAAGCGATGTTCCTTGGTCGCAATAAAACGGAGTTCCTCAACTTCAGTCTTACGGTGCTTCTGCCACTCCACGAGGATTTCGGCGGGCTTCAACTCCGGATCCATGTCACCGCTGAAATGGACCACCAATCGATCGAGGGTCCAAATCCGACGGTAGGTCTCCAGGAGTTGATCCGCATCCAAACTAGCGAGCCACGCGAGCCGCCATTGCATCTCGAGTTCCGGACCGACGAACACGCGGTGTTCCACGATGGAATCCAACAGTTGCTGGGAAACTTGATGTGGATCGCGGCGCGGGAAAAGATCGGCCGCCAACTCCCCCATCCGACTCATCCGGTCGCGTGCGGAGGCAATTTCGTCCTCCTTAAAGCCGTAACGGTGGGTTGCCCGGATCAATTGATCGAGCGACTGCAAGTGCTTCCGCCAGGCATCACCCGACGTGGTCAACATCGCCATCGCCGCGCGGTTACCGACCAGACGTTCGAGCCGAGCGTCTCCACCGGGGAGATTCAACAGTCCACGCTGAATACGTTGCCCCAACAGGCTCTGGACGAAATTTTCCGAAAACTCCTCCACCCGCAATGCGCGTGAATCTGATTCAACTGCCGGGGTTGCAACCGCCCCCAACACAATCTGAGTCGCGCCGACGTTGCTGATCCGAAACGTGTCCGCCCGCAAGGTATCGCCTTGGGTCAAAGCCCCGACCTCACGATTCGGCACGGGAATCGACGGACGTTGCATGGAACCAAAGTGCTTTTCGACCAATTCCGACATCTCGGTCGGTTCGATATCTCCCGCACCGACCAGCACCATCAGATCAGAACGGTAGTAACGCTGATAAAAGCGCTGGAACTGCTGCAACGTAAGAGCCTCGACACTGTCGTATGAGCCACCCGGCGATCGCTGCACAAAATTGAGCCCGGCAAATAGGGTCTCCAAGGAGTCAAACTGCCCCTTGGCCCCGATGTTATCGCGGCCGCGCAACTCACTTAGAATCACGCCGCGCTCCTGTTCGATATCTGCTGGCTCGAAAACCACGCCATCGGCAAAACTCCGCAGCAAGGCGAGCCCTCGATCGAGCAACGGGGTCGTAGCCTCGCGGAAGTCGAGTGTATAGGCCGTGTGATCAAACGCGGTCACCGCGTTGATATCGCTGCCGAATTCGATACCCAATTCTTGGAAGAATTGCTCCATCTCATCCGCAGGGAACGATCGGTTTCCGCGGAAAGCCATGTGCTCCATGAAATGAGCGAGCCCACGCTCGTCGTCCGTTTCGTCTAGCGAACCGGTGAGCACCAATAGCTGAAGCGTGGCTGCTTGCGGCACGCCTTCGTGGGGCATCAGCGCATAACGGAACCCATTGTCCAGTTGCCCCCATTTTACGGCGGCATGGGGGGACAGTTCGCTCGAATCATGGGCCCATTCCCCCACCCGAGGATCGGCGGCAAGGCGGCCCGTTCCGATAATTATCAGGAAGAGGCCAATAATCGGGGTCAAAAGCTGGCGGAGGGAGAACACGAGGAAGAATGAAACCGTGCTAACGGGCCGCGTAAAGCTCACGGCCAAGATTCCGCGGAGTATCATTAAGGCCGCGGGACCCTCAACTGATCGGTTTAGAGGCTCTGACCCCGTTTGAACTGGAGAAGTTCCCGTTACTGATTTCGGCTTCGGACTGCCGCCTCTGGTATCCAGCGCCAACCTTTCCCCCCATACTGTCATGCCCCGTATTCCGATCCTACCCCTCATTGTCCTTCTAGTGGTCACGTGCTGCCCCGCCGCCGCGAAACCTACCAACTTCCTATTCTTCCTCGTGGACGACCTCGGTTGGGCCGATATCGGGGTCAACGGCAGCACCTACCACGAAACCCCTCATATCGATCAACTGGCAGCATCGGGGATGCGATTCACATCCGGCTATGCCGCGGCTTCGATCTGCTCGCCGACCCGCGCCAGCATCATGACTGGACGCCACCCCGTTCGAGTGAACATCACGGATTGGCTACCCGGCATGGGCCACGATCGCGCCTACAATCCGCGATTCCTCCACATCGACGATGCCAACGAAATGGCGCTGGAAGAGGTCACTGTCGCCGAAGTTCTGCAATCTGCCGGCTATGCTACCTTCTTCGCCGGCAAATGGCATCTTGGTTCCGAAGGCCATCTACCGACCGATCAAGGCTTCGATATCAACATCGGAGGACATCACGTCGGATCGCCTCCGGGCGGCTACTACAGCCCATGGACCAACCCTTACCTCAAGGCGAAATCCGAAAACGAATACCTCACCGAACGCCTCACAAAGGAATCCATCAGTTTCCTCAAATCCCGAGACGAAGAGAAACCATTCCTACTCTATCTCTCTTACTACAACGTCCACACCCCGATCCAGCCCTACCAAAAACGCGTCGGTCATTACGAAACCAAGGCAGCAGAAATGTTTGTCGGTGATACGCCGACCATCGCCGAACGCCGAGGCACATCGCGAGCCCGACAGGACAATCCGGACTACGCTTCTATGGTCGCGGCAGTGGATGACAGTATCGGCGAAATTCTCGCGTCCCTCAGCGATCTCGGTCTCGCCGAAAACACCGTCGTGATCTTCTTCTCCGACAACGGAGGACTCACCACGTTGGCTGGTCGCGTCGCACCCACCAGCAATCTCCCTCTCCGTTCCAGCAAGGGTTGGCTCTATGAAGGTGGCATTCGGGAACCCATGATCGTGCGGGCCCCGGGAGTCACGAAGCCCGCAACGGTTTCCGACACCCCAGTGGTGAGTATGGATTTCTTCCCTACCATGCTGGATCTCGCCGGTCTACCTCGTCGCGGTGATCTGCACGCGGATGGTGAGAGCTTACTACCCATTTTGCGCGGCGAGCAAACGTCACAAACCGATCCCATCGTCTGGCACTACCCACACTACCACGGCTCCACCTGGACCCCCGGCGCTGCCATCCGCGATGGTGATTGGAAACTGATCGAGTTCTACGAATTCGATGAAGTGGAGCTCTACAACTTGCGCAGCGACATCGGTGAACAAACCAATCTAGCGGTCAGTCACCCCGCCAAAACCGCCGAGCTCCAACGCAAGTTGAAGGAGTGGCAGAACGTAATGAACGCCCGAATGCCGGAACCGAACCCCGCCTACGACCCGGAAGCTCTATTCCTGCCTCCCGGGAAGAAATAACTGATCATCATTCTCGTTCTCTTACTCTTTCTCTTTCTCGAAAACCCAACCTCCGGATTTTTCACCACAGAGTGCGCAGAGATCACAGAGAGCGATTGATCCGATACTCCTCCGCCTCTCTGAGTCCTCTGTGATCTCGGTGGTAAAACCAGCAGGCTGACGGCTTTGCGACCTTCGCGATCTTCTGTTCAAAAAAGCGCCTGCCCCTTTGAAGGGAGGGACCGGCTCCGTCCGATCCGCGTTTGCATCGCCGAATCCACTGCGGACGACACGGAGGTCGTCCCTCCCACGCTTATTCTGCCAGCAATCGGCGTAACGTTTCGTCGACGAGCTTGGGATTGGCCTTACCGCGGGAGGCTTTCATCACCGGGCCTTTCATCGCGTTGATGGCGCCGTCTTTGCCACCGAGGAATTGTTCACGGGCCTTATCGTTGCCGGCGATCGCATCGCGACACCACTGCTCGAGTTCGTCCGAATTGGTGTCGTCCTTGAGTCCTTTGCGTTCGACTACGGCCGACGGAGTTTCTCCGGAACCGAATGACTCGGTAAAGACCTCGCGCGCGATCTGCTTGGTGATGGTCCCAGCTTCGATAAGCCCGACCAATTCAGCCAAATGTGCGGGGGTGATTTTGGCGTCCGCCAAGCTCACGTTGGCCGCACCTAGATCCCGTAGCAGATCATTAGCGATCCAGTTGCCCACGGCCTGAGCTTGGGGCTTGCCGGCGATCGCAACCGTCGCTTCGAACCAATCACTCAGCTCCCGATCAGGCACCAATACGGAGGTGATCGTGTAAGGCAGATCGTAGGCGGCCATGAAGCGCCGTTGCTTATCGAACGGCCGCTCCGGGCATTCCGCCGCAAGACGATCCTTCCAGGCTTGATCCACGCGCACGGGCATCAAATCAGGGTCGGGGAAATAGCGATAATCGTGGGCATCTTCTTTGGTCCGCAACGACTGCGATGTTCCGGTGATACCATCAAAGTCGCGGGTTTCCTGCACAATCGTGCCCCCCGCTTTGAGCACCGCTTTCTGGCGCTTTATCTCATGGGAAATTCCGTCCCGCACATAAGAAATAGAATTGAGATTCTTGAGTTCAACTTTGACTCCGAGTTCTTCCTGCCCAACCGGCCGGATTGAAATATTGGCATCACAACGCATCTGCCCTTTCTCCATATCACAGTCGGAGATGCCGGCGTAGACCATGGTCGTGCGCAGCGTGGTGAGGAAAGCGTAAGCCTCCTCGGCCGAGGCGATTGCTGGGTCGGAAACGATCTCCATCAACGGAGTGCCGGCGCGGTTGTAATCCACCAATGAGTCATGCGCGAAGTGGGTCAGTTTACCGACATCTTCCTCCTGATGAATGCGCGTCAGGGGAATTTTTTTGTGTTCACCCATCACGTTCCGAGCTTCACCGGGAAGTTCGATCTCTACCTCTCCACCGATACAAATCGGCTGGTCGAACTGAGTGATCTGATAATTCTTGGGGGAGTCCGGGTAAAAGTAGTTTTTACGGTCCCATTTGCACACGTCGGCGATCTCGCAGTGCAGCATCAGACCAGATTTGATAATGGCATCAAGCGCGGCCTTATTCATCACTGGTAACGCACCGGGAAGTGCGAGCACCACGGGATCCGTGAGCGTATTTTCCTCGTGACCATAACCCTGCCCCACTCGCGTAAAGATCTTGGACGCAGTCTTAACCTGCACGTGGACTTCAAGCCCGATAACAGCTTCGTAATTCATTATTTTTAGTAGCGAGTAGTGTGTAGCGAGTAGCGAGTAGCCCGCATATTGAAACATGAACGAACATGCTCACTACTCGCTACTCGATGCTCGCTACTTTGACTCATAGTTCAGGTAGTCGCCCACTCCAGTCGTGGGCGGAGTCGTAGGTGTGGGCAATGGCGAGTAGATCGGATTCTTGGTAAGGTTGACCGATCAGTTGCATCCCGATCGGAAGTCCCTCGTCGGTGAACCCGGCGGGAACTGAGATGCCAGGCAGACCGGCGAGATTCACCCCCACCGTGTAAATATCCTGCAGATACATAGAAAGCGGATCCGTCGTCTCGCCGATCTTGAAAGCGGGGGTTGGCGTGGTAGGCGTCAGGATCGCATCGACTTCTTCGTAAGCCTTGAGGAAATCCTGCCGGATAAGGGTGCGAACCTTCTGAGCCCGTAAATAATACGCATCATAGTAACCACTCGAGAGCACGTAGGTGCCGAGGATGATCCGACGTTTCACTTCGTCGCCAAACCCTTCGGAGCGGGACTTAAAATAAACGTCCTCAATGTTCTTCGCGTCCGGCGAGCGATGGGTGTAACGCACTCCGTCATAACGGGCCAAATTCGAGGAGGCTTCCGCCGTGGCGATGATATAGTAGGTGCTGAGGCAATACTCGGTATGCGGTAGCGAAACCTCTTTGATCTCACAACCCGCCTGGCGATAAAACTCGATCGCTTTCTCGATGGCGGCTCCGACCTCAGGATCGAGACCTTCACCAAAATATTCCTTGGGGATGCCCAGTTTCCATGGGCCCTTCTTTTCTTGTAGCGCCGCCCGGTAGTCAGGGATCGGCGTCTTGAAGGAAGTGGAGTCACGGTGATCATGTCCGGCGATCGCCCCGAGGACTATCGCGGCGTCTTCCACCGTGCGGGTGAAGGGACCAATCTGATCCAACGAAGAGGCATAAGCCGCGAGGCCGTAGCGCGAAATCAATCCGTAGGTAGGTTTCAAACCGACTACGTTACAAAATGCGGCCGGTTGCCGAATCGATCCACCGGTGTCGGAACCGAGCGTGGCAATCGCCTCACCCGCCGCGAGAGCCGCGGCACTGCCCCCGGAACTGCCCCCAGGAACGCGGGCGAGGTCGTAAGGATTGGCGGTCGTTTTAAACGCCGAGTTCTCAGTGGAAGAACCCATGGCGAATTCGTCGCAATTGGCTCGGCCCCATAAAACCACCCCCGCCTCTTTCAACTTGATCGTGACCGTCGCGTCGTAGGGAGACACAAATTTCTCGAGCATCTTGCTGCCCGCCGTGAGGGGTTGATCCCTCACCGCGATGACATCTTTCAACGCTATGGGAATACCATCCAAAGGGCCGAGAGGCTTACCCGCGGCCCGGCGTTCGTCCGAGGCTTGAGCGTGAGCCAATGCATCCGCCGCATCGTGGGAGAGCAGCGCGTTCACGCGACTTTCCACCGCGGCGGTTTGGTCGATGACCGCTTGCGTCAATTGCACCGAGGTAAGCGCGCCAGAAGCCAACTGATCGGCAATCCCACTGAGGGTTTGAAAAGTTAAGGGAGTCGACATGGTGCTTAATCGACAACTTTAGGCACCGCGATCATGCCCTGCCGCTGAGCAGGCGCATTACGAAGGGCATCTTCCGCGGATAGACCCGTCTGGGCAACGTCGTCAGCCCAGACATTCTCCACCGAGAAGGCATGCGCCGTCGGCTCCACCCCATCCACATTCACCTGCTTCAGTTGTTCGACATGTTTGAGCACTTCACCTAACTGGGCGGCATAGGCGGTTTTCTCTTCGGGGGTGAGCGCAATGCGCGCTAGTTCCGCCACGCGGTCAATATTGAGGTCGGGAGTGTTGGACATGATTTTTGACAATAAGGACGACCGTTGAAATTTGAAGCGCGGGTAATGGCAACCGACAAAACAAACCCCGACGTTACCGGATTCGTTCAGAGAGACAATATTGCAAATTTGGACCCGCCGGAGTTGACGATTAATAATTATTAACCCCTTATCATCTTTCCATTCTTTTCTTACCGTTAATCTTAGCGGTAACTAATCTCCTCCCCTTCGGCCTATCGCCGCAACTTAACCCATTACCATGAGTATCCAACTTCGTCAGGACTACAAATATTCCTTAGTCGTCCCCACGAGTATAGGTGTCCGCTTAACGCCCCAAAACGGCCAAGCTTTCCACTGTAGCGACACGTTCAAAATGCAGGGCACGAGCGCCGAGACCAACGTGGCGAGCGTTTCCTCGTTCCTCGGTCTCCCGGTCAAAGTTCTGACTAACTTCGTCAAGGGCAGCCCCGTAGCTCGTTTCATCAAAGACGACTTGGCTCGCCGGCACATGGACTATGAAGGCCGTGAAATCGAGCAAGGTGACGCTTGGGGCTACCGCCACCAGTTCAACCTCGCGGACAGCGGCTTCGGTTCCCGCGGTCCCCGGGTGCATAACGACCGCGCCGGCGAAGTAGGTCGTCTCCTCAATGTAGCCGACTTCGACCTAGACCGTATTTTCGGTGAAGAAGGCGTTCAAGCCTTACATCTCTCCGGCCTCATTGGCGCGCTTTCTCCCGACACGGGCAAATTCTGTCTCGAACTTGCTCGTGCGGCGAAGAAGCACGGCACCGTGATCTCGTTCGACCTCAACCATCGCGCTTCCTTCTGGACGGGCCGCGAAGAGGAGCTCAAGGCCATCTTTACCGAGATCGCTAGCATTTCCGATGTTCTGGTGGGTAACGAGGAAGACTTCCAACTCTGCCTCGGCATCGAAGGTCCCGACGAAGGCGGTCAGGGTATCGGCGCGAAGATCGACGGCTTCAAGGGCATGATCGAGAACGCGAAGAAAGCGTTCCCGAACACTGAGGTGTTCGCGACCACCCTCCGAGAAGTGGAAAACTCCAACAGCCACCGGTGGGGTGCCATCATGTCAAAAGGCGATAATTTCCACGTCGTTGAGCCTCGTCAGATCACGGTGCTCGACCGCATCGGCGGTGGTGACGGCTTCGTCGGCGGTCTGCTCTATGCCCTGCTCAAGGGCTGGGAACCAGAAAAATGGATCCAGTTCGGCTGGGCCACGGGCGCGCTCGCCACCACTCAGCTCACGGACTACGGCCAGCCCGCGGACGAAGAACAGGTCTGGAGCATCTGGGAGGGCAACGCCCGCGTTCGCCGGTAATTCCACCTCAGGAAACAAGCCGGGGTAGGCTTATCCCGATTTATTGCCGCGTTTGATCAGCTGATTCCACGGCCACCACCCCGGTGACGCTGATTACGTTTTTGGATATCTTAAACTGCTGGATCGCATCCTGCCTCCGTTTATATATCCTCTCCCCTATACCCCACTATGAAGATCAATCGTCGCACCTTTCTAAAAGGAGTCGGTGGCGCCCTCTCCCTGCCCTTACTCGAGTCTTTCGGAGCCATCGGATCTCCGACGCCCACGCGGTTCCTCGTGGTCGGCAACCCGTTGGGCATGCACCCGGATAACTTTTTTCCCAAGACTTTTGGTCAGGATTTCATTTTCCCCGAAACGCTCAAGTCACTGGAATGGCTGCGTCGCCGGATGACCGTTATCTCTCACACGGATCACGGAATGGTGAGTGGCCACGGACGGGAGTTGTCTTTCCTCAACGGTATTTTGCCTGAGACCGCAGCGGCCTATCCGGAAAAGAACATCTCCATCGACAACCTGATCGCTCGCCGCACCGGTTCCCGCGTCCGTTTCCCTGCCATCAACGCCGCCCTCGAACGCGGTATCCGGATGAGTTGGAATTCGAACGGCGTGGAAATAAAACCCTTCACCGATCCCCAAAAGCTCTTCGATCACCTCTTCCTGAACCTGTCGGCTTCCGAGCGGAAAACCCGCCGTGAACTCATCGAACGCAACGGCAGCATTCTCGACACCGTATCGGACCAACTCTATTCGTTACGCCGCAATGGCACGACCGCCGACCGTGTTCGTTTGGAGCAATATGAAACGTCGGTGCGTGAACTCGAAGGCACCTTTGCTGATCGGGAAAACTGGATGGATCGCAACAAGCCGACCTACGATATTTCCGAGCACTTCAAGGACTACGAAGTTACGGTCGAAAATCGTTATAACGCCATCTTCGACATGATCGGTTACGCCTTCGAAACTGACCTCACTCGCGTCGCCACCATCGCGTTCCCCAACCAATTGAGTTACACCGACGTCGATGGTGTGACCCGCGGTTATCACGCCTGCACTCACAACGGTAAAAAACCCGAAATCATCAAGGAACTGGTGAACATCGAATCGTTCCAGATCGCCCAGTTATCGCGCTGTCTCCAAAAACTCGATGCCATCCAGGAACCGAACACCGAGGGCACGCTACTCGACCACACCGTCGTGCTATTCGGCAGTGGCATGGGCTACGGTGGCACCCACTCAAACCGTAACCTTCCCATCATGGTAGCGGGTGGCGGCTTCAAACATCGGGGTCACGTCAATGGTCGCGGCACCGATGGCAATAACATGCCGCTGTGTAATCTATTCGTGACCATCCAACAGCGCTTCGGCATCGAAAAAGACATTTTCAACACGAGCCAAGGCTCTTTCGATCTCGCTCATGGGTAAGGCCGAACTGACCGGTAAACTGGGCCTTTGGGCGATCGCTGCTTCGATCGGTTGGGCGGAGCCCAATGTGCTGGAGCAGCATTGTTCAGAATGCCACAACGACGACGACCTCAAAGGCGAGTTCAGTCTCACCGATCTCGGCACCGGCCCGACTGAGGACAACGTATTTTTCTGGGAAGACAGTTTCGATTTTGTGGCTTCCGGGGAAATGCCGCCGGTCGATGAAGTCGACATCACGGAAACAGAGCGCGCCGCCTTGGTCAATTTCCTCGAGGACACCTTGCGCCTGTTTCACGAACGCGGCCAACCCGCTCCATACGTCCCTCCCCGCCGCCTCAACAACCGCGAATTGACCAACAGTATCCGGGACGTCCTCCTGATCGAGGATGTCGGCACCCATCAGCCTACGGCCAACCTGCTGGGTGACACGTTATTCGCTGGATTCGACACCCATGGTGATTCGTTGGGGATAAGTGAATTTCATATCGAACAATACATCGAATCGCTACGCAAAGTCGTGAACGGAGTCATTTTTGAGGGGGCCCAACCCGCGGTTCAAAGATTCAGAGTTCCGGCCCAGCGGATGGAATTTGTCGGCTCACGCGGCAACGACCGATTCGAGGATGCTCACCGCAAATTCGACAGCGTTGATATCATCGACATGCGCAAACGGATCTATTTCGACAACTTCGAAACCGTCCCAACCAGCGGCAACTACCGGATTAAGATCCGCGGCACGGCAATCGATCGAGCCATCTATGACGAAGCCGCGACGGGCACCTACCACGCCGATCCGATTCGCCTGCGCGTGCACCTGGGTGATCGCATTCGCGACTTCGATCTACCCGACAACGAGGTGTTCGAAATCGCGCTGGACGAATGGCTGGTCGCCGGGACACGGGTCCAGCTCAGCTACCCCACCGATGGCCTCCGAATTCTCGCCAACGGTAACTTCAAATTCCAATTCCGTATCGCCCACGACTACCTCGAGAAACACAACCCCGAGCTGCACGCTCGTGTCATTCGCGACGAAGTCCCATTGGCCAAATTTCGCAGCACCGCCCCCAGTCATTGGGTGCATTGGGTGAATTATTGGCAGGGCCCCCGACCGCGTTTGTTCGATGCCGAAGTCGAAGGCCCCTACTATTCGGAGTGGCCGGCGACGCGCCAACAACAACTCCTCGGATCCGAACCCCAAGTCGGCAACGCCGAAGAGATTTTACGACCGATTGCGGAACGCGCGTGGCGACGAGAAGTGAAACGGGGTGAACTCGCACCGCTGGTGAAACTCGTGGAATCGCAGGCACCGAAGCTGGGCACCATCGGTGCCCTCAAAGAGGGGATCGTTGCCGTGATGGTTTCTCCGTCGTTTTTGTTGCTCAACGCCCCTGAATTGAGTCCCGCTGATCGATTCGCGGCGAAGTTCAGCTACTTTCTACAGAGCACGACGCCCGACGCCGGCCTGCGACAGGTGGCGGCGAAAGATCTCTTGAAAGACTATGCGGCCGTGCGCGACGTGGTCGGACGTAAGTTTGAGTCCGGCCATGCCACCCCCTTTATGGAGGCGTTTCCGAAAGCCTGGCTGCAGTTGGACCGCATCAATTTCATGGCGCCCGATCCAGATCATTTCCCCCTCTTCGATCGCAAGCGACTGAGTGGTGACATGTCCGCCGAAGCGGTGCGTTTTTTCCGCCACGTGGTGGAAAACAACCTGCCCATCACCGAATTTCTCGAGGCGGATTATTCGTTTATCAACGCCGATCTGGCCAAGATCTATGACGTCGATGGTGTGCCGCAGGATTCAGTCCTGCGACACTACACCTTCGCCGATGGTAGACGGGGAGGTATTTTGGGCATGGGAGCCTTTCTCACCCTCACCGCCGACAGCTTGGGCACGTCGCCCATCCATCGCGCCATCTACGTGATGGAAAACCTACTCGGCATCCACCCCAACCCACCCCCAGCAGACGTAGTCATCACCGAACCTGACGTGCGGCAGGCCAAAACCATCAAGGAGATCTTGGCCGCCCACACCGCGGACGAAACCTGTGCTTCCTGCCATCGCACGATTGATCCCTACGGCTACGCCTTCGAAAACTTCGATCCTCAAGGCGGATGGCGTGAAGCCTACACGATGCAGATTGCCAAGCGTCCGGGCCGAGAAGAGCTGCAACGCATCGCCGAGGAAGACAAACGGCTCGCGGATTTGGGCCTACCTCCCCTACCCAAACCTTGGCTGAACAAACCTCTGCCTATCGATGCCACGGAGAAGTTCCGCAACGGGGAGTCTTACAACAACATCGTCGAGTATCGCCAACTGATGAAGACGCCGACCAATCGGCACCGATTCGTACGCTGCTTCGTGACCAAATTACTGACCTACGCCAATGGAGTCGAACCCGACAACTACTGGGAAATTGAGAAATTGGTGCAGCGCTCCGCCGAGCAGGAATATCGCATCATCGACACCATCGCCGCGGTTATCGACAGCCCAATTTTTCGCGAAGAACGCCTCGATCTACCCGAGGCTACAGCGGTTCTAGCTCAAACCCCGGTCCAGTGATGTCGGGCGTAAAGCCCGACCCACTCTGCAGGACGCGCCAACGGTGGGTCGGGCTTTAGGCCCGACAGGCGGCAACAAGTCGAAAGCAGCGTTCGCTTATTGCCTAATCTCGTAACCCTCTTTGGCGGAAATCTTCTCGAGCAACGCGTTGAAGGTCTGGTTGACCTCAGCGTCCTTCAAGGTGCGATCCGCGGCGCGGAAGCGCAGAGAAAACGCGAGGCTCTTGGCGCCTTCCGGCAACCCCTTTCCTTCGTAAACATCGAACAGGTTCACGTCTTCAAGCGCAAATGACTTGGGCGTCACATCACGCGCGAATTTGGAAAGGTCCTTGAGCACCTCGCCGGCCGTGGCGCTTTGCGGCACGATCAGTGCCACGTCGCGCAAGGCGGCGGGTTGAAGAGAGAACGGTTGGAAACGTTTGCGCTTTCCGCCGCCCTTCAGCCGTTCGGGCAGAATTGCGAAAATTCCAGCCAAGACTTTTCCTTCAATGCCACGCGATTTGAGTCCGGCGAGATCAAGCATGCCGAACCGGGCGGTCCAACCGTAACGCATATCACCCTGCAAGGTGTGCTGCGCATCCTGCCAACCGGAACTAGCCGGACTATCGTCGGCCAAGTGAGGCTGGCGGGCCAGATCTACGCCCGCGTTGTCAGCTAAAGTTTCCACCAATCGTTTGGTCGTATAGAAGTCGCTCGATTCGCGCTCTTTCCACGCCGGAGCGCCATCGGTCGCGATCACAAATCCAACTGCAGCACATTCCACCACTCCGTCTTTTTGCGGAATGAAAACGCGACCGGTTTCAAACAAACGCGATACCGCGTTTCCACGAGATTGGTTAAGTTTAAGCGTATCGAGTAAACCACTAACCATGGACGAACGCAGGTGCGATTGATCCTCTACAAAGGGGTTGTCCAAAGCGAGTGGTTGAACCGCAGCATTTCCTGACCAGGTCGAGATTTCAGCGGACGATCGCAAAGAATAAGTCACGCATTCATTAAAATTCTGGCCAATGAGATAAGCACCAACGCGACGATTGAATTCTGCGATAGGATCATCTTTGGCCAATAGGCCCGGTCCCGTTACGGTAGTCGCCGGAATTTTTGCGGTGCCATGCACGCGCAAGATCTCCTCCACCAGATCGATCGGACGATCCAAATCGCTACGCCAACTCGGAATCCGCACCGTCCATTCGACGCCAGCGTCTCCCTCTTCTTCGCGCACGATCAGCAAATCCAATGCCTCCAAGGCGCTGCGCTGGTCTGCATCGACTATTTCAAAGCCCAAACGGGAGCGCACCCAAGCGGGGATGACGGCGACTTCGCGTTCCCACGAGACATCGCTACCGATGCGTTGGGTCGAACCACAGAGTGTGCCACCGGCAGTTTCCAAAATCAGCGCAATGGCACGACTGGTCGCTTCGGGCACGGCATGGGCATCGATCCCCCGTTCGAAGCGGTAGGAAGAATCTGAACTGAGTCCGAGAGCACGTGAAGTGGCGCGAATGGAGAAACGCCGAAACACGGCTACCTCGAGAACGAGGTCGGTCGTGCTTGCGTCGACTCCAGAATTCTCGCCGCCCATGATACCGGCCACCACAACGGGTTTTTCAGCGTCAGCGATGACGAGCATATCGGTGGTCAGTTTGCGTTCCTTCTCGTCCAGCGTGACCAGCGTTTCGCCCTCAGTCGCGCGACGAACAATAATCGAGGATCCGCCAAGTTTATTCGCGTCAAAGGCGTGCATGGGCTGCCCGTATTCGAGCATCACGTAGTTGCCGATATCCACGAGGTTGTTGATCGGGCGCACGCCGACTGCGGATAGACGTTGCTGCATCCAATCCGGACTCGGGCCGACCTTCACCCCGGAAATCACCGAAGCAGTGTAGAGCGGACAATCCTCGTCGTGATCGACGCGCAGATCCTTAAATAGATCCGGCCGGGCAGCGGCAGCCGCGGCGTGATCGGTTGAGGGGTAACGCAGTTCCCGACGGAACCACGCCGCAAGTTCACGGGCCACGCCGAGGTGACTTTGGCAGTCAGGACGGTTGGGCGTGATCTCGATATCGAAGACGATGTCTCCGGCGGGCAGCGCGGCATTGATCGGTGTGCCCACTTCCGGACGATCCGCCAAAAGCATCAGACCCGAGTGGTCCTCACCAATCTGGAGTTCCTTGCCGGAACACATCATGCCTTCGGAAGCCTCACCCCGAATTTTGGACGGCTTGATTTTGAAATCACCCGGGAGCACGGCACCGATTAGGGCCACCGGCACCCGGTCACCGACTTTATAATTCTGGGCGCCACAAACGATCCGTTTGGTGTCACCGTTTGCCTCGCCGACTCCAACGCTACAAATCGAAAGCCGATCGGCGTTGGGATGTTGGTCACGCGTGAGGATTTCACCGACCACGACGTTCTCGAGTTGAGGAGCTCCGGTCGATTCGATGCCCTCAACCTCGAAGCCGAGGAAGGTTATCGCTTCAGAAATCTGTTCGTCCGTCAGACCGGTGAGGTCGACGTAGTCTTGCAGCCAATTGCGGGAAATTTTCATTTGTTGGAAAAGTAGTGAGTGGCGAGTAGTGGGTAGCGAGTAGGCTTGAGACTCATCGCTTCATTCCGTTGATGTAACCTTGGAGGAGCCGGGAGACTTCTTCCAAATCGGCCTGCAACACTAAGGTGTCAGCGTATTTCAAATCGTGGGCCAAAATAAGGTGATAGAGGCACTCGTCAGCAGATGCCTGGGCCATGTTGTAATAACGGATCTTATCCGGGAGCGTGCGCTTTCGAAAGCCCTCGACAAAATTGGCCGGAACGCTCGCAGCCGCTCGCCTCAACTGCGATGTAAGCCCGAAGGATTCGTGCTTGGGAAACTCACTCGTGAGCAGGTAAATCGCCAAGGTGAAGTCATGTGCCTTCTGCCAGGCAATCACTTCGCGAAAGGATTGTGATCGGGATTCCATGCTCATTACTCGCTACTCGATACTCACTACTGTTTCTTAGCCGAACTGGCGAAGAAACCTCAGATCGTTTTGGTAGAAATAGCGGATGTCATCGATGCCATACATCATCATGGCAATGCGTTCGATACCCATGCCGAAGGCGTATCCACTCCACACCGAAGAATCGTAACCGATATCGTCGAACACGGCCGGATCGACCATGCCGCAGCCCATGATTTCGACCCACTCCTTGTTCACCTTCGACAGGTGCTTGGCGGAGAGATCGACTTCGAAGCTGGGCTCGGTGTAACCGAAATAATGCGGACGGAAGCGCACCTTCGTATCGGAGCCGAGGAGCGACTTCAGAATGTAATCAAGCAGTGCTTTCAAATCCTTCACCGTCACGTTCTTATCGACGTATAGACCTTCCATTTGATGGAAATTGGCTGAGTGGGTGGCGTCGACCGTATCGCGACGATAGACGCGACCTGGCGAGACGATGCGGATGGGCGGCTCCCCTTTCAACATGGTGCGAATCTGCACCGAAGAGGTATGCGTGCGGAGGAGGTATTTCTCGTTCTCTACCTTTTTATCGATGTTCGAGAATTTTGCGTCCGTCGGGAAATAGAAGGTATCCTGCGGATCGCGCGCCGGATGCGTCGCCGGCGTGTTCAACGCATCGAAACAGTAATACTCCGTTTCCACTTCCGGGCCTTCCACCACGGTGAAACCAACCTTCTTGAGAATCGCATTGAGCTCTTCGCGCACCAGCGTGAGCGGATGCCGGGTTCCGGCGATGGAATCGGGTGACGGCAACGTCGGGTCGATGGCGGGCCCAAGTTGAGCGGCAAGTTCAGCGGCTTCGAGACCGCTGAGGGTCGCATCCAGCAACCCTTGGAGCGCGTTCTTGGTCTCGTTGATGAGCTTGCCCATGGCGGGACGCTCTTCCTTCGAAACCGTCCCCATCTGCTTCATCAAACCGGTGAGTTCGCCTTTGGGACCGACCAAAGTAGCTTTGAGCGACTCGAAATCGGGTCGCGACGTGATGTTCGGGAGTTCGGATTTCGCCCGTTCGACGAGGGCGGAGAGTGAATCTTGCATGGGAAAGGCTAAAAAAAGAGGACGGCGCCCCAGTATACGGGACCCGTCCTCCGGGGAAATCAAGGGAGACGAGCCCACGGGGCTCGCGTTTGGTGATTTTAGGCCTGCGCGGTGGCAGCGACCTTGGTCTTCAACGCGTCTTTGGCTTGTTGCACAATGGCAGCGAAGGCGACCTCGTCGCGAACGGCGATATCAGCAAGGATCTTGCGGTCCAAACCGATGTTGGCGGCGTGAATACCTTCAATGAAGCGAGAGTAGCTCATTCCTTGGGCGCGGACAGCCGCGTTGAGGCGGATGATCCACAGGGCACGAGCGGTACTCTTCTTTTTACGACGGTCGCGGTAGGCGTATTGCCAAGCATGTTCTACAGCGTCTTTAGCGTAGCGGTAGAGCTTGGATTTACGCGCGTAGTAGCCCTTAGCGAATTTAAGGACTTTCTTGCGGCGCTTGTTAGCGGCGGGAGCGTTAGTGGCACGAGGCATGTTTTATATGTATGTTTGGTTTTGGAGCCGTCGGGTCGTCTCGTTAGGAATCACCCGGACAGCAATTGCGAATTAGAAGCGCTATTTACTTCAAACCGTGCGGGAGGGCACGCTTCAAGTTAGCCGCGCGACCGGGCGACACATGTTTGTCCTGGGAGGCGCGACGCTTTTGCTTCGAGCTCTTAGTGGACAACAAGTGACGAAAACCGGGAGTGCGACGCATCAACTTGCCGGTTCCGGTCAATTTGAAGCGCTTGGCGATGGATTTTTTGGTCTTCTGCATGAGGAGAGTTGAAGAAAACAGAGTGCGCCATGGGGCTTGGCAAGGGCAATTTTGCCGAAAGCTCCGGAGCTCGTGCTTTATGGGTTAACCAAATTCCACGATGAGACCCGGTGGGGCACCATCCGTTGACCATGATGAGAAACCGACGACGCTAGGCATCTTCAATCAGATCACCTCACCTGACTTCCCATCGAACCTTTTAAAACCATACAAAATTCGAAAAAAGTTGGTTGACAACCCGAGGGCCAGAATGAGCTATTCGCCGTTCCATTGCTTGGCTCCCTAGCTCAATGGTAGAGCAGTTGACTCTTAATCAATTGGTTCTCGGTTCGAGTCCGAGGGGGGCTACCAATTTCCGTTCTTTATAACTCGCCCCTTTGAACACTCGCAGTAGCCGTTGCTGCCGGTAATCTACCCCAGTTTTCCCAATTTCGCCGGCGTAGCTCAATGGTAGAGCACCTGTTTTGTAAACAGGCGGTTACAGGTTCGATTCCAGTCGCCGGCTCCACTTCCAGAAGAAACCAGCTTCAGGATCATAAATGCCCGATGGTGTAATGGTAGCACGAGTGACTCTGACTCACTTCGTCTAGGTTCGAGCCCTAGTCGGGCAACCATGATGCTTGGAACCGTAACGTAACGTGATGGAGACAGTCTAATATACCGAACGACGTTGACACCGCGAGATTGAGCGAAAACTTCTTCCCTCTGCCATTCACTTTCTTGGTCTAAACATCAACCCAATCATACCCTATTTTAGCGCCCAACGCCCCTACCTATACCTCGATCCCCTCACTGGCACAAACTATGCCCGGACAGATTTCCGGTTGCTGACTGCCCAACCTTCGGACGAAGTAGAATTATCCCCTTTCCCCTCTCTTCTCTTAATAAACTAACCTCACAACTCTTCTCCTTAATCATAATTAGATAACATGACCTCACTTTCCCTACCGATCGCTTTCTTGATGGGCCTGTCTCCAATGGAGTTCTTCATTCATGGTGGATACATCATGTGGCCAATCATCGTTCTTTCCTTCGTCATCGTGACGGTGGTTATTGAACGCGTCATCTTCACCCTCCGTGAGTCGATCAACCGCGACCGCGAGTCAGTCGACAAGCTGCTTGAGCGCGTCGAAGCTGGTGATTTCGAAGGTGCGATCAACATCGGCAAGAAGTCCAAAGACTTTCTCGCCCGTATCCTTGTTTACTCCCTGACCCACCGCGACACTTCAATGGCTAACGCCTTCGCCCGTGCGTCCAACCAAGAGATGCAACGCTACAACCAAGGTATGCCGACCCTCGACACGATCGTTACCGCCGCCCCTTACGTGGGTCTGCTCGGAACGGTTACGGGTATGATGGCAACCTTCGCCGCTCTCGGTGAAGGTGGCGACATCGGTGCCAACGCCGGCGCAATCACCGGTGGTGTGGGTGAAGCTCTCATCGCTACTGCTTGTGGTCTCGCAGTCGCTATTTTTGGTCTGTTCCCGTTCAATTACATGAACGCCAAGATCGCTCAGGCTAAGCACGACATCTCCGATGCGTCCAATGCCCTCGAGCTGATCATGAGCAAATCCGAAAGCAACACAGCGGCTTAACCCGCTCTACTGCTTTATTTTAACTCTAGCTCACCCATAACATGGCAAGCTCAGGAGGCGGCACCAACGCCGACGGGACCAAGAAGGCGCGCATTGAGATTATCCCTCTCATTGACGTCATCTTCTTCCTGCTCGCGACCTTCGTGCTCTTTACGCTCTCCCTGAATAAATCGGAAGGCGTCTCGGTCTCACTACCCGAAACCGCCACGAGTAAAGCCCGTGATCCCGCCGGCACCTACACCATCAGCATCACTGCTGAGGGCACGCTGGCGTGGAACAAGGACATGATCTCACTCGATGAATTCTTGGAACGACTCGACGTAGTCTATCAGCAGGAAGGCAAAGAAGCAGAATTCTTGATCAATGGTGATCGGGAAGCCTACTTCAGCCAAGCTCGCTACGTCTTCGACGAAGTGCGCAAAACCGGCTTCCAGAAGGTGAAAATCGAAACTCGGGTCCTACCCCAGTAAGATTTTACGCCTAATAAATCTTAAATCTGCACGTATAACTTATTATGGCCGGTGGCAGCAAAACTCAAAAACTGACCGAAGAGCACGTTAAAGAAGCTCGAATTGAGATCATCCCTCTCATCGATGTTATCTTTTTCCTCCTCGCGACGTTCGTCCTCTTCACCCTCTCCCTGAATCGTATTCAGTCGATCGACATCAACCTCCCTCAGGCTGTCCCGCCTAAACCGCAGGACAATGATGACGATAAGCCGGTGACCCTCCAGGTCTCCGACAACGGTAACTACTATTGGAATCAGGAACTTATCACCCTTCCCGAAATCGGTTACCGTCTCGGTAACTACGTCGACGACGAACCAAACCCCCGGGTGCTTCTAGCTTCCGATGATTTGGCGAAGTATGAAGATGTGATCCGTGCACTCGACATTGTCCGCAGCGTCGATCGCGAAAATCCCAACAAGGTGCAGGTTTCGTTCGAAACCGTTTATCGCCCTACTGGCCGCTAACCCTAAAACGACTCACTCATGACCAAAGACCTATTTATTGGCCTGTTGATTTCCGTTACTTTGCACGCGGCCTTCCTTTTCGGTGAAAAATTATTCCCCGAAGGAGAAGTAACTGCCGTTGCAGAAGCGGAAGAAGAATTCACCATCGAAATGATGGAAATGCCTCCCCTCGAGCCTGAGCCCGAGGACATTATCGATGTGACCGATGAGGCTCCTCCCGAAGAAATCGAGTTTGCCCCACCCATGAACGCCGATGTGCCCACCGTAAACGTGGACTCTGCTTTCGTTCAAAAGCTACAACCTCCTCCTCCTCCAGGCCTCGATCGCCCGACCGGCATCATCTCCATTCCTAAGACCAGCGCATCCCGTGCGATCGGCCGAGGGATGAACGACCTCTTCGACCTGAAGAACCTCGACCAAGCTCCTTCCCCCCGCTTCCAATCCAAACCGGTCTATCCGTTTGAAATGCGTCGCGCTGGAATTGAAGGCCAAGTTCTAGTCGGCTTCATTGTAGATTCACGCGGAACCGTCCGCGAAGCCTACTCCATCCGTTCGACCCATCGCGAATTTGAATCATCTGCGGTGCAAGCCGTCGCCAAATGGCGCTTCCGTCCTGGTAAAAAGGGTGGTCGCGCCGTCAACACCCGCATGCAGGTCCCAATCGTGTTCAGCATCACCGATTAATCATGATTCGAACCACTCTCATCTCCCGCCTGATTAAATCAGGTGTCCTCGCCCTCTCCTTTGCCGTCGCCATCCCCGCAACGTCATTCGCTCAGGACTCCGAAGCACCGAAAAAGGAAATATCGGATAAAGGTTCTGAAGCGCTGGTTAAATTGCAGGAACTGACCGACGCCAAAAATTGGGACGGTGCCATGACCTTGATCAACGCCGGACTAGCCGGGGCAAAGCCAGAGACCTACGAAACCATGGTCTTCAGCCAAATCAAGGTTCAGGTTCTTCTCACTCAAGAGAAATACGCTGAGTCTATTCCCCCGATGGAAACCGCCCTTCGTTTGGGTCGGACCTACGACTTTATGGAACACAAACAGTTCCTCGAGTTTAACCAGATCCTCTCGCAGCTCTACTTCCAAGAAGCCAATGACATCAAGGGGACTACCCCGGCCGATAAACGCCTCCGCAAGGACTACCTAGTCAAAGCTTATCAAGCTATTCAGGTCTACCTGAAGGCGAATGAAAATCCGACGGAAGACTCGCTCTCTTACGCCGCGACGATGATCTACACCCAAGCTACGATGGTAGACGGTGAGACCGACATGAAGCTGCTCAACGAAGCCCGGGCAATCGCGGAAAAGGGTATCCTCCTGAATCTCAAACCTCGGGAAAGCTTCTACGTTCTAATTCTAGCTGCTCTTCAGCAGGAAAACAAAAACGTCGAGGCTGGGGAAATTCTCGAACTGCTGGTCGCGCAATACCCGACCAACAAACAATACTGGGCTCAACTACAAGGAAGCTACCTCACTCTAGCGAATGATGCCGAGGACGGCTCCCGTGAGTCTCTGGAATGGAATATCCGCACGGTCCACACCATCGACCGAGCTCAGAAACTCGGAATTCTCGATGATCCCCGTGATCATTTCAATCGCGTGGGTATCTTGATGAATATCCAACAGTTCGATCAATCGATCAACTACCTCAAGGAAGGTCTCGCCAGTGGTAAGATCGAAGACACCCAGAAAAATTGGGAATACCTCGCATCTTCCTACCAGCAGGTGAACAAAGAATTTAATGCCATCGACGCGTTAAGCACTGCCTCTAGCAAATACCCCACCGAAGGTGAACTAGATTTCCGCATCGCGAATCTCTATTACATCATGGATAAGATTGAAGATGCCTATAAGGCCGGCAAAGTTGCGCTGAACAAAGGTAAACTCAATAACCGCGCCGTTGTTTCCCAATTCGTGGGTTATCTTGGCTACGAACTGAAGAAATTCGATGAAGCCCTCCCGTTCGTTGAAGAAGCTATGAAACTCGGAGCTCCTCAAGCTGAAGGACTAATCAAGGCCATCAAAAATTCAATCGAAGAGCGCAAGATCGCCCTCGAAAAAGACATTTAATTTAATCCCCACTTACTGATATGAAGAAAGCTTACTTCCTCGCCCCGGCCATTGCTCTGGTCATATTTTACTTCTTTTACGCGGGTGCCGTTGATCACTATGACGCTGAAAAAGCGGCCGTTATTGCCGATGCCAAAGCAGAGCGCATCGCCGACATGAAGCAAGAAGCTAAGGACCGCGAACAGGCCATCAAAGAGGCCCTCGCTCTCAACGCTGAACGCAAGACGGCCCGCTTAGCCAAAGAAGCTGAAGAGCTCGCCAAAAAAGAAGCCCGCCAAGATGCCATCGAGGCCCTTGATATTACGCGTTCGGAGCGTGACCGCCTGAGAGACAAGGTTCGTGATCTAGAAGACGACGTGAAAACCGTCGAAACTCAGATCGCAGAAACCAAAGTTGAAAAGGCCCGTCTCGTCGACGAAGCCGAATTTCTCCGCGGATTCGTAACGGTTGCCCAAACCAACGAGAAAAAATTCCAGACCGTCCTACTCGACATTCAACAGGCGGAGAAGGCTCACGCCGCCGCCCTTATCGCAGCGGCTGCCGCTGCCGCTGCCGATAAGAAATAATTAACGCCCATACCTACCCTTCAACCATGAATAAGTCTTACATCATCGTTCCGTTGATCGCATTGGGCATCTTCGGATTCCTCCACAACGACTTCTCCAAAAAAGATGCCATCAAACAAGCTGCTGAACACGCAGCAGAAGTAGCGGCAAAACAACTCAAGGCTGACGAAAAAGCCGAAGCCGAACGCCTATCCAAGGAAGAGGCTGCCAAGCGCACCGCCGAACGTGAAGCCGTTGCAGCTAAGAAAATCGCCGATCGCGATGCTAAATGGAAAGCCTCCGGCGACGAAATTGCTCAATATGATGCCGAAGCCCAAGCAACCGCCGACACCCACCAAGCTAAAATCAATGAGCTTGAGTTGAAACTCGGCGCCCTGCGCAAGGATCGTGAAACCCTCAAACAAGAGACTTACGATGGCCTAAAGGCCGTGGAATCAGCCCGGATCGCCAAGCGTAATGCCGAGCTACAAGTGCAACGCATGGCGCAAATGGTGACCCAGAAAGCCGAAACCAGCGTGTTGGTTAAGAAGCCTATCCTGCCACCACCACCTCCCCCTCAAGGTAGAAGGTAATTCTGATACCCTCCTTTTCAAAACCCGATCGTAACGATCGGGTTTTTTTTGTGCCTGGATGAAAGTTGAAGCCCGGGGTCGGCGACCCCGGCTACAGCGTGCTGCATACCTTGCAACGGCTTGAGGGTTGTAGCCGAGCTCTCCCGCGCCTGCGGGATCGGTCGGTTGAGTAAGAGTTGGTCGCCTAAGGGGGGCAAAAATCACCGTAAATTTGTAGCCATGAGCCCCTTGCTGGGCGGCTTAGCCGATGAAGCTATTCCAGAGGCCAGAAGTATTACAGCCGAAGGGGTCTTGATGAAGTCACAACGTTCCGTAAGCAATGTGGGGTAATAATACTAAAGGCGTTTTGTCCCAAGACGGATTACGATCTCCCTGACGGCGAGGACCTGACCTTGCAATCCCAAGCACAAGTCACGTCAATTCACCGTCGGAGATTTATCCCGTCCCTTACCCTATAAATCTATGAGACGTTTCACCCTCGTTGCCGCTTCACTACTATCTGCCTCTTCATTTATCGGAGCTATCATTGCGGAGGATCATGCCTCCGACCCCACCCAAGTTCCTCTCGATTTGTTTAAAGCTCCGGCTGGCCTAGGAGTCACCGTCTGGGCCCATACGCCGATGCTGCGTAACCCCACCAATATGGATATCGATCGCGAGGGCCGTATCTGGGTCGCGGAGGGCGTAAATTACCGTAGGCACGCTGGTCGTGATCCCTTGGGAGACCGTATCACCGTTATCGAAGACACCGACGGCGATGGCGTAGCCGACTCTTCCCACACCTTTGTGCAAGAGCCCTTCCTCGGCGCCCCACTCGGCGTGGCGGTAATCGACAACCAGATCGTCGTTTCTAACTCCCCCCATTTGATCGTCTATACTGACGTTGATCGAAACCTACGCTTTGATCCCAATATCGATAAACGCGACGTCCTGCTCACGGGGTTTGATGGCGTTAATCACGACCATTCAACCCACTCCGTCACCGTAGGACCCGACGGACTTTGGTATTTCAATCAAGGTAACGCCGGAGCGTTCTTCACCGATCGCTCAGGCAAGACATTCCGATTTGGCAGCGCCTATGATCCTGTTCCTTCCGGGGGAGCCACTCACATCTGGGGCCCTCGCCCTCCGGACTACGCCAGCGCCAAGAGTGATGACGGTCACGTCTACAACGGCGGCGTAGCCATGCGGATGAATCCAGATGGAACCAACGTTGAGCCCATCGGCCACGGCTTCCGCAACAGCTACGAACAAACCATCACGTCCTTTGGCGATGTCTTCCAAAACGACAACGACGATCCACCCGCATCCCGCACGTCCTATTTACAGGAATACGGTAATTTTGGATTTTTCTCCCGTGACGGCACCCGTCACTGGTCCGCCGATCGCCGCCCCGGTCAGGACACCCCGACCGCCGAATGGCGTCAGGAAGATCCCGGCACTATCCCCACCGGCGACATCTACGGTGCTGGAGCACCGACCGGCATCGCATACTATGAAAACGGAGCGCTCGGCAAAGACTGGCGCGGTCTCCTTCTGAGCTGCGAGGCCGCTCGCAACGTGGTCTTCGGCTACCAACCTCAGCCCGTCGGAGCAGGATTCTCCCTCGATCGCATGCAATTTCTCACGCCAAACCCCGAGCAAGAGCTCTCGGGCGTGGATTCCCTGCGCGGTAAGATGAACAACCAGCTCGTCACCCTCTTCCGACCTTCCGATGTCGCGGTAGGCCCCGATGGCGCTATTTATGTGACCGATTGGTTCGACGCCCGCGTCGGTGGTCATGCTGATCATGACGATACGATGAGTGGCACCATCTACCGCATCGCACCTAAGGGCTTTATGCCCCAGGTCCCGCAATTCGATCTCGATACCACCGCCGGACAAATCACCGCTCTCCGCAGCCCCGCCGTAAACGTGCGCTCTCTCGGCGCCACCCGTTTGCGTGCAGCCGGCGATGCATCCGTCGCGTCACTCAAGACCCTGCTCGACGATGAGAATCCCTATATCGCAGCGCGCGCCATCGCTATTTTACCCCATCTCGGTCCCAAAGGGATCGCCGCCACCCACCAATTGCTAACGCACCGCAACGAGCAATTCCGCATCGCCGCTTTCCGCGCGCTCCGTCGCGCCAAGGCCCCACTTGAAAAAGCCGCTGGGAAGCTCGTTCGCGATACGTCTCCCGCCGTTCGACGTGAAGTCGCGGTCTCTTTGCGCGATACCGCGGCCGAGATTGCCATCTCTTACCTCGTCGAACTCGCGGCCTCCTACGATGGTAGCGACCGCAACTACCTCGAAGCTTGGGGCACGGGCGCAACCGGCAAAGAGGAAGCCGTCTTCGCTGCCATCGAGGCCTCCAGCGATCCGCGCTTCAAACGCGATTCATCCCGCTACATCGATCTCGCGTGGCGACTCACGCCCACCGGATACGCCGCTAAATTCGCTGCTCGAGCCGCTGATGCCACCCTGTCAGACAAAGACCGACTCCAATCGCTGACCGCTCTCGGCTTCATTTCCACCCAAGCTGCCGCCGATGCGGTGCTAGGAGTCTACGAAAAATCTAACGGAATTGTGCAAGAGACCGCCCTGTGGTGGATGCTCAACTACATGAATCTCCGCTGGGCCGATACGGATCTGGCTGCTCAGATCAAAGCCAAAGGCATCTATGATCCCGACACCGTCACGGTCGTGCCCAACGTCCACCAGAAAGCCGATCCCAAGAAATTGATTTCTGTCGCCAGTGTGCTCGCACTCACCGGCGATGCTTCCCGCGGAGCATCCAAAGCTGCCGCCTGCCGTCTTTGCCACAACTTCGATGGTTCCGGCCCGAGCTACGGTCCGGCCTTGGACGGTTGGGTCGATCGCCAAGGCGTCGAACAGGCCATATTGGCCATCGTCAACCCTGGCAACGACGTGGCTCATGGCTTCGAAGGTAGCCGGATCGATCTCAAAGACGGCGGTTCAGTCTTCGGTATCGTTTCAACTTCAGGTGACCCAACGGTGATCAAGTCCATGGGTGGTGTCACTCAGATGATTCCCGCCAACCGAATACAGAAGAACAATCGCTACCGTGAGACCTTGATGCTCAGCGCCGACCAACTGGGATTAAACGCCCAAGACGTCGCCGACATCGTAACCTATCTCGGCGAAAAGTAGCACACGGTCCAGTCCCTTCCAATCCCCAAGGGAGGGACTACCGGTCCCGGGCAGAAGAGCACTCTTTCTCTTTATTCTTTATCGTTCTCTTTCTCCCGCCAGTCGCTGGGAGAATCGTGAGCGCGGCTTTCAGATCTCCAGTTTGGTCGATTCCACGCCTCCGCTTCGGGCTCAGCGAGCCCTGCTACATCAGAGGCCAAGCCCCTGGACAAAAATGCTGTAGCCGGGGTTTCTAACCCCGGTTCCCTGCCCCCCGAATTTTCGAGAGGCCTCACTCTATCGGGCTAGACCTGGCATGCTGTGCCCTCACGCCATCCTCTAGGTTCCGCCGCTGAAGCTCCACCTTGCCTCTCAGTCCCCCGCCCGATCCTCTCACCCCTACTGCAACAACTGCCGCGCTGGCGCGTAACCTGGGCTGATACGTAGTGCGCGTTGGGCGGCCGCTCGGGCCGCTTCCCGATCGCCCATCTGCCAATAGATTGTCGCGGCCGCGTAAGGATAATCAGGTTGCTGGGGCCCGGCCTTCTCCGCTTCCGCCAACGCGGTCAAAGCAGCGGGAATATCGCCTCTCTGATTTTTGAGCAGGCCCAAATTATACCACGCCCGATGATGGCTGGCGTCGCGTCGCACCGCAGTCGACAGCGCGGTTTCGGCTTCGGTTAACTTACTCGCCTCCGCAAAAGCGAGACCAGCCCGGAACATGGCTTCACCACTTTCGGGCTGTAACTGCGCCGAACGATAGAAAGCATTAGCCGCCTCTGGTAGCCGGCCAGCAGCCTGCAAGACCCGGGCATGGCTATCGTGAATGCCGGGCGAATACCGATCCCACTGCGTCGCCTGCTTCATCTCGTCCGCCGCTTCGCCTAACCGATCCGTATTGGCAAAATACTGCCCTTTACGCAGACGGCCACCCGGCTGATCCAAAGTGAGGTCGAGATACTCCAAAAACTCCTGGGCGAGTTTCGGTTTTGAATTCAATTCATGGGTCAAAGCCCAAGCCGCATCGAATCGCACCAATCGCGTGGGATCATCCAGCCCCGGACGGATTACGTCCTCCTGCCCCGGTAACCCGGTGAGCACCTGCATGGCCGACCCTCTCACCATCGGATCCTCATCCTTCGTGGCCGCACGGGCGATCTCCACGATCTCAACATGATGGTCAGCATGCCCCGCCAGTAACTGGAGGTAAGTCGCGCGCCAAGCCGGGATATCTTCAGTCTCCCAGAGTGCGAGTAAGGCGTCTACGGCGGCTTCCTCACCTGCTTGAGCCGACGCTATCGCGCGGGCCCGTGCCCGTTGGCGTGAGTCCATCTTATCACCATACCAGGCCGTGGTCTGCGCAATCGCCCAATCCACCGACTGATCTCCGTGACACCCATTACAAGCATTGGGGATATCCAGTTCCTTGGTCATGAGGGGATCCGGCTTCAGCCACCCATGATCATGTCGGGGCGACCTGATCATGTAATCCGTCGTCGGCATGTGGCACGAAACACACTGGTTGCCCGTGGAACCGTCCAAGTGACGGGAATGCGCGGTCGGATCGATCACCGGTGCGAGAATACCCGTCTGCGGCATCTTACGGCCCGGCGTGCTATGGCACTGCATGCACAGCGCGTTATTTTCGACGGGTAAGATCGTCTCACTCGTATGCGGATCGTGACAGTCCATGCACGACACTCCGGCGTGGTGCATCCGACTGAGTTTCACCGACGTCCAATTAAAATCTTCATCGCGTTGCTGTCCGTCGGGGTAAAACACCCCTGGTTGGACCGGCAGCGTCAGTCGGAAATGGTCCGAGTAATCTGCACCGGGCGGAAATTCGGCCGTGAGTTGCTCATTTCGCGCGTGGCAGTAAGCGCAGGTTTGCTCGGCCTGCTGACGATCGTGGATCCAATCCAGGCCGTCACTGGCAGCCGCCGCTGTGCCGTGCCCTTCCTTCACCGGTCCGTGACACTGAATGCAGCTGATGCCGTGCTCCACCCAACTCGAGGTATAGAGGTCCTGCTCCGCATCGTAGTTCTTGCGGTAACCCGTCATGTGGCAGTGGGCGCACATCGAATTCCAATTCATCCCCCGCCCCGTCCAATGTCCCCACTCGCCCGGGTAACGATTCTCGTCTCCGAAGACGTTGAACCATTCCTCTTCCGCGGGATCCCACGCCATATCAGTCGGCTGAATCCGACCTGTTTCCGTTTCGAGTAACATCTGACGCGATGGCTTCTGCCCGAGCGCCGCGCGCACCGGATAAACGGCCTCCGAGCCATCTTTCTTGATCATAACCATGGTCGGCCCCTCTTCGTTCGATTCGATTCGAAATTTCGAGCCCCCTTCAGAAATCTCCCCGTGCTCCGCGAAAGCCGCGTGTAACTCCGCGATATCAGCCGGTTGATTCGCGTTGGCGTGATCTGTCCCCTGCCATTTTTCAAAAATCTCCGCATGGCAAGCTCGGCAGCTCTCTGAGGTTTGTCCCTCCGCCATCGATGGCAGCGGATGTGCCCCGTGCCCCTCGGCAGCCATCGGCTTTGATGCCGCCGCCGTTTCCTCGGTCGAATCAGTCTTCCGACAGGCACCGACGACGAGAATCATGATCCCGCTTACTATCCAGACGACAAACGTCCCTCCTAACCAACGACCGGCACGGGGAGAACGTAATAAAGCAATGAATGGACGCACGCCCCGAACAAATCGGAATCAACATTCGGCGTAAAGCCGAGAGCTTCATCTATCTCCTAACCTTCCCGACCACCCATGCTCCGAGAGCAATCATCCGGGCGGTGGAATTTGAGGCGCTGTTTTTCGAATTTGAGGAGTGGTGAAGAGGTCTCCGCCTCAAAGCTCCCTCTCATGAAAAGCGCTTTCGGGCGTGGACCTCTAACTGCCCGCTTCTCGACTACCCCGTGGAGCCACCTTCATATTCCGGTTGGCGTTGGAACGGGTAGACCACGGGCGCGTCGATGAATTCTGGTTCCGGCTCGCCGCAAGATTCCATGCGACGCACCAATCGGGAGCGCATGTCGGTCACCACCTCTTTGAAACTCGGCATCCCGATCAGATTGGTCAGTTCCCACGGATCGGACTGTAAGTCGTAGAGAAAATCATCCGCATATTCGTCGGTTTGCCCGACGTCGAGTGGCTTACCATCAGCATCGACCTGAGGGCACCTCACACTGTATTTGAAACGCTCCGTGCGCACGCAGCGACCGGTTTGGCTTTCACTGATCTGCACGTAAACATCGTCAGGCCAGGCCATCGTGCGGTCCGCCACCAGTTGTTTGATGGAATTCCCCATCAATGTATCCGGAACTTCGATATCTCCGGCGTCGAGCAACGTAGCCGGCAAGTCGACCAAAGAACACAGCTGAGAGAGTTGACCTCCCCCCATGAACCCAGGTCCCCAGATTGCGGTCGGCACCCGGATCGATGCCTCATGACAAGAGCGTTTGTATTCGTCGTTGCGGGTCTTGAAGTGGCAGCCATGGTCCGAGGTGAAGAGGATGATGGTATTGTCATCAATCTCTAGGCTTTTGAGGGAATCCATGATGCGGCCCAGTCCTTCATCGCAGCGTTTAATCATTCCACAATACCCCGGCCAGTGTTGCGGAGCCGTGCCTCCAAGCTTGGCGAGGTCGGGCGGTAATGGCGCTTGAGTGTATTGTTTCTCGTAGCCATCCGGGGCAGGATAATTGTCGCTGTGGTTTTGATGGTGCGGTTCGAGGTAGGACAAAAATAGGAAGAATGGATCTTCCGAATCGGCCTTATCATCAATGTAGCGGATTGCCGCGTCGGTTTGAGCATCCACGCGATAACCCGGCAGTTTGACCTCATTATTATCCTTGTCCCAGAGGTGCGTATCGTAAGGACCAGACACAAATTCGAGTAAGTTGGCCGCCAACCAATAGTCATATCCGCCGCGGGCTTCCTTCGGCACGGCCCCAAAGGTATCGTGCGACATGAGGTGCCACTTACCAATGTAGCCCGTGTTGTAACCCGCTTCGGCAAAATAGGTCCCCAGCATCTTTAGGTGCTCATGCGGCCGCAGGCCATTGTGCCACACCCCGGTTTGGCTGGCAAACATCCCCGTCTGCAAACACGACCGCGCCGGACCACAGACCGGCTGACACGTGAAGCTGTTGTAAACATGGGTGCCTTCGTGCGCCATGCGATCAAAGTTCGGCGTCAGCCCCGAGGGGTTGCCATGCGCGCCGGTCGTATCGGCACGCTGTTGATCAGTGAAAAAGACAATAATATTGGGACGTGATGAAGCCATGGGGAAACGGGGTAATCGCAATGCAGGATGAACGGGTGACGAACCGCAAGCCGAGGTGACCGCAAACCGCTACCGGAAGATCGCGGCGACTATGGGTAGGGTTTTAATTGCTCGAGCGAATCGAGCTCAGGACTCCCGCCGCGGTTGCCGCTACCCGCACAGGTGTAGAGCGCACCTTGATGGAAGACGATTCCGGCACCGTGCCGACCGCGAGTAAACTGCGGTAGCTCCGACCAGCTCTCGGCCAAGGGATCGTAGGCATGGACTTGATCGTGCGCCGCCTGCTGGCGGTCGCTCTCGCCTCCCGCGACTAGGTAGCGGCCATCATGCGCAATTGAGAATGTGCCAGCGCGCGGTTCGGGGAGTTCCTCCGCGGCTGTCGTCCAGGTCGCGGACGCGATATCAAAAATGTCGAGGGAAGGCTCGAGTAGCTTGAAGGTCTCTTTGGTCTTGGCCGACGAGCGGCGACCACCCCCGGCGTAGAGTTTGCCATCAATCGCGGAGGCTTGGAAATGATCACGCAGGTGCGGCGCGTCCGGCCATTGCTTCCATTTTCCGGTCATTAAATCGAAGGAATCAAGCCAAGCGACGTGCCCATCCCAATGTCCGTTGATGATACCTGCCACGAGAAAGAGTTTTCCATCCGCGATCACCGCACCCGCCCCACCCCGACGACGACCCTCCGGGATCTCAGCGCCGTAGGTCCACTCGTCCGTCGCCGGATCATAGATCACCAATCGCGGTAGCGCTGTTTCATGTGGATACTTCCCGGTCATCGCCCCAGCGAGGATGATGCGACCGCGCCAAACCACGGGTTGGAAATGGTGAATCTCAACCGGAGGAGCCTTGCCTTCGGACCAGGAATTAGTTTTCGGATCGTAAATATCGACCGGCTGAATCCGACGTCCGCCTAGTAGGTAAAATTTGCCCTCACATTCCACGAACGCGGCTTCGTGGCGTGCATGCGGCCGCCCGGTCGGATCAAGTGTCTGCCACTCGCGCTCAGCAGCATTGAGCGCCGCGGAGGAAACGAAGAAAAAAAGTAAAAAGATGGACCATCGCGGAGATTTCATAAGTTCGAGGGGGAAAGGTCCATCATTAGGTCTGGGACCCAACAGAGTAAACCCATTCACAGGGCAATATTGCGTTGCCTTTAAACTTCCTGTCAGTCTCCCGCTTCGATTCCTTAGTTAATAAGTAAAGTGCAGTAATTATTCCGCTGCCTACCAAACTACTCAAAATCCCCCCATGAGCTTCACTCTCGGACTAGACTACGGCACCAACTCCGCTCGCGCTCTCATTGTGCGCTGCACCGACGGCAAGGAATTTGGTTCCTATGTCGTCGACTACCCCAGCGGACACCAAGGCATTCTCCTTGATACCAAGGACCACAACGTCGCCCGCCAGAGCCCTCTCGATTACCTGCATTGTCTCGAAGCCGCCACCAAGGGTGCCCTCAAAGAGGCTAGCAAAAAACGCGGCTTCAACGCCGCCAAGATCGTCGGCATCGGCGTGGACACCACAGGATCGAGCCCCATTCCGGTCGATGCCAAGAACCGCCCTCTCGTCGCCCAAAAGAAATTTGCCCAGAATCTCAACGCTCACTGTTGGCTATGGAAGGATCACACGTCCTGGAAAGAGGCCGACAAAATCACTGCACTCGCCGCGAAGCATAACCCCGAATACATCGCGAAGTGCGGCAACACCTACTCCTCCGAGTGGTTTTGGGCCAAAATCTGGCGCTGCCTGATCGTCGACCCCAAGGTCTTCAACGCCGCCCACTCTTGGGTCGAGATGTGCGACTGGTTACCCGCCGTGCTTGGTGGCATCAAGGACCCGAAGAAGGTAAAGCGCGGCATCTGCGCTGCTGGCCACAAAGCACTTTACAGCGACGATTGGGGCGGACTTCCGGATAAGAAATTCCTCAAGCGCCTATCGCCCAAACTCGCTGCGCTACGAGACCGACTCTACGACAAGGCCGAAGATGCCAGCGCTCTAGCTGGCAACCTGTGCGCCGATTGGGCCAAACGCCTCGGCTTGCCCGAAGGCATCCCGCTGGCCATCGGCGAATTCGACGTGCACTACGGCGCCATCGGCTCCGGCATCGCTGAAGGCACCCTCGTCAAAGTTATCGGCACCTCGACCTGTGATGTGGGCGTGGTTTCTGCCGACAAGGAAATCGCCGACATTCCTGGCATCTGCGGCATCGTCAAAGGCGCGATTCTTCCCGGCTACTACGGTATCGAGGCCGGACAATCCGCCGTCGGTGACATCTTCAAATGGTGGGTTGAGGTCGTTTGCGGCGGCGATGACAAGACTCACGTTAAATTCACCAAAGCGGCCGCAAAACTCGCACCCGCTGCGAGTGGCCTGCTCTCCCTCGACTGGAACAACGGCAATCGAACCATCCTCGTCGATCAACGCCTCACTGGCCTGATCCTCGGCAACACGCTGCACACGAGCGCACCCGAAATCTACCGGGCCTTGATCGAAGGCACCGCCTTCGGCGCCCGGGCCATCATCGAACGTCTGCGCGAATACGGCGTGCCGATCAAACGCGTCGTTTGCGCCGGTGGTATCGCCGAGAAGAATCCGTTCCTGATGCAAACCTACGCCGACATCACCGGCTGCACCATGCTGGTCGCCGGATCGAGTCAGGCCTGTGCCCTCGGCTCCGCCATCTCCGCCGCGGTTCTGGCGGGTGAACACGCCGACTTTGCCACCGCCGGGAAGAAAATGACTGCCCTAAAAGACGTCGCCTACAAACCCAACCCCGCCGCGCGCCGCACTTACAATCAGCTCTACAAACTCTACCGCCAACTCTACGACAGCTTCGGCGGCCTCAACAAGTCGGCCGACCTCTCCGGCGTCATGAAGGACCTCCTCACCTTGAAGGAAAAGGCCCGCCAATCCTAACCGGCCCAGCCTCCAGAAACTGTCATATACGACGTGACAGTTATATTTAAATCACTCTTATGAAGCTTCTTCCAAGTCCTGAAATTTGGTTCGTTTGCGGCTCGCAGCACCTCTACGGGCCCGGACCACTTAAAGAGGTCGCCGCCAACGCTGCTGCCATTACGAGCAATTTGGACAAATCCCGTCACCTGCCGCTCAAGCTCGTCACCAAGGCGCTACTCACGACGCCGGAAGAGATCACCAACCTCTGCGTCGCCGCCAACGCGGATCCGAACTGCGGTGGCTTGGTGATATGGATGCACACGTTCTCGCCTTCCAAAATGTGGATCCGGGGTTTGGATATCCTGCAGAAGCCGTTCCTTCACCTGCACACTCAGTTCAATCGAGACCTGCCTTGGGGCACGATCGATATGGACTTCATGAACCTCAATCAGGCCGCCCACGGTGACCGCGAAGCCGGGTTCATTCATACCCGCATGCGGCTCAGCCGCAAGGTGGTCGTTGGTCACTGGAGCGACGCCGAGGTGCAACAACGTATTGGTGCCTGGATGCGCGCCGTCCGTGGTTGGACCGATTTGCAAGGCGCCAAGTTTGTGCGCTTCGGTGACAACATGCGCCAAGTCGCTGTCACGGATGGCGACAAGGTCTCGGCCGAAATGCAGCTCGGGTTTTCCGTCAACACCCACGGCGTCGGTGATCTCGTCGCGGTTGTAGACGCCGTCAAAACTCGCGCGATTTCCGATCTCTGCGCGATCTACGAAAAAAACTACACGCTCGCGCCCTCCCTTAAAAAAGGCGGCAAACGCCACAACGATCTGCGTTACTCCGCGCGACTCGAAATCGGCATCGGCCAATTCCTCGAAGAGGGCGGATTCAAAGGGTTCACCGACACCTTCGAAGACCTTCACGGTCTCCGCCAACTTCCCGGCATGGCCACCCAACGGCTCATGGAGGCCGGTTACGGATTCGGCGGCGAAGGCGATTGGAAAACCGCCGCGTTGGTTCGCGCGATGAAGGTCATGGGACACGGCCTCAAGGGCGGCACCTCCTTCATGGAGGACTACACTTACCATCTCTCGCCCAAGGGCCACCAGGTGCTCGGTTCGCACATGCTAGAAATCTGTCCTAGTATCGCTGCCGCCAAACCTCGGGTGGAAATTCACCCCCTCGGTATCGGAGGTAAAGAAGACCCAGTGCGCATGGTCTTCGACGCCACCACCGGCAATGCTCTCAACGCGTCATTGGTCGACCTTGGCAATCGATTCCGCCTCCTCGTCAACGAGGTTAAAGCGGTCAAACACCCGAAACTGCCCAAGCTTCCCGTCGCACGTGCCGTTTGGGAGTGCCAACCCGATTTCAAGACCGCCTGCCAGGCCTGGATCCTCGCCGGGGGCGCCCATCACACGGGTTATAGTTACACCGTCACCGCCGAAGTCCTAGAAGACTTCACGACAATCGCGGGCATCGAACTCGTCTCGATCGACCGCGATACGCGCCTCACCGAATTCAAACAAAACCTGCGAAACAACGAGGTCTACTATCACTTAAACCAAGGCTTCCGCGCCTAGTTTTCTAGCTGCTAGATTCTAGTTACTAGCTGCTAGTCCCTAATCTTCCCACCATGCTCACTGAACTCAAACGCGAAGCCTACGAAGCCAACCTCGCTCTCCCCGCCCAGGGATTGATCAACCTGACCTTTGGCAACGCCTCCGCCATCAATCGCGATAAAGGAATCTTCGCGATCAAACCCTCCGGCGTCGACTACGCCGCGCTCACTCCCGAGCAAATGGTGCTGGTCGATCTCGAGGGCAATCAAGTCGAAGGTGATCTGCGGCCCTCATCCGATACGCCAACTCACCGCCGCCTCTTCCTTGCGTTCGAAAGCATCGGCGGCGTCGTGCACACCCACTCTACGCATGCCACGTCGTTCGCGCAGGCTGGACGGGCCATTCCCATCTTTGGCACCACCCACGCCGACTACTTCTACGGCGACATCCCCGTGACTCGAAAAATGACTGCTGCCGAAATCGGAGATGGAGCTTACGAGTGGGAAACCGGCAACGTGATCGTTGAAAAACTCTCCGACCATGATCCCGCTGATTTCCCGGCCGTGCTGGTGAATCGTCACGCGCCATTCACGTGGGGCGACTCCGTCGCCAAAGCCGTGGAAGTTGCCGTCGCCGTGGAGTATATCGCGCACATGGCTCTCATGTCTCTCCAGCTCGAACCCAACCTACCGACTATCGAACCGGAACTGCTCAACAAACACTTCAAACGGAAGCACGGCCCCGACGCCTACTACGGTCAAAGTGGTAATTGCTGAGGTAAACGTTTCGTTACTGACTGGATTCGGGTGCGATACTTCTCCTTGAGACTAAGCGCAAGGGTTCGGATGCAGTCGCTTTTTCGAGATCAGCTGATCACATTCACATTTCTACCCCATGAATAGTTCGACTGCGAAAATGAACCGCCGGTTTTTCCTCCGCGCCACCGGTCTCAGCCTAGCCCTTCCCCTACTCGAGTCCCTCACTCCGCGGGCATTGGGTTCGGGACTAGCTCTCGGGTCCCACACCGGCAACGCCATCGCCGCCACGCGCCCCCGCCGCATGGTCTGCATCGGCAATATGCTGGGGTTCTACCAACCCGAGTTTTTCCCCACCCAAGCCGGTCGCGACTATGTCATGCCTTCACTGCTTCGCCCGCTCGCGTCGCATCGAGATGACTTCACTTTATTCTCCGGACTGGATCACGGCCTGAAGGGCGGGCACTTCGCCATCCACTCCTTTCTCAGCGGCATCCGCAGCATGGACGCCAAATCAATGCCGGAGGGGAACATCAGTGTCGATCAACGTGCCGCCGAAACCATTGGCGGAGCGACGCGCTTCCCCTCCCTCACCATCGGATCCCAGGACGGTATTCATGGTGGTTGCATGATGTCTTGGACTCGCAGCGGCACCCGCGTGCCGCCCATCTCCACGCCCAACGCACTCTTTCGGAAGCTCTTCCACACTGAAGACTCCAGTAACATCGCTCAACGAAACGACCAATTCGATCTCCAGTCTTCGATCCTTGATGCGGTGCACGGCGACGCCAAATCGCTCACCCGCAAACTCGGAAATCAGGACCGCGAGAAGCTGGATGAGTATTTCACTTCCGTGCGTGACGTGGAACGGCAGATCGCTCAACGCCGCCGCTGGGCCGACGTGCCCATGCCCAAGCCCGGAATGGAGGAACCGCGGAATACCGATTTCGTTTCCGATCTGCCGGTGCTTTATGATCTGATCGCTCTCGCCCTCCAAACGGACTCGACCCGTATCGCCACCTTGGAAATCGGCGGTGATTTCGAATCCCGTGCCCTCGGTATTTCAAAAGGATATCATGCGCTCTCCCATCACGGAAAGGTTCAGGCCAGCATCGATGATCTGCTCAAACTCGAGCACTATCAAATGGAGCAATTTAGCCGCTTTCTGACCAAGATGAAATCGATCCAAGATGGTGAAACCCACCTGCTCGACCACACTCAGGTCTTATTCGGCAGCGGCATGGGCAACGCCAATGCGCACACCAACTCAAATCTCCCCCTCATTCTGGCGGGTGGTGGCTTCGGTCATGGCGAGCATCGCGAATACCCGCTCAAGGGACACCACCGCGTGCCCCTCTCCAATCTCTACCTCACGATGCTGCAACAGTTCGGGGTGGAAACCGATCGCTTCAGCTTGAGTAGCAGCACCATCCGGGACTTCGCCTAATCTCGCTATGGTGTCAGCCCGCATGCGCACAGTTTCAGTGATGGTATTGGGCTGGTTGGTCGCTTCCGTCGGCTCGGCCGCGGAACCGTTCGTCCATCCCGCAGAGCTCGAACAGTTCTTCGGAGATTATTGCGTCACTTGCCACGGCCCTAATAAACAAAAAGGCGACCGCCGTCTCGACCAGTGGCAGTGGCCCGTCACCGACCAAGACAGCTTACTCGCGGTCCAGGATGTCATCGATGTGCTCACCCTCAAGGACATGCCGCCCGAGGACGCCAAACTCCGCCCCCCTACCGAGACAGTGATGGCCATGATCGATCAACTCACCGGGCTCGCTGCTGACGGCCATGACCAACTCGTCAGCACCGGTGGCGAGGTCGTGCTCCGACGCCTCAACCGAGAGGAATACCTCAACACCGTTGGAGATCTTTTTGGAATCAACATGACCATGTTCGATCCGACCACGGCCTTTCCCCGTGACCAGACCGTCGAACATCTCGACAACATCGGCGACACCTTGCGCACCTCCGGGTATCTCCTTTCCCAATACCTCGAAGCCGCCGATGCTGTGGTGGAGAAAGCCCTGCGCGACGAGCCCCCACCCGCCGAGGAAACGTGGCGTTTTAGCGACAATTTTCACCAGCAGCCTGAACTTCGTTACTCGCACACCAAGGTTCACGACAACCAGTTCATCGGCCTCTACGAAGGCAAAGAATCGATTCGGCATGAAGGCGGCTACGGCGCGATCCACGAATTCGCCGATGGGGTGCCGGCTGACGGTTACTACGAAATCAAGGTCAATGCGGAGGCGATGAATCGGCAGCATCCCTACGATCAAAAGATCTTCCAGTCCGATCCGACCGAGCCTTTCCGGCTAGGTATCCGCCCCGGCCAGTCGACAATCGGCGCCCTGCACGAAACCCAACCCATCGAGCCGCAGTTGGGGGAAGTCATCCTGCGCGACGGTCCCGCTGAATGGCATACGTTCCGCGTCTGGCTCGACCGAGGATTTACCCCTCGATTCACGTTTCCCAATGGAGCGCTCAGCATCCGCAACGCCTACGGAAAAGTCATGCGGACCCACAACGACCTGTTCCCCGAAGAGGTCCGCGACACCAAGGGTATCGTGGAATTTCGTGCTGTCGTGATGCGTCATGGCTTCCTGCCGCACATCCGTATCCATGAGGTCGAGATCCGTGGTCCCCTTGAACCGCAGTGGCCGACCGTCAGTCAAACCCGGATCTACGGCGATGACGCCTTCGACTCCGACGGTATGCGCAACATGCTCTCCCGTTTCGTCACCCGCGCCTATCGCCGCCCCGCGACAGGGGCCGATGTCGATAGCCTGATGCAGGTGGTGGAAGCGCGCGTTTCAGCCGGCCACGATCCGCGGCAGGCACTGAAGGATGGATTGAAGGCGGCGCTCTGTTCGCCGGGGTTTCTCTACCTGGTCGAGCCCGTGCAAACGGATACCTCTAGCCGTGAACTGGATGCCTACGCCTTAGCCAGTCGCCTTTCCTATTTCCTCTGGGCGACCATGCCCGACGATCAACTTATGGCGAATGCGGAGGACAACTCGCTGCTAGATCCTGCTGTCTTAAGGGAAGAGACTCAACGCCTTCTCGCTGACCCTCGGGCCGAACGTTTCGTCACCCGATTCACCGACGCATGGCTGAATCTGCGAGGCCTGGGCGACATGGCCCCGGATCGGGATATGTTTCCCGAATACTACGCCGAGAACCTGCAATCGGCGATGAAGCGGGAGACGCGTCTGTTCACCCAGGATCTGCTGACCCGCAACGAGAGCGTGATTCGTTTCATCGACGCGGACTACACCTTCGCCAACCGCGCCCTCGCCCGGCTCTACGATGCTGAGGAAGCAGTGCCGAGTGCAGTCGGTCACGAGTTCCATCGCGTCAGTTTTCCCAACTCGCAGCGGCATGGTCTCCTCGGGCATGCCTCCATATTAACCGTCACCGCCAACGGCATCGAAACCTCCCCCGTGACGCGCGGTGTCTGGGTGCTGGAGAACCTGTTCGGCACGCCGCCCGCCCCTCCGCCCGATGATGTGCCCGCAATCGATCCCGACGTACGCGGTGCCAGTTCCATCAGCGAAATCCTGGCCAAACATCGCGACACACCCGCCTGCTACGACTGTCACCGTCGGATCGATCCGCCCGGGTTCGCTCTCGAACATTTCGATCCCATCGGCCGATGGCGGGAACGCTACCCCAATAAAAAACCAATCGCATTCGCATCGGATCTCCCTCCCGGCGACGCCTTCGCCGATACCGCGGAACTCGCCTCACACCTGTTAAAGCGGAAAGACAAATTTGCCCACATGCTCGTCGAACGATTGATGATCTTCGCCTGCGGTCGCCGGATGGAAGTCCTCGACCGTCCTGCCCTAGATGCGATCTTAGCGGCCACCGTCTCCGACAACTACCGCTTCCGCGACCTAATCGAACAAATCGTCCAAAGCGATCCCTTCCAGACGAACTAAGAGTTAGAGTCTCCACCGGAGGGCCCACCCAAAGCCGGATCATACTCGTTCTCTTTCACTTTCTCTTTCTCTTTCTCCGTTTCACCCAACCTCGCTTCCTCCTGTAAAACCAGCGGATGCCTCTCAGCATCTAACCGATGACCATTCGTCATTGAACATTAGCCCGGAACGATTCCTCTGGAGCGATGCAGGTTCACGCACCGATCTCCAAAGAGTAGCGAAAGCGCATGATTTTCATGGGTTTGATGATCTGGGGCTCCGCCCTTTGGTTTGCCTACGACGGATACATCGCGTGGCCCGCTGAAGAAGAGCGCTACCAAACGCTCGTCACGCTCACCGCCGACATCGTGGAAGAAGGCGACAAGATCACCGAGAAGAACCCTGAGGTCGAACAAGCTTGGAAAACCTACGCCGCGCAGAACGACCTAAAACCCAAGGTGCCCAAACACCGCTCGCCCGGTGACCTCGCCGGTCAACGTGGCATCGCCGGATTTGGCATCGTAATCGGTATCATTTTTACGGCCTGGTTCTTTCTCCAACATCGTAAGAGCATCCGGGCCGCCGGTGAAATCATCACCGGCGCCGGCGGCGAAAAAATCTCCTTCGACAGTATCGTCGACATCGACCGCCGCAAGTGGGCCCAAAAGGGCATCGCCTACGCCGTCTATGAAAAGAACGGCAAGAAAGGCCGCCTCTGCCTCGACGACCACAAGTTCATCGGCGCCGAAGCCATTATCCTCGAAGCCGAGAAACGCATCACAGCTCGCACTGAAGTCGCGGGCGAGAGCGCGACAGAAGCGACCCCAGACGCTTAGCTCGAATTACCGGCCGACGTGCAAAAACGTCGGTTGAATGTGCTATCCCGAGCCTTTTCAGCCCGGCGCAGAGTGTATAGGTTAACTTCCTCCTACCCCACTATGCGCCATTTCCTGTTACTTGTTAGTTGCTACTTGCTACTTCCGATCAGCGGCCTCGCTGCCGACCGACCCAACATTCTAGTCCTGTTCATCGATGACATGGGTTACGGTGATCCGAGCTGCTTCGGCAACGAACTCGTCTCGACGCCCAACATCGATCGCCTCGCCACCGAGGGGCGACGCTTCACCAACTTCTACGTCAACTCGCCCATCTGTTCCGCCTCGCGGGTCGCCCTCAGCACCGGCCAATACCAACAGCGTTGGCGGATCCAGTCTCACCTCGCCAGTCGCGAGCAAAACGAAGAGCGAAACATGGTTCATTTTCTCGAACCTACCGCGATTCACACCGCCCAGATTTTCCAAGATGCGGGCTATCAAACCGCCCATTTCGGCAAATGGCACATGGGTGGTGGGCGCGATGTCGACGACGCACCCCACCCGTCAGCTTACGGGTTTGATGAAAGCCTTGTTTCCTTCGAAGGCCTGGGTGATCGCATCCTTTTCGGCACCACCGGACTCAACGGAGCCAGTGTTAAACTCGGTCAGGGTAACATAACCCAAGTCGAAAAGCGCGACATGACCCGGATCTACGCCGACCACGCCATCGACTTTCTCGATCGCGTGGGGGACGAACCGTTCTACCTCGAACTCTTCCCCAATGACGTCCACGACCGATTCCTCCCCACCCCTGATGATGCTGCCAAATTTGCCCCGATCACCGACAACCCCGAAGAACAGAGATTCTTCGCCGTCCTCACCAAAATGGATCGGCAAATTGGGCGCGTGCTCGACCACCTCGACGCCACTGAATTAGGCGACAATACGATCGTTATCTTCACCAGTGATAATGGCGCCACCGACTGGCCCCGATACTACAAAGCGGACATCGATCCTCCCGGCTCATCGGGTCCATTCTTCGGTCGCAAATGGAGTCTTTACGAAGGCGGTATCCGGATGCCGTTCATCATCCGTTGGCCCGGCCACGTGCCTGCCCAAACCACCGACAACATCAGCGTCGTCGCCGCCTTCGATATGCAGCTCAGTTTACTGAATTTGGTCGGTATCCGTCCTCCAGCTGGAAAAATTTATGATGGCCGCGATCGCTCGGCTATTTTGTTGGGCGAACCTGCATTGCGCGACTCGCCCATGTTTTGGGAATTCGGCGCATACGGCGGAATTCAACCGGGTAAAGCAGAGCACATCAGCCCGCACCTCGCCATGCGCCTGGGCAACTGGAAGTTCCTGATCAATCCCGATGGATCCGGCGCTCGACTGCACGATCTCTCAACCGACATTCGGGAACGCACCAATCTCACTGCCAGCCACCCCGCTCTCGTCAATTCCTTGACCGAACGCACCCTAACCTGGTGGTCCGAAATGAGCGCATACTATCCGCGCGATCTTTGATCGCGCGAAGTAACAAGCGACGTGCTGCTGCACGCGAAGTTTCAAGTATCAGGTAACAAGTATCAAGAATTCCAAACTAAAGACTGCCCGCCGGGGTCAGGTCGTTGATAAGTTATACGGAGTGTAACGCAGTAAACTTATGACAACCTGACCCCTTCCCCAAACCGTCCGACTCTCCCCCCCCCCCCCCCCCGCGCCACAC